>ERZ1034939.82-NODE-82-length-64463-cov-13.370265_pt1 | contig 64463 bp, 60 predicted proteins | sample MGYA00520626_ERZ1034939 | MGnify/ENA primary metagenome ERZ1034939 (study PRJEB33766, sample SAMN09781751) | gut metagenome | biome: gut microbiome | host: Homo sapiens | place: Madagascar | study: EMG produced TPA metagenomics assembly of the PRJNA485056 data set...
TTATTATTCCGTGCTTTAACTCACACGGTAAGTTATGTAGATGTTTATCCTTTTCCGAGCACCTCCCATTTGTCGTTCAAGGAATCATAATAATATATGAGGTTGTCACATACTCCGTAATAACGTTCTCTGACGAATTGATCGTCTCTGTCTGTGCCGAGTGCAAAAATCCAGCACGACCGTCCATCAATTTCTTCAATCTGGCCCGTATACTGTACACTCATGCCCATGCTTATGTAGTATTGCACCTCCTGAGACTCCAAAAGGATTTCCCTTGCTATTGCAACATTCTTATCCTCGGGCTCACCATTGTCTCCATAATCGGTATACATTGAGAAATCATAGTACTTTCCGTCAACAAGCTTCCCGTCCATTCCTGACAGCATCGGGAATACAGAAAAAGAGTCGTTTTCTTTTTTAAAGCTCAGCGATACATTTGAATGTATTTCACTTTCATTGCAGCGCAGTAAAAAATAATCAATTCCATTTCCGTTGTAATTATAGAGTGTATTGTCGGTATTTACAGAATATTCACCATTATCAGTTATTTCCGCCCGATAAACAGACACACTGTATTTTGTATCGGCAATAACTACCGCATAAAGCTCCGCACCGCCTACATTTACAAGGGGCGCGCCGCAGAGAAAATCATATTTATCCGCATACTGACTGTCTTTTACGAAATTTAGGATTCCTTCCTCATCAGCCTCGTAACCGACATAACCGATATAGGCAATTCCAACCGATTCTTTGTTATCAAGAATGGTGTTTTGAAGTTTTGATAAATCTGTGTCTTTTTGTACCGATGCTTCTGTGGTTGCTTCTATGGTCGCTTCTGTAGTTGCCTCAATGGTTGCTTCTGTAGCCGCCTCTGTGGTTGCTTCTGTGGTCGCCTCTGTGGTTGTGGCGGTTGTTTTATCTTCGGTCAGATTAGAATCCTCTGACGGTTTTGCCACACATCCAGAAACCAAGGCTGGCATAATTAAAACCATCAACAGGGGCATAATGTATTTGTTATATTTCAACATTCATTGCTCCCCCCTTTCTACTACAACTATAGTCTTACACATTCTATTGTACGGATTTTTTGAGGCCTGTCACTGGCACTTGTGCCAGTGACAGAAAAAACTATTTTCAAACTTTTTTGACTTTGGGACATAAAAACCCCTTGACCGTGTCAGTCAAGGGGTTCATTTACTCTATTCGTCTTTTAAAGTGGTCACCATGAGCTTGTTCTCAATAGCTGTCACAACCAACGCTTCTCGATTCTCAAATCTACCTTTTTCAACCATATCGTCTAAGTTCCAGCGCACACCGTTTTTGGAGATGCCCAGTTTATCGGCAATCTCCTGGTATGTAAAGCCCTTTATGTATAAGCGGAGAATATCAAGCTGTCGGGGCGAGAATGTATCGGACATTGTGCCTTCCATTTCAATTGCAGGAGAGGTGTCAGGAAATACTTTTTCGCCTGCAAGGGTACGCCTTATCACACTTATCAGCTCCTCTGTGCCGTGATCTTTATACCACAGGCTGTCTGCTGCACCTGTCTTTGCTCGTTCCAATACCTGCGGGTCGACAAGCGAGGTTACGATTACTATTTTGATATTTGGAAAAGCTTTTTTTATACGTTTTGCGGCGGCAAGACCGGAGTGCTTGTGCTGTGTTTGTACATCCATAAGAATAAGCTGTATTGAACAATTGCAGTTTTTCTCTGCCTCAAAAGCGTCACGATATACGCCGACAAGGCGAAAAATTTCGTTTGATTTCAGCCGCTCGGCAAAATGCTTTTGAATATATAAATCATCTTCAACCAGTATTGTATTTATCATATATCGTTCTCCTTTTATTGAACATCATATAAAACTTGACGCATCCTCTGGAATGATAAGCAGCAATTCAAATCGTGGTTTATATACAGTGTACATTTCTCCACCGGCAGATTCTATGCTGTGGCGAATCGACGAGAGTCCGCTGCCCTCCTTAATAGGGCCCGACGGTGCAGTGCCATTGTTCGTTATCGTAATATCAAACACATCCTTTCGACCATTTACGCTGATATATACCTCATTGCCTCCGGCATGCCTGATACAATTTGTTACACATTCTTTTGCAGCGACAACGGTAAGCTCTTCGGCAAGTGAATCGGCCGGAAGGCATCCATCCATCATCACCGTTACACCGAGGATTTCCGCTGTCTGAACAACCTCTTCCATCGTTCCGCTGGCTGTCACTCGATTGCTTGTAAGCACTGCGGTTGCTTCCTGTAAAGCCTCAAGCTTTTTGTCAGTGTTTTCATCGCTTTCCATTATATCACGAATTGTCAGCAAGCTTCTTCCTATTGTGTCATGAATATGTATTTTCAGGTCAAGAATTTCTTTTTCTTTTATATCATCGGCCATTCGTTCATACATTTTTTGTAGCTTTCGATTGACCTCTTTCAGCTCATCGTTAATAGCAGTTTGACGAGCGTTGCCATTATAAAGTTCAGTGACATTATGCGCTGTCATTTGAAGCCAGTTTTCATCATTGTCAACGGTTATATTCTGCTTGCGGAATTGCCAAACTGTCTTATCGGGCAGTATGTAACAATCTCCGTTAGCAATAATACTTTTATCGGGGTGCTCCAACGCTTTTTCAAGATCGTCGGTAATCTGAAACTCATGCCCGCTCAGTGCAAACGACAGACGGCGCATACGGTCATTGCAAAGGACAATACGCCCGTTCGGATCGGCAAAGCACACCCCCATAGGCAGCTTGTCTGTGGCATCTTTAACGGAAAATGGGGAGAGCATGTTCTTTCGGCGGCGATACTCTCTCGTCATAGCAAAGGCAAAATGAACAACAACAACGAAAATTACTGTAATGAAAATCAGCCAGGGCGCATCTAATAAAAACGCATCCTTGCCATTGAACGGATCCCCCTGTGTTACCGAGAACAAAAGCGTAAGCAAAAACGCAAAAATCCCAAGACTCGGTAAATTATCATGCAATTTTGAACGATGCGAAAGTTGATATATAAAAAGTCCCAATTCAAGCACAGCTTCCACAAACAGCAGAAGTGGTATTAAGGTCTGCAAAAAGACCGGAAGTGAAGAAAAGGTACTCATACGGCGGCACCTCCCTCAATAATAAATACAAGATGCTGGTAACCTGCGTCATCGTCCATTTCATAAAGAACGTTACCTTTATTTAAAAAGATCGACAGGTCGGCTTCGCAGCAGACATTCAGCGACAGCCGCAATCCGTTTATATTGGCGAGGCTTATCTGCACACTTGTTAAATTTTCAAGATCTGCTTCTATTACTTCCTCATAAAAATCTAATATCGCAGCAGCATTTTTGCCCGAAAGCGTGGAAAGTTCACTGTCCACATACAGAGTATTGCGTACATTTAAAAGCTTTAATGTCTGTAACGATTCGGAAAAAGCTCTCTCAAGCTCGCTGACTGCAACCTTACAATCTCGGTCGGCAAGCAGTGTCAGATGCTTACGGCGTTTGATATAACTGCATAAAACGGCAATCTCGGCAAGTAGCATTTTAACTCTGTCTGTATCAGATTTTGAGATTCGGCGGTATTCCTGTGTCAATGCCGAAATGCGGTTGATCTGTTTTTGTGTTGCCGACTGCAATAGATCGAACAGTCGGTTTTGCTCCTCCACCTTGCGGCGTTTCGACTCCCGCCTGTATTCATAGCGAAGAATCTCATTTCTTTCGGCAAGCTCTTCCGCAAGACATTCTGATTCTTCCTTAATGGCAAGCAGCGCCGACACATCCTCTGTCCATACCGCATAACCGCCGCCGATGGGCATAGTATGTACGGTCAGCCCACCGTCTACTGTGACAGGAGCTTTCTCGGCTTTTCTCATTGTTTCCTTTGATATAGGTTCAATATTCAACGCTGCATAGCGAATGTTGAAGTCTCTGTCAGTAATTTCTGCCGATGTACCGACAGATGAGGCAAAAAGATCTGCGTAACGGCTGTTTGAATGAATATATCCGCAGGCAATGCAAGCCTCGAAACCGAGCATATACATAAGACTTTGAAATGCCGTAACGTCACCGAATAAATGTTTCAGCCATGGCGTACCAACATAGTTCAATGCAAGATAAGCCAGCGATATCGCAAATGGAATTACGGGCAAATAACGATGCTTACCGTTCTTTAACCTGCATTTAAAGAGCATAAAAATAAGTGCTGCTACGGCACAAAGCACCTGCCATACGATCACGGCAAAATAGCACACACCATAGCCATGATCCGCATCAGACCAGACAGCCGCATCTTTAGGGAATGTGAAAACTAATTGATGTAGATCATTCGTAAGCACAAGAATAAGCAAAGTTCCCGAAACGGCAGACAATAGCCAGACAGATTTTGGCAGTTTATATTCATCGGGCTTGCCCAGAGACATTGCGATCAGCAGTGCAAGCATGGGTACAAACAGCATTGGCAGATAGAATAGATACCACTGGTATCTTATTGCAACCGGCTGCCAGAATATAAAGTATTTTGCTGAGCGAAAGGTAAACCACAAAATCAAGAGCACCGAGACGCCTGCCAGATATTGTCCGACCTGTTTCTGCACGATACGTTGGCGGATTGAAATTCCCCAGGCGGCATAAAGCCCGATATAAATGAAACTGCGCAGGTAAGAAAACAAAGTGGGATAGAAACTTCCACGTCCAATAAGCCGAAAAGCATATGCCAAAATTACGGCAAACAAGATCAGACTCATAGGAAGCAAAGGTTCTTTGTGATCTCCTTTGAAAATATACGATCTACTCCCCATGCCTCTTCACCTCAATCCTGCCTCTTCCACTCTCCTTAACATCATAGAGGGCGTTATCCGCCTCCTCATACATCTCGTTGAATGTCAGTTCAGTTCTTGCGATCACCGCACCCATGGAGATTCCTGTTCCTCCCTCTGTGGCCTTCACAGTCAGGTTCACCTTGTCAAATATCTGCTGGGCACGTTCCCTTATCACGTCATCAGACACACTCTTGTTGAAGAACAGCATAGCTGCAAATTCATCACCGCCCATACGGCATGCATGGTCATCACCGCGGAGTGCCGCCTGCAGTGTCTGTGCCACAAGGACAAGATATTTGTCACCGTTGTGATGTCCGTAGGTGTCGTTGTACTGCTTGAATCTGTCCACATCCATCATGATCATCACCGCTGTGTGCGTACACTCAAGAAGTCTCTGCTCCATGTCACTTCTGAATGCCGCATGGTTCAAAAGTCCTGTGAGGGGATCTGTACGATAGGTGTTCTCCCAGTTTCTGAGTCTCACATCCGCCTTATTCTGCTCCGCATCTGTCAGCATCTTCAGAGCATATGTACTTGATACATCCACTATTACTATTTCTCCTCTGTCTTTCTGAATTGCCGAATCATAAAACATTCTTCCAGAGCATAATACATATATATCCCTGCCATCCTTCCGATGTATCTTGTGTTCCTGGAATACAAATGTGCTCTTTGCCAGATTCGCATTTACCTGACAAAGATATTCCGTTTTATCCTCGTCCGGTATAAGGTCGATCTGAGTTATGATATTATTCTCTATGTCCTCCTTGCTGTAACCCGTCAGCTCCTCAAAATTATCATCTACAGATATGATCCTCCAGTTTTCGTCCACCAGATATCTGCTATGTTTTACTGTATGTACACGAAACGCATCCTTGCCAAATTCAGAAGAATCCACCATCTGCCTGCGCGCCATGATCCGGATCTCTGTCTGTCCGTCGTCTGTGCTGACGCCATCACCATCAGAGTCCGCCAGACCATCTCCTAGGGCAGTTTGATCTCCAATATTCTCTCCATTGCCATCTGCACCGGCACCACCACCATCAGCCCCTTGCTTTAAATCAGCTGCCAGCGAATCCGCATACTTCTCTGATACAAGCCTGATAAACTCGGAAACTATATATGGATCAAACTGACTGCCCGCGCAGCTCTTTAATTCTTCTATCGCTTTTTGTATCGGCATTCCCTTTCTGTAAGGTCTGTCATTGATCATTGCATCAAATGCATCGACCACCGCGATCACACGTGACAGAACCGGTATACTCTCACGGCTCAGTCCATCCGGATATCCATTTCCATCCCATCTCTCATGATGATGCCTTATCTCCTCCGCGATCTGTCTGAGTTCTGTGTTGCTCATGGCGATCTCATAACCCTTCTCAACGTGGGAACGCATGATCTTCCATTCCTCATCCGTGAGTTTTCCCGGTTTGTTAAGTATCTCCATAGGAACTCCTACCTTTCCTATGTCATGGAGCAGACAGAGCAGCGCCAGCTTGCTCTGCTGGCTATCTGACAGCTCTATTCGTCTGCCAAGCTCAGCCCCCAGCTCCTGTGTACGACGCACATGCTGTTCCGTATCGCTGTCGCACTCCTCAAGAGCCCTTATAAGCGATGTCAGCATATCTGAGTGCGATGATTCACTGTCCACAAGCTTTTTTGTCTTCATGGCTGTTGCCGCATCAGTGATTGCAGCGACGATGCTCTGTCCCTCATCCGCAGCCACCCCCACTGCATACTGTATACTTCCATCATACTGTTCTTTGACCTTTTCAACACATGCCGCCATCTCTTCCTCACTGCTGTGACTGCAAAGTGCTATCAGGTGCGCATCAATACCCCTGACGTAATATGTTCTCTCCGGAAAGTCCTTTCTCATGATGCCCGCAAGTGCATTTATCCTCTGGTCACCCGCCTGATTACCCAGGGTGCTGTTGATCACGGACAATCCGTTGATATCGCATATTGCCACTCCAACCGGAAACGTAAAATGGTCCACCTCCTCCATGGCAAGTCTCTGAAAGCTTTCCCATTTCTGAAATCCTGTAAGCATATCCGTCTCCAGAGATATATCCGAAAATACGAACATCTGACCAAGCCTTCGGCCTTCCTTGTTGTCAAGCCTTCTGATATCACACCTTAAAGGTCTGTCTCCATCATCACCTTTTATATAGCACTGCAGAGAAAAACTGTCGTCATCAGCTGCAAGATCAACGGACAGATCATACGTCTCAAGAAACTGCTGCAGATTCTCACATTTGCAGAGGAGTTCCTTTCCAAGGAAGTCATCCGCTCTGTCATTGTGCAGGATCAAATGGTTGTCATAATCAAACAAAACTATTCCCTGACCTATATTCTCGAATATGTTTGTCTTTAGTTTGTTGAGCATGCCATGGGTTGAATAATTAAAGCAGCTCCAGTACAGAATGAATGATGTAAGACTGTAGCCGCAGATGGAATAATCCAGAAGTTTGTACACCTCCGCTCCCGGAGCGTAGAGAAATATTGCATTTATCCCAACGAGCGCAAGAAGTCCCAGGATGACACTGCTGTACTGCAAACGATATTCATGTGGGATCTTGCAAAGTTTCTTTACAAGGAGTATGAGTACTACACACACCAGCGCATATGAAAAAACCAGATGCATATCATACAGCAGTTTCATATCATAGCTGTATTTCGCTATCACGGTGTCTCTTCTGACATACCCTATCGCTATATTTTTGAATGGATTTATGGCAAATATTACAAGCTCATACAGACAGTAAAAAAAGCATACGCCTATCGCCGCTCTTCCACGCTTTGAAAAACGTCCTTTTGTAAAATAAACAATAAATATGAGCAGACATACCAGCATATAATCAATGCTTACGAAATATATACTCGACATGACGGACATGGCCATATACGAATCGCTTATAATGCTGATAAGATAACTGACATCGACTATAGCTGCTCCTATGCAGGCAAGTCCCAGAAACCTTCCAGTCGTCTTATTCTTTTTTATGGATTTCATCGCCAGTATAATATCCATGACGGCTATTATAATTGACGAAAAGACATATATCTTTAAAACGACTTCATTCATACTCATTCCTCCTGAACACCCGCCATGCAAAATATGGTTATATTTTACTACGTATCAAGATATGGGGCAATGTAGAAATTTTACCCATTCCCTCCCTTTTGCACATAAATTTCACTTGGTCTGACGGAATTCAAATATTGAACACACCTGTATTTGATGATAAAATCTACTATATTTATTGAATTTGGAGAACTAAGATGCAGAAAAAAATCGCTCTAATAAATGATGTTACAGGATTCGGAAGATGTTCCATCGCTGTCATGGCGCCGATAGTGTCCGCCATGAAGATCCAGGCAGTCACTGTGCCGACGGCAATACTATCTACCCATACACAGTTTCCTATATTTTACTTTGATGACTACACACCAAAAATGCGGGATTACATCCAGACCTACAAAGATCTGGAGCTGCAGTTCGATGCCATATCCACAGGATTTCTCGGCTCTGAGGAACAGGTTGATATAGTTATCGACTTTATCAAATACTTTAAAAACGAGAAGAATTTTGTTATCGTCGATCCCGTCATGGGTGACTACGGCAAGCTGTACCCAACCTATACCGCGTCTATGTGCAGCAAGATGAAGGAGCTTGTAAAATATGCCGACATTATCACTCCTAATCTGACGGAGCTTTGCACCCTCCTTGATCTTCCATATCCGGAGCACACTGTGACCGTGAACGAGCTAAGGCAAATGTGCATGACCCTGGCGGAGCAGGGACCGGAACATATCGTTGTGACAGGAATACATTTCAATAAGACTCAGATAGCCAACTTCATCTACAACAAGGATGAGGATTTCCAGATGGTCATGGTTGACAGGATCGGCGGCGACAGGAGCGGCACTGGAGATGTGATCGCAGCCATCATTGCGGGTATGTATCTGAACGGACACAGCGTCTATGAGTCCGTGAAAAAGGCCGCTTCATATGTATCAAAGTGCATAAGCTACTGCGTTGAGAACAATGTTCCGGAGAACTGGGGATTGTGCTTTGAGATGTACATGAAGGATCTGACGGAGGAATAACTTAAACGATTGGAGATTCAACTATGGTTTTATACACTGTAACCGGAAAAGTCGGTGAGGAAGGTTACCTCGACATTGCAAAGAGCGGGGATCTCACAGGCAAAAATATATATGTAAACATGACAAACAAATGTCCATGCAGCTGTGTGTTCTGCCTGAGGCAGACAAAAAAGCAGCAGGAGAACAATACTCTCTGGCTGAAGGATGGCGAGCCTTCTATAGAGGAGGTTCTGGAGCTTTTCTCAAAGTATGACCTGAATATCATAAATGAACTTGTATTTTGTGGATTTGGCGAGCCTCTTGAGAGACTTGAAGACGTGTGCGCGGTGATCGATTCACTGAAAAACACATATCCCAATCTCAAAGTCCGTCTCAACACCATCGGACTTGCCAATCTTATATATGGGAGAGATGTCACACCAGAGCTTGAGGGCCGATTCGACACTGTATCAATATCCCTGAACGCCCCTGATGAAAATGAATTTCTTGAACTGACCAGATCACGCTATGGAATCCAGTCCTACGCGGCCATCAAGGATTTTGCCGTTCTTGCCAAAAGGTACGTGCCACACGTTGTCATGACAGTTGTTGACAAGGTCATGCCCGAGGATAAGATCAAGCAATGCCGCCAGATATGCAAGGATTTAGGCGTGACTTTGAGGGTTCGCCCATTTGAAAATTAACCGCATTTTACAGTGACACTTACAAAGGAGGTACCGCTATGTTTCAATCTCTAGAGTTAAAACACCCAAGATTTTATCAGATATTCCGCCTGTTCATCGTCGTATTTGCATCTATACTATACGCATGGAATCTCCGATGCTTTGCCAAGACCGCAGGACTGTTTCCAAGCGGGTTCTCCGGAGCATCCCTGCTTCTCCAGAACATTGGAATAAAATTTCTGCACATAAGCGTGCCTTTTGCAGTATTCAACATTGGACTGAATCTATTTCCCACATACATATCATACAAATATATCGGCAAAAGATTTACCCTCTATTCGATCATAGTCATTCTTCTGTCGAGTATATTTGTGGATATTCTGCCATCATATGTATTCACTGACGACATAATGCTTGTAAGCCTATTCGGCGGTCTCATCAACGGACTCGCCATCAGCCTGTGCCTGAACGTTGGAACCAGCACCGGGGGAACTGATTTCATCAGCATATTCCTGTCCCACCAGAAGGGTATAGATGCGTGGAACTACATACTGCTCGGAAACATCGTGATGCTGATCGCCGCCGGTGCACTGTTCGGCTGGTCAAAGGCTCTGTACTCCATCATCTACCAGTTCTGCAGCACGCAGGTGATCCAGCTTCTGTATAAGAGATATAAGAAAGAAACGTTGTTCATCATCTCCGACAAGTCAAATGAGATCTACCACGCCATCAGCGACCTGACTCACCATGACGCTACTCTGTTCAAGGGTGTCGGATGTTACGAGGAGAAGGAGAAAACCCTCATCTACTCCGTCATCAACTCGGAAGCGAAGCGTGAACTCATACCGATGATCCGTGGGATCGATGAGCACGCATTTATCAACGTGGTCAAGACCGAGGAGCTGGACGGAAGGTTCCATGATATTCCGCACGACTGATGAGCGGCTCATTATATCATGATTCGCACCTACGGTGCTTTCCGTTGCTGTCGCAACTATCATGATCCAATTCGCCGCTCGCCAATCATGCAAGCATGTTGGCTCACTTGCGCTCATTATATCATCTGCAATTTCACGAATTCATCAAATCTTGGAAGCGCTAGGGTTATCTTGCCGTACTCTCTGGTATCGACAACCCCTTTTCTCTTCAACCGCTCTCTATATACTGAGAATAACTCTGATTTCATTCCCAGCTTCTCCCGCAGATTCTTGACACGGCTCTCTTTACTTACAGAGATTTCCAGAAGTATCTTTTTATCAAGCTCTGACAGTTCTAACCATATCTTGCTATATACATACTCCTCCAGATATTGGTCATATTCAGGCAATATCTGATCAATAGTTTTCGTATCGCGCTCTTCCCAATACAGATAACCCAGTACCTGAAACGCAAATGGATACCCCTTGGTAAGCGCCGTCATCCTTTCTGCATCCTGCGCATCTATGCCAAATATATCCATGTAGTGTCTCCGCACCGCAACATAATTAAGCGGCTCAAGCATTATCTTTGGTGCTCTGTACAGAAACGTGAGAGATTTGTCATTCTGAAGCTCGTATATATTGTCATATAATCCTGTCATCAGCAGATATATCGGGTAATCGTGCTTTACAAATATCTGAAATGAACTTGCAAATATCCTCATATATTCAGAATTTGTGACCTCATCTATTGTTATGAGCAGCCTTTTGCCAGCCTTTTTTATATGATCCAGCATGCATTCAAGAACATTTTCAATGTCTGTGACCGGGGCCGAATTCTCTATGGACACACCGAGTCCAAATGCAGAGAAGTCCAGTTTTGCACTTATGAACCTGGCGTGCATCTCCGGTATACTGTATATTTTGGAGGCAAGGCTCTGCAGCAGATCTCTCTTGGGATTGAGTTCCACCGTTATCCAGTTCTCATCTTTTCCAATCTCCGAAGATATATTCGTCATCATGACTGTCTTACCCGAGCCTCGAACTCCGGTTATCATAAATATCTGATTTGACGAGATATCAGCCTTGAAATCATCTATTATCCTGTCTGTCTGCGCTATTCTCGAAATATATTGCACCGGTTTCTTTCCAAATGACAATGTAAATGGATTCCCCATAGCTCCTCCTTGTATAGATATAATTACTATACTTCTATTGCTCTTATGTAAATTTATATAAGTTTTTATAACTTTATATAACTTTTTACATTTTATATAACTTTATATAAGTTTATATAACTTTGTGTTGATTATATAACTTTATATAACTTTTTACAAGTCGCAGCTTTACGAAATGAACGCACAATAAACATTCCTATCACCAAATACATATCTCTTATAAGTTGGCCTTATACAGCGTACCGCGCCTCTTCATCCACACAAATGCTCCCACGCATATCACTATGGATATAAATGATCCAGCCGGTGCCGCAAATCCCATCGGGAACAGGGTGTCCGGATACATGACAGATGCAATGTAAGAACCCGGTATTCTTGCACATACTATGGCTATCATATTGTGTATAAATCCTATGTAGGATTTGCCGTATGCGCAGAAATATCCAGTGAAACTGAAATGTATTCCCGCAAATACGCAATCCACTATATAACTGCTGATGTACTGCCCCCCATCGCTACAACTATCGTAATGTCAACTCTACCAAGGGTACTGACCCTTCTTGGCATATGGCAGGAGTTTTCCGTCAAACTTGATGATGACTCTGTGGTTGCCATCTGCGTCCTCGGTCACATCCACGTCAAGTCCAAAATCGATGGCACTCATGATGGCATTTCCGCCCTGTTCATGTATAATGTCTTTTATTGCCGGGCCATATGTATCGATGACCTCATGAAGTCTGTAGAGAATTGGATCTGTGTTGCCCTTATATGGATGATCAGCCAGAAATGCCGTGGCTGATTTGTCTATTTCCAGTGTCTCTGCAAGCTTATCGCAATATTCTTCAGGCACATACTGCTGTCCCTCAAATGCTGATGCGAGCCATACTTTATTCACACCTATTTTCTCTGCCAGCGCCTCATATGTGAGTCCACTTGCTTTCTTAGCTGCCTTCAATGCATCTAGTTCATCTGCGTGCTGTAATCTGATAAGATAGTCTGCGTTGTTCATTGGTGTCATAATATCATCCTCCTTAAAAATCTGTACGGGTATAAAAACCAGCATAAAAAATAGAGGCACTGCAAGATTCTGCAGTACCTCTTTGTACTTTCTGAGCTAATAATAGTCCTATATTCCCAATATTGCAATATACAACATCATGTATTTATATTTTTTAGATAATTCTTCCGTTCTAAATACTTGCATATTCAGGGCAGCCACTATCAGGCAACAATCACAGACATAAGATAAAATGGTGTAGTGCCGGCACACTCATCATCAAGAACCATTATTTCAAGTGTGTGTTTCTTCTTCTCACCGTGATGAAGCACAGGCTCTATATACAGACAATCACCCCAGTTCTCATCAAAATTGCCATCTAATAAAACTGAATGCTCGATATCTCCATCAAGCACAGCCTGCGCCCTAACCGCAGGTCTTGATATTGTCTTTCTGTACTGTATACCTATACAACTTCCTTCAAGCTCAAATGTTATGCTATCACCGGCATTTTCTCCGATCCATCCATTCTTGAAATGATCAAGGTGTCCCTTCTTCTCATGAGTATCAGCCCTGAACCCTGAAAGCTTAGGACATATCTCGCGTATGGTAAGCCTCTTTGCATACTCATAAGCATTTGCGGTCACAGGTGCCGGAAGTACACATGAGCAGGCTGATTCGTCCTGGATATCATTCTCTGTGTCCGCGCCAGCATATGCGGTATCCGTATTTGAGTCATCAGACAATTTCTCAGACTGTTTGAGATCACCTACAATACTCTCAAGAAACTTTGTTATCTCACCGGCTACCAGGCCATGTCCCTTGTCATTTGGATGAAGTCCATCCGGGGTTATGTCGATCCTGTTATATTCTCCCGCCTTCATCCGCCTGTATATGGTGTCGTGCACGCTCACATGTGGCACTCCATAGTGATCTGCAAGTCTGTTGTGAATATCCTGGGTGCTTACACCCGTGTCGTAGAAAACGTTATTGAGCACCACCACCGCCGGTCTTGATGACCAGCAAAGCAGTGTTCTCAGCACACCTTCAAAGGTCTCTTCACAGTATATGTTATCCACATCATTTACACTGAAATCCACAACCACAAAGTCCGGCTGGTACATGAGCACATCAGTCACAGCCCTGGACACACCATAGTATGAGTCTGTGCCGCCTATTCCGCCATTCACATAATTGAACTTTGCCTGTGGAAATGTATCACACCACCACTTGTATACCCTGTATGCATAAGTATTTTCATGCTCCGTCGCCAAACTTCCCTGCGTTATCGAACCGCCAAGGAACCCTATTGTAAGTTCCTGTCCACTCTGGGCGCGCTGTATAACTGATTTTATTCTTCCAAGATCATAATTTTCCATGGTTTATCCTCCACATTTGAATACAGCTCATTAATAGCCGCCTTCGGCGAGAGCTGATGCTACATGTCAAGTTTTCATAGAAATCTTGACACATTCTTTGCATTCTGTACATTTATCCTTGTTCTGTATTATCCCTAAATCAAGATATAATTTAGTTCCATCCCTCGATTTCAAGACCTTCTATATACTCTGCCAGCTCCGTTGCCATCTCACACGCCTCCGGTATTCGGAGATGTCCTGGCGTGCCGAATCCGTTTCTTCCATATACGTAATGAGTTATCATTTTATCATTCATATTGTCAACCACTTCATCGATAGCCTTGTCCCATGAACAGTCGTGGCAGAGAAGTGTGGTACAGCAGATTATGTGTGCATCCGGATATGTCTTCCTGAGTTTTCCCAGAAATTTCATGTAATGGTCACGCCACGTTTCCGCCTGCCTGCCGTTATAGTCATTTTTCATAAAATCATACGGATGGTTGTCATTCTGTCCTATAGCAACTATAACAACCTGAGGTGTGTACTGAGAGAAATCCCACTGTGTCACCGAACCAAATGTAGGGTTATAGTGAACCTTATCCCACACACTTTCCATGCCAATCTGATTCGGCTCTTGGAACCATCCTATCCTGTCCATGAGAGCTATCCCTCCCTGGGCTATGTCATGAATCTGTGCTTTCAGCTTTCTTGCCGTTATCCACGCATACGAATACCAGCTGTTTGAATAACCGCCATTGTGTACCGGGTCTTCCTTTCCAACGCAGTCGACAGCCTCCGATACCTCGCCCGCTGACACCGAGTCTCCATACACCTCTATCCGCCTGCCTGACAGCGGTTTCAATGGAAGAAGTCTCTCCCCATCTCCGATCTCATACTCAAGTATTGTTACCTCATGACATGCATCCTGTCTCTTGAAGAACAGCACGCGGTGCTCATCTGTATCGCTGTCTGGAACCACTATATCAAGCTCCGTAATTCCTTCTTTATTTAGGAGATAACTTCGCTGTGACTGATCGATTATACAGCCTAGATAATTGTCCCAGTAATTGTTCTTGTTCGACACCTTGATCCTCAGTGTCTTACCCGTAAACTTCATCTCCGCAGATGTACACGGGAATACCCACACAGGTTTTTCCTCATCCGTCCAATCAATTCGTCCTGTGTACCTGATCATAACATCATTTGGCTTGATTTTCATATCTTCTTCCTCTATCATTATAGATTTTCTTATTATTTTTTACGCAAATGTATAATCCCTATAATGTCACCATTATTCAGTCTTTTCACTTTATTCCGTATACATTTCTATTTTATATTAGTTAGTTCTTGCTTTATAGTCAAACTTAATTTAGCTAATTATTAGTTGTTTTTTAAGTTGAGAATCCCAGATGTGTGTATATCTACACTGAGTAGCACATGTGTTTATATTTGTTCTAAACCTCGGGGGCAGGGACGCAGCCATAGCAACAGTTTTTTACCCCTCATAGGCTGGGATGTGTATGTGTCCGTTATGACGATAGTTTCAAATCGCTAAACAAAATGAAAAGACCCAACGGGTATATCCTATTGATATATCCGTTGGATCTTTATTTACACAAATACACTATTGTGTTATTGATCTAATTTTATCTATGCTGCCTTTTTATCCCGAATCATATCCTGTGCATCCTCTGAATCCTCTGATTCTCTGTGCATCTTCTCGCCCCAGTTCTCATCAACAAAACATTTGATCGCTGCTGCAAGTGCTATAATTCCGAATGTATAAGCTAAAATATCCATTGCCATAATTATCTCTCCTTCACTGGTAAGCGCCCTACGCTTAAATTCCGTCTTCTTGTCATCTCTTAGATCATCGAAACACCAATGAAGGCTCAGATGCATAATTATTCTATTTTATTTCTAATGTTTATCCGCAGCATCTGAGATACCCTTCATCGGCGCATCCCAGACGTTTCTTGCCATCTTTCTTATGTATATATATCAGCAGCATCCATCTTCCGCAGCCGGACACACTGGCATATCCCCCGGCAAATGCTGACATGCTGTATACGAGTCCAAGAAGCAAAGCAAAAACTGCAAATGCAGGCATCCCAAATGGCTCTGCCTTTTTTTCTGAGCTGCCTGGATTCAGATTTCTCTGTTGGATCGACAGCCCATAGCTGGTGTCTGCAACCCCCAGCATATCGTTATTCCCGCTGTCTATGCTGCGATTTCCGCCCAGCGTTGCAACCAAACCGGCCGAATAGTTTCTGACCTTTGAATTGTAGAGTCCCTCAGTTCCCAGATAGGAGACACATATGACAGCAATAATAAACCATACAAGTATATTGCGTTTTTTTCTGTCTGATAACATACGTGCCACCTCCTGTCGTATACACTGCGTGATTTCATATCACCTGTTAATCATTATAGTATATCGACAGCAGATTTTGTTCTGATAAGTATCTACTTTTACCGTCTCTTTGCCACAATATCTGCAGAAGTGTCTGCTTATGGTCTATCGCGCCTCACCATCCGGAGAAATAACCTCTATCCGGAACACATTTATCGTGTCCACGTCAGGGCAGCAGAACACTGCACTTCCCGGCTCATTTCCCGGGATGGTTCCACCATATCTAAGAATATCCACATATGGAAATGCCACATGCATAGCCATCGGGCAGAGCTTGCCTCTCTCAGTATCAAAATCATAGGAATCACCAATCTTGTGTCCTCTGTGACACCCATGAAGCCCTTTGCGGTCTATAAGCGTTATTCTGATCTGTGGTCTGCTCATTTTGTTATCACCTCTATATACTGCTCCAGCGGAATTCCCTTATATTTGTCTGCGTTATCCTTATTAAGGTCTATCAGTTCCTCCACCGTCCTCATGGCTGCCTGTACACTGTCTTCCATGCTGTGTCCGCTTCTGTATCTTCCTATAAGAACCGCAGAGAATATATCACCTGTTCCCGGAAATCTCACCGGTATCTCTGTATATGGAAATACGCTTATTCTGTCATCCCCGCCATCCAGCATGAGCGTGCTGGTCTGTCCTTCTATATTGATGCTTGTTATAACAACCGACTGTGCGCCATATCCATGAAGTGTGCGGGCAAGATCGTCCGCCTCTTCACGTGTGAGAACATCCTTGTCCGTATATTTGCCTGCCAGAAAGACCGCCTCAGTATAATTTGGTACTATAAGATCTGCCACCTGGCACATTTTTTTCATATAACCAACCGTATTCTCTGTGACTCCGTTGTAAAGCACACCATCGTCACCCATGATCGGGTCAACAAATATAAAAGCTCCCTGAGATTTCTTCTGTCCGCAATACTCCGACACAAGCTTTGTCTGCTCCTCCGACACAAGGAATCCCGTAGCTATGGTGTCAAATGTGAATCCAAGCTCATCCCACACCCTCATACTGTTCTTCATATATCCTGTGGTCTCCAGAATATCAAACTTTCCGTAATCAAGCGTATTGGACACCAATGCCGTCGGCAGGTTGTACACCTGGAATTTCATATTGGACATGATAGGGATCATCGCAGAAAGTGCAACCTTTCCATAACCCGCCATATCATTTATCAGCAGTATATTGTTCATCGTCTCTTCCTCTTTCTTATTATTAATGGAACATGAGCATTTTATAGGCGTCCCGCGCGGCGTATGCGTGCTTTGTAAGGAATCCCCAGCCTTGACGGCGGGTCCCCCTTACAAAAATTTTATTTAAAATGTATCATATTCCATCTACCTTTATAACATATATCTGTTTCCAGATAAAGTCCGCCTGATGAACTCATAATCTTCATCGCTCACACCATACAGTCTTCGCACGGCATCATCGATCTCGTCATACAGATCACCCCTGTGCTCACATGTCATAAGGTTGTCCGTCATTTGGATGATCTCCTGCTGCGACCTCACATCTGCCAACGGTATCGGAATTGATTCAATATGAGACCTCAGCACCTTTACCACATGATACCGCTTCTCATACATATACTGTGCCACCCGGGAGTTAAGCACAGCCATGATATACTTCATGTCCAGACTTTCCACACGTGGAATGACCACATTGCAGCTGTTAAGCGTAAGTCTCTGCCTGTCATCATATGCAAATACCAACTGGCGGTTGATGAATCTGTATATCAGTTTCTCCGGTGCACGGTAAAGCTTGGCAGGTGCCGCCTGCTGGTACAAAGCCAGATCCGGATCCACGTATTTACCAGAATCCTGATACCTGTACCTGTACACATCTGAACCAGTCACCACCGGCTCCATTCCATCAAGACAGTCGTTTGACAAATATCTCTTATTGTCCCCTGTCACAATACCCAGAGCAAAATCCGCCCGTTCCTTAAGGCACACACAATTCTCCGCAGCTTCTAGTTTTGCCAGAAGACGGTACTCCTCATCATTTATTCTGAGCGCAAATCCATGAGCGTCCAGTGGCCTGTCGTCTCTGATGACAAATGCTTCACCGTTTTTCTCGATCTCTGCCCCCTCGCAGTGGCCGGCATCACGGCTTTTCTCAAGTCTCAAAGTCACTGCAGGACACTGAACGCCAGAAAATACATCACCAACAAAATTCACATGTCTCACATTTGCCGACTCTGCTATGATCTGTCTGACTGCGCTGTGATTTCTCACGTCAAGCAATGCCTCCGGAAGCACAAATGCAAGCGCACCTCCGTATTCCAGCAATTCAAGAGCTCTCTCTACGAACACATCGTATGATTCAATGCCTTTTCCCTGAGCTGTCCTGTATGCCGTTTTCAGGTATCTCCGCATATCACTGCCAAATGCATATCCCCACGGAGGATTTCCGATGATAATGTCGAATCCGTGATCTGCAAATTCTCTAAGTTCTTTAAATTCTTTATTTCCTCTATGTTCTTCATATTCACCGCTGTCTTCTGACACAAACCACTCCTTTATAAGGAAATCATTGCATGCCACATTCTCACATATAGTCTGTATGCCTGCGGCCTCAGCGGCTTCGTCTTTATCTGTCAGTCTGTTCAGTGCCAGATTGAACCTTGCAAGCTGTACGCTGAATTCATCTATATCACATGCATATATGTTGCAAAGCTCTATGTCATCCGGCAGCTGTATCAGAAAATTGCCTGTTCCGCAGCATGGATCCAGAAGCCGCTGCTTCCTTCTCTCATCACCATTTTCCATGTCACTATACACATCATCCAGCATCTTCCTGACTATATCCGTCGGGGTATAATATGATCCCGCCGCCTTGCGGCTTCCAATATCCCTTATGGACATATAGAGCAATCCGGGTACATCCTCTCCATTCTGATACTCATAGTGAATATCAAAGAATTCTCTGTTAGCCTTTATCCAATCTGCAGTTTTCCCAGGGTCCCCGATTATATCGTCAATCAGAACATTCCAGACACCAGCCTGAATTCTTCCATCAATATATGCCATGAGAAGTTCATTCTCTGCATAGCAAGCTATCACCGGATAATCCTCTGCTCCGGAGCCAGCATCTTTCTGTGCCATTGCGGTTTGGGCGTCACTATATTTGTCGCATACTACAGCCCCACTGCTTATCAGCAGCTTAAGTGCGCAGTCAGCCAGTAGAGCTCTCATAACAGTCTCTGTCACGCATACCCCCCGCTCTGCAAGTAGATCCGCAAGTCTTTTTACCTCATGTGCGCTTACACAGTCCCCGGACACGTATCTGTCATACAGACATTTCCCAGACACGTATCCCTTATTCCTGCGGCTGCGAAGTGACTGACGTTTCCCCGTTCTCAGTGATTCATTTACAGACCTGACATAGTCCTCGGTGAAATACACCGCACCATCAGGCTGCTTGCCCTGTGATTCAATTTTCCCAAGTCTGAGCCAATTTCTACCCGTTGCCCTCGATATGGAGAGCTGTTGACACAGATCGCCCAGCGTTATATGTATATCACTCACTACTCTTCCTCTGTCCTAAAAACTACAATTTGAACGGATTGTAACACCTCACGCGGGCTTTGTCTACACTTTTGGTTAAGCCTCTGGCTGAGGCTCATTTGATGTCTCGGCGCATCCTGCTCCCGCAAGCTGTCTCTTAAATATAGTCTTGAATATCAGTCTCACAAGTGGTCCGCAATAACAGAGCTGCCAGAGCAGTGCAACAGGGAGATTCATTCCCCATGTCTGGATAAATGTACCAACACTTGGTGAATCCTTGAACAAAACAGTTGCTATAAGGCTCATGATTGGACACATCATTATGCAGATGTAGAATGATATCATGAAGGTTATCACCTGTGGTCTGTCAGTCGGTCTGACTGTCTTGAACGCAAGCATTGGTGCAAGCTTTCCAACTACGAAAAGCTCCAGCACAATAGCTATCGGCCACATGATCGGCATCTCATGAAGTGCCATGACAAATGTCTGATTGGTGAAACCTCCTGTGCTTAATGCTACATTGTAGCAGATCATTCCATAGACCATGAACATGGCCATGATCGTTGTGAATACGAATTCCTGTAATTTGTTTTGTGGCATAATAATTTCCTCCTTACGAAAATAATATTGAGCATGCGCATTCAAAGGCGCTTCGCGCAGGCGCATGCGTGCTTCTCAAGGATTCCTCCCGCTTACGCGGGCCCCTCCTTATGAAAATAAAAAGCCCAACGAAACTTTCATCTCGTTGAGCTTAACTGCGACTACCATTAATTGCCCCTATGGTAGCACAAACATTTTTAAATTGCAAGTAATTTTCTGTTTTTTGTAAACAATTTGGTTTACGCCTGCCCAGCCACGGCCTTCTTGCCAGTGTACAGCTGATAATATCTGCCCTTCATGTTAATGAGCTGATCGTGGGTGCCTCGCTCTATGATGCGTCCCTGCTCCATGACCATGATACAGTCCGCATCCTTGACCGTGGAAAGTCTGTGGGCTATGACAAATGACGTTCTTCCCTCCATGAGGGCATCCATTCCCCTTGATACCATGGCCTCAGTTCTCGTATCGATGGATGATGTAGCCTCATCAAGGATCAATGCCGGTGGATCCGCAACCGCTGCCCTTGCAATCGCAAGAAGCTGTCTCTGTCCTTGACTGAGGTTTGAACCATCGCCAGTAAGGATTGTGTTATAACCGTCAGGAAGTCGCTTTATGAAATCGTGAGCATTTGCAAGCTTTGCAGCCTTGATGCACTCCTCATCCGTGGCATCCAGCTTGCCATATCTTATGTTGTCCATGACTGTTCCTGTGAACAGATGTGTATCCTGAAGCACTATTCCAAGGCTTCGTCTGAGATCCGGCTTTCTGATCTTGCCTATGTTGATATTGTCATACCTTATCTTGCCGTCCTGTATATCATAAAACCTGTTTATCAGATTGGTTATGGTCGTCTTGCCCGCGCCTGTACTTCCGACAAATGCTATCTTCTGACCAGGCTTTGCATACATATTTATGTCGTGCAGAACAATCTTATCCGGATTGTAACCGAAGTCCACATTCTCAAATTCAACCTCGCCTGTGAGCTCCCTGTATGTGACCTCGCCAGTCTCATGCCTATGTCTCCATGCCCAGAGTCCGGTTCTCTCCTCGGTCTCCGTGAGATTGCCATCTGCATCCTTCTTTGCATTTACCAGCTCAACATAGCCCTCGTCCTCCTCTGGCTTCTCATCCGTCATGGTAAATACCCTGTCGGCTCCAGCTGCAGCCATGACTATGGCGTTAATCTGCTGGCTTATCTGTGTAACCGGCATCGTAAAACTCTTGTTAAGCGTCAGGAATGCCACAAGCGTTCCTATGGTAAGACCTGACCATCCATTTACTGCAAGTACACCTCCAAGTACAGCGCAGAGAACATAGCTTATGTTTCCAAGGTTCGCATTCACCGGCATGGTAATGTTGGCTATCATATTTGCCTTGTAGGCGCTGTCCTGAAGAGATCTATTCAATTTGCAGAAATCGTCATATGCCTTTTCTTCGTGGCAGAACACCTTGACAACCTTCTGGCCGCTCATCATTTCCTCTATATAGCCATTTACCTTACCAAGATCCTGCTGCTGCTTCATGAAGTATCTTCCCGACTTCGCGCCCAAGCTCGACGTCGCCTTTATCATGATAAGCACCATGACGACTGACAGCACCGTGAGCGGTATATCAAGAACTATCATCGCAATGAGTGTTGAGATAAATGTGATGCTTGAGTTGATAAGCTGCGGCATACTCTGACTTATGACCTGACGGAGTGTGTCAACATCATTGGTGTACACCGACATGATATCTCCATGTGCATGTGTGTCAAAGAAAGATATCGGAAGAGATTCCATTCGCTCAAAGAGCTGAACTCTGAGCCTCTTCATGGTTCCCTGAGTCACATTTACCATGATCCTGTTGTACGCGTATGCGCAGATTATTCCCAGCACAAGTATAAGTCCAAGCCCCAGCATCCTGTGGGCCAGGGGACCATAATCAGGTGAGCTCTGTTTCATCATCGGTTCAATATATACATCGATAAGTTTCTGCATGAACATCGATATACTCAGTATCGCAAGCGCCGATATAAGTATGCTGACCACAACCGTAATACATGCCAGCTTGTATTCCTTAAGAATATATCTGATCAGCCTTCCAAGTGCCTTCATGGGATTTTTCACTGGTTTCTTTTTCATATTGTCTGCCTGTCTCTTCATATCTGCATTCATATTTCCATTCATTTTATTTTCACTGTGTTTCTCTGAATTTCCAGCCATCCTGTTTCCTCCTTTCATCTATATTAATTCATCTTCTCATCGAAATCTCCGCCGCCTGACATCTGGACGTCATAGATCTCCTTATATATCGTGTTATTCTTCAGCAGATTTTCATGTGTGTCGAAGCCGCTGACCATTCCATTATCCAGAACTATTATCCTGTCAGCATCCTGCACACTTGATATTCTCTGGGATATGATGATCTTGGTGGTGTTCGGTATCTTGGTTACAAATGCCTGCCTGATCTTCGCATCCGTAGCGGTGTCCACGGCGCTTGTAGAGTCGTCAAGAATGAGTACCTTCGGGCTCTTGAGCAGTGCCCTGGCAATACAGAGTCTCTGCTTCTGTCCACCGGACACGTTGCTTCCGCCCTGCTCTATCCAGGTATTGTATCCATCCGGCATCCTGTCTATGAACTCATCCGCGCAGGCAAGCCCGCACACCTCACGGCACTCTTCCTCCGTGGCATCCTCCTTGCCCCATCTCAGGTTGTCGAGTATCGTGCCTGAGAACAGCACATTCTTCTGCAGCACGACCGCAACCTCATTCCTGATGACCTCCATGTCGTAATCACGCACGTCGTGGCCTCCGACACAGACCGAACCGCTGTCCGGCTTCACATCATACAGTCTGCTTATCAGATTGACAAATGTCGACTTACCACATCCGGTTCCACCTATCACGCCGACCGTCTCACCGGATTTTATGTGAATATCTATATCTTTCAGTGTATCCTCCGCACTTCCGGCCTTATACACGAAGTCCACATGGTTGAAATCTATTCTTCCATCAGGGACCTCCATGATCGGCTCATCAGGATTGGTCATGGTAGGTGTCTCCTCAAGGACCTCAGATATTCGTCTCATACTTGCCATACTCATGGAGATCATGACAAATACCATGGACAGCATCATCAGCGACATCATCATGCTCATGACATAGCTGAAAAGTGATGTAAGATTTCCAGTTGTCATGCTACCACCGACTATGAAGTGTGCTCCAATCCACGACAGGAGCATCATACATGTAAAGATGACAAACATCATGATAGGATTGTTGAAAGCCAGCAGGCTCTCTGCCTTTATGGACAGCTCCGCAAGCACCTCAGCAGCCTTGCCAAACTTCTTGTCCTCATACTCTTCCCTTACAAATGCCTTTACGACTCTTATCGCAGATACATTTTCCTGAACACTGGCATTCAGGTTGTCATAGTTCCTGAATACCTCGTCAAATATAGGGGTTACCTTGAATATGATGAAGGACAATCCAAATGCAAGAACCACAAGTGCTGCCACAAATACAAGTGACAGCTCCACGTTGATTGTAAAGCACATTATCATACTGCAAATGAGCATGAGTGGCGCACGGACTGCGATTCGTATGAGCATCTGGTACGCGTTCTGTACATTTGTCACATCCGTCGTCATACGTGTTATAAGACTGGCGGTGCTGAACTTGTCGATATTTGTAAATGAAAATTTCTGTACGTTCCTGTACATGCCCTCCCTCAGATTGCATGCAAATCCCGTCGATGCGCTGGCAGCAAATTTGCCTGCCATCACTCCAAAGAAAAGGCTCAGGAAAGCCAACACAAGCATGAGTCCGCCATACATATACACCTTGCTCATGTCCTGTCCGTTGATTCCCTCATCGATTATCTTGGCGGTCACAAATGGAATGAGGATCTCCATGAAGACCTCTGCCGCCGTAAATACAGGTGTGAGTATTGAGTCCTTCTTGTACTCACCCACCTGACCAAGCAATGTTTTGATCATTCTATTTCCTCCTTGTTTCATTTTGAAATGCTGACAGAATCCACAGATGCACAAAATCAGGATCTTGATTTATGACGTGCGATATCTGATCGTCAGCTATGTGTGATTTGACGCAAGTTGCATAAATATTAATACTTCTATTTTTTAATGTCAATAGTATACAGAGGCGTTTCATCTGTGAAATTTCTGTGTATTTAAAGTATTTAAAGACATATTAAAATAAGGCATATGAACATCTTTTTAGTCCATATGCCTCATTTTATAGAGATCTAATATGTAATTTCCGCTCTAACAGCCATTTCATTCAAAACCATCAATGGGTCTTGAATCTTTTCTTGACACAAATTCCTGCAACACCCACTATTGAAACAAACATAAGAATCACATACAACTGCAAGTCTGTACTGTCACCAGTTTTTGGAGATGATTGTGTTGTTTTATCCGTTGTACTTGTCTCCTGTGTTTTATTGGTTGTATCTTTCGAAGGCTCCTGTGTTGTACCGGTTGTGTCTTCCGAAGGCTCCTGTGTTGTACTGGTTGTGTCTTCCGAAGGCTCCTGTGTCCCCGTTGTCTTCTCGCTTACTGTAAAATGAGCTGTCGCTGTTCCGCTTTCAGAGACAATGCCAAGTGTATGCTCACCCTTCGAAAAACCGGCAACATAATCCTCTTTCAATGTTACGATTATACTTCCAGATTCCACCGTATAATTACTCTCATCTATGGTCTTTCCGTCAACCTCAACACGAATAAAATCCCTGTATGCAGCATCAGATGTGAATGATAGTGCATTCTTCGCACCTGCTGTTACTGTTGCTCCATCTCCCTTGATAATAACAGGGGCGAGTTTCGCAAGCACTGTGTCTTCCTTTTTAATTTCATTTTCTGCTTCTTCATCACTAAAATACTTATTACATTTATCACAGAACCAATATGTAATGTTTCCTTCTTTTGCAGCAGTAGCAGCTTGCTTTTCTACTTTTTCCATATCGTGGCCGGCGTTTTCTGCTGTCCGTACATTTTCCTTTGTTTGAGTTTCAAAAGCAGAATTTTCAAATGTTACACTGTATGTAGATAATTCTGGCAATACGCAGTTCTTTTCCTGTATTACTGTTGCTGTTGTATCTGCTGTCTCACTTTCTACGCCATCACATGCTGTACATTTTCTTTCTGCTGTACAGTGTTGATCGTCTGTGCTCCATGTGTATTTTACTTCTCCATAACTATGACCTGTTGCCGGAATCTCCGTATAGGTGGTGTAATCACAGTTACTGCAGGTATCGTAAGCTTCCCAACCGTTTGCGGTACAAGTCGCCGCCTGTGCATCGTGATGCACGAAGTCGTGACCCGTAGCTTGGATCGTCTCTGTTTTTATTCTGCCGCATCCAATGCAAGTATACTTTCTCTCCCCCTCTGTTGTGCAGGTTGGAGAAATAGTTATAGTGCCATTATCCCAAATATGTACTCCAACATCGCCCTTTTCTGCGCAGACATTACACTCATGCCAATGATTGTTTTCATCCGAAATCCAGTTTGAGTTCCAATCATGTCCGAGAGGGGTGGATGTTCCTCCGCAGATCGTGCAAGTCTGTCCGCTTGTGCAGGTTGCCGTTCCACTCCACACATGCGCAGAACGTGGATTGCTGATATTAGTGCCACATTCTGTGCAATAAACGTGATTCCAATGATATCCAGCGTCTTTGTATTCATAAGTTCCGGTTGTACTTACCCATTTACCACAGATGTCGCAATAGGCTCTGCCCGCATATGCCGGTATCCGCAGCAGCATCAGCACCATGCACATAGTGAGCAGGGTGGTCAAAATTCTTCTCTTCATATAGTTCCCTCCCTTAAAAATAAATCTGAGTTTGGTTAGTGATTTCTGTATATAAAGATTTTATCATTTTGACTTCTTCCATGTAATCTCCGTTTCGATACGAAAATGTATATTTTCCTATTTCAGCATATAATTTTTCAACTCTTCTCTCTTATTTATATTCATTTTTTCATAGATCCTGCTCAGATAAGTTTTAACCGTATTGGGTGAAAATCCCAGATAATCTGCAATTTCCTGATTATTCCAATCTCGGCTTGCCAGCATTGCAATCGAGAATTCCACTGTGGATAATGCATCCGTCACTGAATTTCCTGACATAGGATTGTGGATTGACATCCATCCCCTGCTAAAGGCAATGACTTTATCAGATAATTTGTTATATAGTTTTGAATCCTCCTTGCGGATACATGACTCCAGAAGTCCCTGCAGCAAACCATGATGTTCAATAAAGGGTTCCAAAAATTCGTCTTCTTTCGCCAGATTCCACGCCAGCATCAATGCATCCTTTGCTTTCTGCAGATGTTTCAGATTCATCTGACACATTGCAATCATACAATACAGATAGATCATACTAATAGGATATACATCATCCCTGAACATCAATGCTGCCTCGCAAATTCCAAGTGCCCTGCCATACTCGCCTTTTAAATATGCCATGTGAGCTATTAAATAGGCAGAAAACAGCTTAATTCCAGGCGGTAATGTTACTGCATAAAGCTCCACATCCGGAAGTTCATCCACCGAAAGATGCAAAAGCACTGAGGACATATATCCCGCAAATACACTGACAGCCCTGTCCTCAGCGGATGAAGGATTTTTCGTCTCTTTTTCAAGACATTTCTGAATCTCCCTCAGTCCTTTTCTTGATGCATCTTCTCTGCCAAGTGTCAGATTAGAATATACATATAACAGGCAGGATGACATCTTCAATTTTATATTATGGCTCATCAGATAACGTTCTGCTATATGATTGCAATCCTCCGCCTGCCCGGTAAAATAATAGTATTCAGCACGTGCTATCTCCTGAAAATCCCTGTCTTCAAAACTGTCTACCGTCTTTTTCGCTTCACCCGGTTGAAATGCTGCATTGATCAACGGCAGTATGGTATATTCACTCATGATCGTATCCCTCCAAACCAACGATCCGCCAAGTCATTTATCAATTGCTCTAAGTATAAATCCTGCTGCCACTCCAGCTGCCACGCCTACCACTATTCCGCCAATGATATCTGTCGGGAAATGCACATACAGATACATTCTTGAGAACGCTATGAGGATCGCTATCACACAGGATATTGCGCCCAGCAGTTTCTTTCTACTCATGAACAACGCCGTGACAGCCGCAAATGATGCCGCCGTGTGTCCCGATGGGAAGGAATAATCCTTTGGTTTCTTCACTATCAGATCTGTAAAATTCGCCACATCATATGGTCTTGTCCTGGCGACAAGATTCTTTAACAGGCAGTTGGTTATGAGAAGATCAAGGATAAGTGCGATGGCCATGCACAGCCCTGCCTTCCTCGTCTTTGGAATGATCAGCAGCACAGCCGCCAGCACTATCCACAGTATTCCCGCATTTCCAAGGGATGTGATCGCCACCATGATCTTGTCAAGCCATGGGGTATGTATATTCTGGAGAGCGTCAAGGACTTCTATCTCCCACATCAGAAATTACCGCCGTTCCAGCCCCAGTCATGTACGCCGTGGTAAGTCACGTACACCGCATTTCCCGGGATTCCAAGTACATCTGCAAATATATCGCAGATCTTTCCTGTCATGGCATCACATGCCTTAGGAGTCACATCACCGAATACGCTGACTTCCACATATGCACCCTTATCAAGTTTCTTTCCGCCCATGAACAGGTCGTATCCATCGTTGATGCCGACCATAAGGTAGCTCTCCGTCTTGTTCATCGTTGTTATCGCCTGACCGAGACTGCTCTTAAGAGTCTCCTTCTGGTCATCACTCATCTTCACTGTAACCTTTGAATCTATAAATGGCATTTCTTTGTCCTCCTAAATTATATTATTCATATAAAATATATACACGACTTTTGTAGACATTTGTCTTTGTATGCTATTATGATTCTGCCACATTAATAACTATCCCAGGCAAATGTCTACAAAAAGTCCTCAAATTCTATCTCAGACGGCAGTCTCAGATCTCCTCTCGGGCTGACCGACACGGTTCCAACTTTCACACCGTCCGGCATACAGTTCCTCTTGAACTGCTGGCGGAAGAATCTCGTGTAGAATACCTTCTGCCATTTATCGATCTCGCTGTCTGAGAAATTGTACTCGTCACTCTGTCTTACAGCCTCCTTGCACAGCTCATTTACCTCCTCAGGTGACATTCCATATCGCAATGTATAATATAAGAAGAAATCGTGCAGGATGTATGATCCCACGGTGTCCTCCGTCTTCTGCGCGATGGTTCCGTCCGGGTTCGGTGGAAGCAGCTCCGGGCTGACCGGTGTGTCTATGATATCGTCTATGATCGGCGCGATGCCCACAAATCCATCAACCTCCATGAAGTGTCCGACTTCGTTCACAAGTGAGCGCACCAGCGTCTTTGGTATACTTGTATTCACCGCATACATGCTCATATGGTCGCCATTGTAGGTGCACCAGCCAAGTGCCAGCTCCGAGAGATCTCCGGTTCCAACCACGAAGCCGCCCTCCTTGTTGGCGACATCCATGAGTATCTGCGTTCTCTCCCTCGCCTGACAGTTCTCATAAGTGACGTCATGCACGCTCTCGTCCTGTCCGATATCGGCAAAATGCTGTCTCACCGATGCAGCTATGCTTATCTCTCTGCTGTCACAGCCGAGCAGTCTCATGAGTTCCGTGGAGTTGTTCTTCGTCCTGTTTGTCGTTCCAAATCCCGGCATGGTGATTCCCACGACAGTTGTGGATGGAAGTCCCGCATTCTTCACCGCCTGTGCTGAAACCAGCAGAGCCAGTGTGGAATCAAGTCCGCCTGACACTCCCACGACCACACATTTGCAGTGGGTCGCCTCTATCCTTCTCTGAAGTCCGGCAACCTGCATCTTGAATATCGCCATGCACCTCTCAAGCTTATTTCCCGATGGGACAAATGGTGTCATCTTCACCTTCATGAGCACATTTCCCTTGTCCATGAGCGGGGTATCGCACACCACCGTCTCATACTTTCTGAATGCGAAATCACGCTTGCAGTCGGCAAATGACTTGTTGGCTATCCTGTCGTGTCTTATCTTGGTAAGACTTATATCCCTGATCAATACTCCGTCCTCAAATGGCTTTACTTCGCCGAGGAGTTTGCCGTTCTCGTACATCAGATTGTGTCCTGAAAATACCAGATCTGATGTGGACTCATACATTCCAGCGGACACATACACATATCCGCACAGGCAGTCCGATGACACACTTCCTATCAGCTTGTGCCTGTATGCAGCCTTTCCGATGACCTCATTTGATGCGGAAAGGTTGAGTATGACCTCAGCTCCCGCCATGGCGAGAAGTCTTCCCGGCGAAACCGGAGTCCAGGCGTCCTCACATATCTCTATGCCAAGCTTGACTCTCTGGTCTCCGCTGCCCATCTCTATCATCACATTGTTGCCAAACAGCACTTCACTGCCAACAGCCCTGTCACCGGCTTTCTTTGAACCGGCATTGTATTCAAGCTCATCTCCATCATCTTCCGGGTCCATGAGATTGACCATCACCGCATCATACTTTCTGGCTGAGAACCATCTCTTCTCATAGAACTCACCGTAGTTTGGAAGGTAAGTCTTCGGCACGATGGCCACGACTCTTCCGCCCTGCAGGAACGCCGCACAGTTGAACAGCTCTCCGTCCACCTCAAATGGCAGACCGACCACCAGTGCCGACTGACCAGTACATGTAGCCATGGCAAGCTGAAGAAGTCCTCTTCTCGCACCATCTATGAGCTTTCTGTTCTCAAACAGATCCGCACAGGTATATCCCGTGATGGACAGCTCCGGCGTCACTATGACATCCGCAGCATCCTTATACTCTTCATATATATCCATTATCTCTCTGACATTTCCGCTGACACTTCCGATGTGAACCTTCGGCGTAACGGCTGCCACACGCAGCATATTCTTCATTGTATGAATTCCTCCTTACATTTGGCTTTCATCTTGTTCAGTCTTTCTTAAATATAATCAACTTACTTATGATGTAATTAAGTAATATAACGATAATCTGTGCAACAATCTTAACTATCATACTATTAAAACCAAGTATAGATATAAATACTAATAGAATTGCTTCTTCTACTACCAATGTAATTATTCGTCCACCAAAAAAGGCTGCCATCTGCTTCAGAAAGTCTTGCACACCACTTGTAGGAGAATCAAAAACCCATATACGATTTGTCAAAAAAGCAAATAATACAGTAATTATCCACGATAAAATATTCGCTATCAACTCATTGATACCCAAATACACATTAAATAGTGCATAAGTACAAATGCTTACTATAAAACTTAATCCTCCAAATACTAAATATAAAATCACTTCTTTATACTTACTATATAGTGGTTCAAATACTCTTAGCCCCGGAAGTTCAAATATTTTATCAAAAATATCCTTTTTTTTCATTGCTAATTAACCTTCTTTGAATTCGTGTCATTCGTTTCAGATATTATATAGTGTGGTCTCTTTTTTGTTTCCAAGTACATCTTAGCTATATACTGCCCCATTATTCCTAAACAGAAAAGCTGTATTCCACCTATAAATATGATTACACATATTATAGATGCCCATCCGGCAACAGGATCTCCGAATACCAATCTTCTGACTATCACCAAAATAAGGCTTAAAAAGCCCACAAAAGTCATTGCCATTCCAAACCAAGAGGCCACTGAAAGAGGAGCTTGTGAAAAATTAATAATACCATCTATTGCATATTTCAGCAGTTTCCAAAAACTCCAGCTAGTCTCACCGGCAACTCTTTCAATATTCTCATACGGCAACCAATATGTATTGAAACCGATCCACCCAAATATGCCTTTTGAAAATCTATTATACTCGCCCATTTCCACTATGGCATCGACCATTTCGCGCTTCATAAGACGGAAGTCTCTTGCTCCGTCCACAATATCGGCATCTGATATTTTATTAATGATCTGGTAAAACTTACGGGCAAACCAGCTTCTGATTTTTGGCTCGCCTTTACGATCAGCCCGCCTTGTAGCTACTGAGTCGTATTCTCCGGATTCCAGAATTATTAACATCTGTGGTAACAATGATGGTGGATCCTGCATATCAGCATCCATAACAGCTACATAATCCCCCTTTGCATTACAAAAGCCCGCATACATTGCAGCCTCTTTGCCAAAATTTCTTGAGAAAGAATGGTACTTAACATGTTCATCTTTTGCAGAAAGCTCCCTCATTATTTCCAATGTTTTATCTTTTGAACCATCATTTACGAGCAATAGCTCATATTCTACCCCCATATTTCTTACTACCTTTGTTACTTCATCATAAAAAATCGGTAGTGATTCTTGCTCATTATAACAAGGAACTATTAAACTAATCATCACACATTCTCCTTATCTAATATTTTTTCTTCTCTTCGCAACAAGTAATTTTATACCAATAAATAATGCAACTATAAAACCTATAGCTGAAATTATTTCTGAAATCCTCCAGCTTATCGGCTCTCTAAATCCTATAGTTAATGTTCCATTATATCTTGGTGGTACCTTGAATGTCACACAATTATTTACAGAACCAACCAAATCTAATTTCTTATTATTTTTATCAAATACCGTATAATACTTATAATTAAAAATAGGCACTTGAACAATCACATCATCTATTGTGCTATCGTTTTTTATTGTTAAATATGCATCTCCTTTGTTTTTATGATAATCTGAAATCAAATCTCCATGAAAACTGAATACTTCCAACCTGATACCCTAATCCATCTATTCCCAGAATTTGCTAGATACTTCCCCATGGGAAAAATTTACATATGAATAATGTGTTTACAATACCAAACGCACTGAAGATTTTTATACAAAAAATTGCTTTTTCATTACCTTCTTTGGAAGAGTATTTATATAGGCAATATAATGTAATCCCCAAATATAAAATTACAGCTGCACCTAAAGTGATGCACTTCCAACCTTCATTTCCAGGAGCAAACAGCTGAAATATGTCTATTATTTCTTGTGAGCTATTATCTAAAAGTCTTAAATCCCCAGCCTGTACTATGGTTTCCTGGCTTACGAAGTAATCAATAAATGGAAGCAAATACCAAATTGTAAGTACTAAGCACATTATGGCAGCTTTTATAAATGCCATAATTCTTTCTTTTTTTAATGTTCTTTTTAATAAAACTATACATAAAATAATAAGATTTACGACTACTATCTCGCAGGTCAATACATGACTCAATATAATCCCAGACATTCCCAACGCCAAATATATCCACTCATTAATGCGCGGCTTTTTACTATTATAAATAATATATACCCCAACAACTATAAGTGGTAAAAACGTCATATAATATAGAAAAGCCACAGGATATAGAAAAAAATCACAATAATATATCGGAGTTGGATAACTGTATCCGTTATCCAGTGAGGTCCCCATTCTTTCTTGAGCTTAATATTTATGTTTGTGTAAAATAATACAGTGAATCTTTAATTTGCCTGATCCATTATACGCAATATTTAATCTCAAATCATTACATTTCGAGAACATGGGAACCCACAATTTACCACTTTCATAAGTGTGTGCATCACTTAATGTAATATTTTCACATTTTATATTAACTATACTTGTTAAGGAAACTCTGGCATTAGATATGTCCATACGATTTTCAGCAACATATGAATCGTATTGTATACTTACTTCATAGGCACCTGAATCTATACTCATTACATTTGTCGAAACATTTACTGCCTTATCTGATTTACTATCGCCTTTGACTTCATCAAAACAAAGATTGTCATTTGCAAATCTCACATTTCCATTTTGCGCAGAGAAATTTTTTAGATCTAAATCCAAAACTGTCCTTGGTTTTATAAGTGTCTCACAAATTTAGTTTATAAAATTGCCGTATATAACTTTTATTTTTTACTTTATCATTTAATGCCATTTTAATCAATATACTTCATTTCATGCGTACCGTTTTACCAGGATTCAGAACCTCTTGTACTTCTAGTGCAGCGCAGTTTCAAAATACCGTTTAAAGAGCACAGCCTGGGAAGCGTAAAACCACAAAAATAAGACTCCCGGGCACATCATTACGCCGGAAGTCTTATTCTTAATAATATAACAGTCTGATGCTATATAGTGTAGGATTTACTTTCCAAGTGGCTTACCTGTGAGCTTCTCATATCCCTCAAGGTAGATGTCGATGGTTTTCTGAGCGACATCCTCTGGAAGCTTCCAACCCTTGTCAGGATTAGCCTTCAGCCAGTCACGTGCGAACTGCTTGTCAAATGATGGCTGGCCATGACCTGGCTCATATACATCTGCTGGCCAGAATCTTGAGCTGTCAGGTGTAAGCATCTCATCGCCGAGAACAATATTGCCATTCTCATCGAGACCAAACTCAAACTTTGTATCTGCAATGATGATTCCTCTTGTAAGTGCGTACTCTGCACACTTCTTGTAGAGTGTGATGGTGTACTCCTTGAGCTTTGAAGCGTACTCCTCGCCCTTGCCAGGGAAGTACTTCTCAAGGTGAGCAATGCTCTGCTCATATGATATATTCTCATCGTGATCGCCAATCTCGGCCTTTGTTGATGGTGTGTAGATAGGCTCAGGAAGCTTATCAGACTCCTTTAATCCCTCTGGGAGCTTGATTCCACATACTGTGCCATTCTCCTTGTAGCTTGCCCAGCCACTTCCTGTGATGTATCCACGAACGATACACTCGATTGGAAGCATCTCAAGCTTTCTGCACATCATGCTGTTGCCGTCGAACTTCTCCTGCTGGAAGAACTCAGGCATATCCTTTACATCAACTGAGATCATGTGGTTAGGAAGAATGTCCTGTGTCATGTCAAACCAGAACTTTGACATCTGTGTCAGAACTGTTCCCTTCTTGGAAATTACATTGTCGAGGATGACATCGAAGCAGCTTATACGATCTGTAGCTACCATGATCAGGCTGTCTCCATTGTCATAAATCTCACGTACCTTACCTTCTTTGATTGGCTTTAATTCCTGCATTTTTTTATCTCCTTGATATTTATATTAATACCTGTTAGAAATTGTATTCATATAAGTGTGTATCACTTTTTATGGTTGCTTGTCAAGGCTTTGACAGCCCTCAAAAATTTTTTCTCAAAATTTGTCAAGGTTTATGCGCCTCACGGGATTTTTATTGTGTAAAAGCACATTTTTCATCTTTACAATATCATTTGTGATGACTATAATAACAGAGCACAATATCTAGTGGGTGCTTCACATTATTTCCACCAAATATATTGTGTTCACAATAATTATTGCATATTTTTTCTTTACAAATAATTCCATGCGGCACAGGCAGCCGCATCTACTATATTACGTCGAACCAGACCTGATTGGCCTGATTTCAGTTAACTTGAATGATTGGAATATTACGATTAAATTTACCATTGAATTGGAAGAGGGAGGCTATTGCTGTGTCAGAGGAAGCTAAAACACACGTACACGTAATCAAAAGGAATGGAGAAGAGGTGACATTTGACCTGTCAAAGATCGAGAATGCCATCAAAGCTGCCAACAATGAGGTTGACAAACTCCACCAGCTCAACGAATATCAAGTTCACGCCATCGCGGACAACCTGGAGAAACAGATAGAATCAATGTCCCACGCAGTTCACGTGGAGGACATTCAGGATATGGTCGAGACCGGTATCATGGAGATGAGAGGATATGAGGTTGCACAGAAATATGTGCGTTACCGTTACAAGAGAGAGCTCGCACGTAAGTCCAACACCACGGACAACGGAATCCTTGCGCTCATAGACCATATGAACGAGGAAGTCAATCAGGAAAACTCCAACAAGAATCCGGTGATCAACTCGACACAGCGTGACTACATGGCCGGTGAGGTATCCAAAGATCTGACCAAGAGAATGCTTCTGCCTGAGGATATAGTTGAGGCACATGAGGCCGGAATCATACATTTCCATGATTCTGACTACTACGCTCAGAAGGAGCACAACTGTGACCTCATCAACCTTGAGGATATGCTGCAGAACGGAACAGTGATCAGTGAGACCATGATTGAGAAGCCGCACAGCTTCTTCACGGCATGCAACGTCACCACGCAGATCGTGGCACAGGTTGCCAGCAACCAGTACGGCGGGCAGACATTTACCCTGTCCCATCTGGCACCATTTGTGGATGTGAGCAGGAAGAAGCTCCGTGCACAGGTCATCGAGGAGCGCAAGGACTGTGGCGAATCCCTTGATGATGCCATTATCGACAAGATAACAGAGAAGAGACTTCTGAACGAGGTCAAAAGTGGAATACAGACTATACAGTACCAGCTCATCACCCTGATGACATGTAACGGACAGGCACCATTTGTCACCATGTTCATGTACCTGGATGAGGTTCCTGAGGGACAGACAAGGGATGACCTGGCACTCATCATAGAGGAGGTCCTGAATCAGAGGATCAAAGGAGTTAAGAACGAGAAGGGAATCTGGATCACTCCGGCATTTCCTAAGCTCATATATGTTCTGGACGAGGACAACATCACCACAGATTCCAAATACTGGTATCTGACCGAGCTTGCCGCCAAATGCACCGCAAAACGTATGGTTCCTGACTACATCTCCGCCAAAGTCATGAGAGAGATGAAGGACGGCGACGTATATCCATGCATGGGCTGCAGATCATTTCCTACAAAGGAGGACGGCATCAGAAATCCTGACGGCTCACGCAAATACTACGGCCGTTTCAACCAGGGTGTCGTGACCATCAATCTTGTTGATGTGGCATGTTCATCATACGGCGACATGGACAAATTCTGGAAAATCCTGGACGAGCGTCTTGAGCTTTGTCACAAGGCACTCAGATGCAGACATGAAAGACTGCTCGGAACCATATCAGATGTCGCTCCTATCCTGTGGCAGCATGGCGCACTGGCAAGACTTAAGAAAGGTGAGAAGATCGACAAGCTGCTCTTTGGCGGCTACTCAACCATCTCTCTGGGCTATGCAGGTCTCTGCGAGATGTGTGTCCGCATGATCGGCAAGACTCACACCTCAGAGGAAGGCAAGGAATTCGCACTTGCTGTTATGCAGAAGCTCAACGACAAATGTGCTGAGTGGAAGGCTGCAGAGAACATCAGCTACTCTGTATATGGAACTCCAATGGAGTCAACCACATACAAGTTCGCTAAGAACCTGCAGAAGCGGTTCGGAATCATACCTGGCGTTACAGATAAGAATTATATAACCAACAGCTATCATGTACACGTAACTGAGCAAATTGATGCCTTCAGCAAATTGAAATTCGAGTCAGAGTTCCAGAAGCTGTCTCCAGGCGGAGCCATCAGTTATGTAGAAGTTCCTAACCTTCAGAACAATATCGATGCAGTTCTGGAAGTTATGAAATTCATTTACGATAACATACTCTACGCCGAGCTTAACACCAAGAGCGACTACTGTGAGAAATGTGGCTATGACGGAGAGATCAAGATCGTGACAGACGATTATGGCAAGTTGGTGTGGGAGTGCCCTAACTGCGGCAACCGCGACCAGAACACTCTCTTCGTTGCAAGACGTACCTGCGGTTATATCGGAACCCAGTTCTGGAATCAGGGACGTACACAGGAGATCAAGGACCGAGTCCTTCACCTGTAGAATTAGTCAGCTTAAAACTGATACTTTCAAATAAAAATACAGACAGCACAATTGTGAATGAAGTGACCTCAAAAAACAATTGACTGTCTGTATTTTTATTACTTTCTTATAACTACAATATCTAGCATACCCTCATGTAAGCGGCATCATCTGCAAAATCCGGCTGATCCGAAACAAACTTTATAACATCTGCGGATTTTACGCCTGGATTTCTTTTGATATAAGCAGTGAGCATTTCTAATCTTGCTGCATTCTTCTGAGCATAATGCTCCATAGCCGAGACAAACTCAAAATAAGAATCATCTATATTGTTGAGCAGTTTTCTTAATTCCTCCATAACTATGCCCCCTTACATTTCTATTCTCATATATATATTATAGTTATCATATCCATGATTCTCAAAATAATACCAATATGGTTTATTATCTATTCCATACGAAATATGTACCGCGTATGTTTTTCCTTCGTATTTACTATAATTCGTATTTATTTCTCTGCAGATTTTTGCATATTCCGCCCTATCCAAGATAAATGTATTATAAACAAATCTCACAACTTCTCCTATCATTCATAATATCATCTGCACATAAATTATACAAGCTAACATCCAAGCATATTATATACCCTAATTTGTGATAATTAATGCAAATGTAATTTTTGATAGATTTAGATGTAATAATCCGTTTAATACGTCTCCCACAACTTCATATTCTTGGCATTATCCACTATGTCAATGCAGCTTCCGTCAATTGCATTTATACATATAATCTGGGATATCTCCCCTACCGTGTCCTGTCCCCGGAGCTCCTCGCTCTGTGTAAATATCCATGCAGGAATGTAGCAGAGCTTTCCATCGTCATCTGCTGTCGCCATGTATCTGAGTGCCACGTTGTTGAACTGAACCTTGCCATATCTGGTCTGGTATTTCTCATAATATGTTGCAATGCCCTCATTTGCCTTTGCGATCATGTCGTTCCAGCTCATGAGTTCCACATCCTCCGCCTGCAGGGATGAAGGATCTGTGTAAAGCTGGGCAAACATATCTACAACTCCATCATCATCAATATTTAATGTTACACTGTCACCAGGCTCAAACATATAGCCATTCTGTGTCTGGAGATTGTCAACGTTATATAATTCGCCCTCTCTCTCCTTTGCTCCGTATATAGACCTGCTGAGCGTTACCGAGTATCCACTCACCTTGGTCTGCTTTACCTCGCCATTGTCATCCGACCATATTCTGGCAAGCGGCTCTGTCTTTGTACTCTCCATACCGTCTATCCCCATCTTTGAGAGGAAATTCATCGCTTGGGATATGGCATCGTTCTCCGTGAGTTTGCTCTCATTTGTGACATTGGTCAGATCTATGTCTGTGGCATTGCTGATGCCCGTCACATAGGTGTATGTTGCGCCGCTCACACCATCCAAAAGCTTGTTCTCCTCACTCTCGGATTTGTAAAATGATATATACACACCTGCGTCTGTATTGTCATCCTCACCGCCGTACTGTGATATACTCACCGTATATTCCTTGTCTCCATATTTGCCTGTATACGATGAATACGGGTCATCATAATTCTCCAGCAAAGGAAGTGAATCCGGTGCATCTGCCATCTGCTTCTTGTATGTCTCTATCTGGGTATCATACCAGGCATCCGACGAATCATCCCCCTGACCCTGAGCCTCCTTCTTGAACTTCTCTGTACTCTCTATCATACTCTTCAGCTCATCCTTGGTCTGCACTCCATCCTTGCGGATATATATGCCCTGGGACTTGTCCAGGAGTCCCTCGACAATGCTCTGTATCTGTGCAGCATCAAGCTTCATAGTGCTGTAATATACCCTCTTCATGGAATCCGTATCAGGAATATCTATCGAACCGGAACAGCTTATCTCTGACAAGCCCGAATTGCCCACATCAAATGTCTCATCACACTTCTCCGGGATTCCCAGACTCTTTGCAAGGCTGCCACCCGCATCGTTACTGCCATCATCACTGTATCCACTTGCCGAACCCGACTCTCCATCCAATGTATAATCAACCTTTTTATTTCCACATCCTGTCATCTGCATCGCCATCACTCCTGCCAGCACACATGCCGCTATTCTTGTCGCTCTCTTTCCCATGATTATTTTCCTCCTTGTCATTTCGCAAATATTCATATATTAGACATTTCACCTGACCATATCAGCACATTTATTTTGATATGGTTTTTGTTCCTGCCCCAGTCTCCGGGTCTGTTCCGTACCATGTCTCAAGACATTTTGCAGTCTCAATTATATCTACACAGCTTCCATCCACTGCGTTTATGTACACAAGCTGCACTATATTATCGTATGTGCCATGCTCCTCTGAGATGTCATTATTTTCAGACTGGGTCAGTACCCATGCCGGTATGTACACAAGATTTTCTCCATCCTGTATACAGGGAACATACATAAATTTCACATTGTTAAACCGCACCTCTGAATAGTCGGTAGGATATTTTTCATAATATTCCGCTATGCTATCGTCAGCCTTATTCACCATATCTTCCCAGCTTAGGAGATCCACCTTTTCCCTGACAAATGAATCCGTATCCGTACTTAAGATTGCTCTCACATTAAACACTCCGCTGTCATCCACACATACGGATATCCTGTCACCTTCGTACATGACGTAACCATTTTTATTCTTCAGGTTATCCACTCCTGTCGGGTCTATATAGGCAGTATCCACTCCGCCGATCTGTATTCCAAATTCGAACATGTACCCATTCTTTTCAGCTTTTATAATTTCAAATCCGCTGTCCAGCCACGACCTCACCACAGCCTGACTTCCGCATTTTGCCATTCCGGATATTCCCATCCTATCCAGAAATGCCTGAGCTTCATGCTCTGCTGTATTTTCATCTATCCCACATTTATTTTCCTGGTCTTCAATATCGCCGCCAAAATAGTTTTGCCCGGCGGTCTCCGTCATCACTGCATCTTCCACATCTGCAAGATATTTCTGCTCCTGATCACCCGCCGGCTCATATACTATGCTTACCCTGCCAGATGCATCTGCTGTGTCATCCCCGGATATCCACAGGCTGTACTGTTCACCGTCATGCTGGCCTATGTATATCTTATTTGTCGTATATTCTCTGACCGGCGTATACGAATCGGGGGCTTCCTTCATCCGCTTCTTCGTCTCTGCTATGTCACTCTCATATATCTCCGCAACATCCTGCTGCCCTTCTTCCAGAGCCTGCTGCCTGTACACCTCTATGAGGTCTATCTCCTTCTGTATCTCCTCCTTCGTCATATTCTCATCGCCGTCATCACGGCAATATATTCCCTGGTCTTTGTCAAATACACTCTCTACCATGTCCTGTATCCTCGACGTATCCATCCGCATCCTGTCAAAGCTTACAGTATACGCCCTGTCCACATTTGCAACCTGTATGTCATCATCCACAAGACTTATCTCCGAAAGCTTTGAATGACCGGTATCAAATGTTAGATCACAGCTATCAGGAACGCCAAGCCTTATACCGAGTAGTCCTCCGCCATGATCCTCCTCAATGGAATCACCATATATGTATTCTGTCCTGTCCTCATCACCGCTCGACCTGTTCTCACAGCCACATATGCCACATACGGCAAGTACAGACATGACCAGCGCAGTTTTCCGCCACGAATTTCCTGACATTTTCTGCCTCCCTTCACATTAAACTTCAGAAATGTCTCTGCTCATAATGTATTGTAAAATGGGTGTACATTAAGAAACAATTGCCGGGAACTTTAAGATATTCTTAAGACGAAAAAATCCCTTCCGTATGATGTACCTAATCATACGGAAGGGATCTGTAATCCACATTATATTTAGAATTTGAAAAACATCAGCAGGAGTATGATCCCCACAAGCGTGAGTGCCGCTCCCACCAGAAAGGCTATCTTAAACCACTTCTCATCACCTGTCACCCTGTCAAATGTATCATCCTCAACCTCAACAAAGCTGAGTGCCGTCATGGTCATAAGCCCAAGTCCGGTAAAAATCGCAGATGAAGCAGGTATCCTTATGGCCGGTATAACCCACAATATAAAATATACTACATCACATCCAAGCAATATAAACAGCTTTTTTCCATACTTCTCAAGCATAACCCTCGATCTCCTTAATATAACACTTAACCTGTATCATAACACCTTATATGTGTTTACTCAAGCTTTCCGTCTTTTTGTTCTTAAGCCTCCTTATTATGTCATCACATCCACAGACTGCGCTTATTCCCACCGCAATCCCAAGCACGAACAGCATTGTGGAATTGCCATATGCGCTTGCGGCCTTCCAGTCTGAATCAAATGCCGCGCTCAGTGTGTAATAGAGCGGAGCCCCCGGCAGAAGCGGGATAAGTCCGACTATGAGATACTGATTTGCCGGTGCTTTCATGATCCTTGCCGCTATCTCAGCATATATGGCAGCCCACAGGCTTGCCGCAAGAGATGGGATAAATACGTCATCTATGATATTTCTGACCAGAATGTATACTATCCATGTGCACATTCCATTGACCGCCGCCGGTATCACATTCCGCCTGCCAAGATTGAACATAAGCGCAAATCCCAGCGAACCTAATAGAGCAGTGACAACCTGTATGATCGTTTGCTGCACTTGTCTGCACCTCCTAAATCGTGATAAATACCGCCAGTGCAAATCCGCACGCTATCGCCGCCGCCCAGAGCAGCGACTCAACCAGCCTCAAACTTCCCGTTATGGTATCCCCTACAAACATGTCCTTCACTGCATTTGTCAGCGCAAGCCCCGGGATCAGCAGCATGATATCTCCTATCATGACCTTGTCCTCATGTATTGGAAGCACGTGCCCTGCCAGTCCGATCAGTACGCCCGTGACAAATGAACTCAGAAAATTAAACAGTATGTTGTTGGTACATATCGGGGCGAAATACATCTGCATCAGCCATATCCCCACAGCAAATGCCGCCGCCATAGCTCCATCAAGTATGGTTCCGCCGAAGAATACCGCAAGCGCTCCCGCCGCCAGCACGCTTCCCACGCACACCCGGAATCTCGGCGCTGATGCCTGCTCTATCTCTTCAATTCGTTCTTTCAGGCCCTCAGTGGCTAGTGGCTGTCTGCAATACTCTCTGCTCAGGGCATTTATCCGCTCCAGCTTCCAGAAGTCCGTCTTTGTCCCATCCCTGGTTCCTCTGGTCATGGAGCACACCGATCCATCCGGCATGTTCATGGTACATACCAGAGTGGATGTAATAGCAAATACGTCCATACGCTCTGCTCCATAAGCAGCTCCCATTCGTCTGAGTGTATCCTCCACTCTCTTCACCTCCGAGCCATTCCGGATCATCATGGCTCCCACATCCATGAACAGGCCGAGCATTTTCACATCCTCCGGACTTCCCTGAGGCATATCCCGCAGCTTCTCCATTCCGCTGTGCCTGTCAATATCCGCCATACCCATATGCCACCATCCTTTTTGTACAGATATACCTCATGCCATTATCTATCTCATTGGAACCTGCTGGAAGTACTGGTGTCTTCTCTCATCCACCATTTTCTCCAGTTCCTTCTGATTGTGGTTATATATCTTATTTATCTCATCGTTGTATCCTATTATTATGTATGGAACCATGCTTTCTATGTATGCAAGGATGTCATCACAGTCCTTCTCCTTCCTCATCGGAAGCGCCATTCCGCTGCCATCATTCAGCCTGACCTCGATCTGGTAAGACTTACCCGCCTTGATTCCGTACACTTTGTTCTGGGTTATGAGCTTATATACCCACATAAGCTCCCTGGTCTCGGCAAAATTCACCGTGTCACCCTTGATATACATGAAGAACTCGTTATTTAATCTGAGGCCATTCACTGCAGCACCTGATCTGTAAAACTGCTCTATCCTCTCCATCTCATATTCAGGATTTGGCTTCTTCTTGCAGTAATCCAGTACGTCTCTTATGTTGCTCTGCCTTATTGCCAGGGATACAAACCATGCCGCAAATGCGAGGAACATCGCGGATCCAAGCCCTATCCATATCGATCCTTCATCTACCCCCATTGCTGCAGCAACACCGGAGATTCCGATTGCTGCAAATATCACTGCTCCAATAATACATTTTATCCTGTACTTTGTTCCAAGCTTCTTTATCATCTGTTTTAACCCCATTTTCTTAATTGTACTCAGTCATATTCCACCTTCATCAGGCAAAGTCCATGTGGAGGCGCCGTAGGCCCCGCCAGCTGCCTGTCCATCCCGGCTATGATCTCAGGAATATGCTCCGCACTCATATTCCCATATCCAACATCTACCAGTGTTCCGGTCAGTATCCTCACCATGTTCTGCAAAAAGCCATTTCCATGGAATCTCATGTGGACGTAGTCTCCCTCCTTGACTATATCCACATCGTATATAGTTCTGACCGTGGATTTCTTCATCTTATTGTTGCCACAAAAAGATCTGAAATCATGCTTTCCGACAAAATACGATGCAGCCTTTTTCATCACATCCACATCAAGTATACTGCCCTGTGGCACACACCACACATAATTTCTATCAAATACAGGTTTCTCAGCACCTACATACAGCGTGTATTCGTAGACTTTACCGGTTGCATTCAGCCTTGCATGAAACCTGTCCCCGGCCACAGCAACATCAAGCGCGCAGATATCCGCAGGCAGATATCTGTTCAGATAATCTTTTATCTCTTCCGGAGTCTTATCTGTTTCTAGCCTTCCGTTCGCCACCATGGCTCTGGCATGTACTCCCGCATCAGTCCTGCCTGCACCATGGATATCGACCTTTGCATCGACCATCCTGGTTAGGACCGCCTCTATTCGCCCCTCCACTGTATCCGCATTTGTCTTGCTCTCCCAGCCGTGATAACGTGTGCCATCATAGCTGAAAGTAAATCTGTAATTTACCATATGTCCTCTCCAGGGACCTGCTCGCCTGTGTCTGCCTCAAATTCCTTTACCTGTTCAAGCCAATATTGCTTATCTTTTTCTGTTATCGGTCTTATGACTTTACATGGATTTCCAGCAGCTATCACACCATCCGGAATATCCTTTGTGACAACCGACCCTGAGCCTATGACAACATTTGAACCTATGGTCACACCCGGATTGATGACCGTATTGCCGCCGATCCATACATTATCGCCTATTGTGACCGGCTTGCCAAGCTCCACACCGGCATTTCTGATCATCGCATCTATCGGATGACATGCGCAGTATATATTGACCCTTGGTCCCAGAAATGCATGATCTCCAATGATGACGTCACACTGATCCAGAACTATCAGCCCTGTATTTGCATAGAAATAGTCTCCCACATGTATATTTGTTCCATAGTCGCAGTAAAATGGCGGCTCTATGTAACACTCCTTTCCCATGTGTGCGAATAATTTTCCGAGATACTCGCCGGTTCTTGTCATTGTCTCAGACCTCGGAGCACCGTTGAACTTATCAACCAGATCCTTCGCCTTCCCCTCCGGATCCCAGTCCACACATTTATATAACTTACCAGCTTTCATTCTGCCAAGCATTTTCTCTACTCTGTCCATAGAATTTTCTCCTCGTATTTATTATGTTTATAACTGACTAAAAGATACCATTGTTTATGTCTGTAATCAACCGCAAATATAGTTACTCTCTAGACATTATAATATGCCGAGTGCCTGTATTCTGAATCGATAGCGTAATCAACTGAACTTCAGTGCTTATTGCCGGAGCGGCGCGCACAAACGCCCTTATCGTGCGCAGAGCGCAGTGCAAATATAAGCAAGCTGAAACGAAGGAAGATTAGCGTGATTCATAACCAGCCATTTTCAGGCGATATAAAAAGGCCATGATATTATGTGTGCAATCGATAATGCAGACTGCCTCTCTTTACTGCTTCCTGCCGAGGTGGCGACCGCAGCGCCCTTATTGCGGTCAGAGCCGAGTGCATATGGAAGCAAAGTAAAGTGAGGCTAGGCAAATAAGCTTCTATCACTATCAGAAAAACTGCTCTCCAGTTTGAATAATGCCCCTTAGCATATATCTCCAATCGGTAGCGTAATCGACTGAGTTTCAGTGCTTATTGCCGGAGCGGTGCGCAGGGACGCCCTTTTCCTGCGCAGAGCGCAGTGCAAATATAAGCAAGCTGAAACGAAGGAAGATTAGCGTGATTTGAGATATATGCTAAGGGGTCTTCCAAACTAGAGAGCAGTTTTTCGTCCGTCCTCAATACACATAAAGGTACATTCCAAACCAATGCAGCGCAGCCCCCAGCATCACAAAGATATGCCAGATAAAGTGCGCCCCCTTGGTGTCCTTCACAAATGGAATCATGCCAAGCGTATAGACAATGCCTCCGCCCACGATCCATCCCAGAAGCGGCTTGTCATTTCTGAACCAGCCCGGAATGAACATGATAGCGCTCCATCCGATGACGAAGTACAACGTATAGTGTATCGGTCTGAACCTGCCCGGTCCGAACACACATATGATAGTGATCCCCGCTATGATAAGTGCCCACTGCACACAGAACAACACTATTCCAAGCACATTTCCCCAGTACACAAGGTACAGTGGAGCAAATGTTCCGCCTATCAGCAAATATATCGAGGAATAGTCAAATCTTCTCCAGAGCCGCTTGACTGCCAGACCGGATTTGTATGAGTGATACAGGCAGCTCATGAGAAACATCAATATCAGTGATATTCCATAAAAACACGATGCCATCACTTTGAGCCCTGTGTCCGACTTCAGGAGAAGAAGGACAAAGCCGGCTATGGCAAGTCCTGCTCCTATTCCGTGGGTAACAGCATTTCCCACTTCCTCAAGGACGGTGAGCTTTGGTGGCTCATTTAATTCCTTGTAGTGCTGCCTTTTTGCTCTTTTTGCCTCTTTCTTCTCTTCGTCCAGTTCAGCTTTCTGCTGACTGCTCATGTCTGTTTCTAAGTTATTTACTTCTGCCATATTTAATCCTAAAACTTCTTTCTATCTATAATTTATACCACTAGAGCGCCTCAAACACCTGCACCCCACGTCTCTTCAGCCATATTCTAAACAAAACTGCAGCGGCTGCCGTCAATGCAGTGCTTATTGCTAGATACATTGTCGCTCCGGTAAAACCTCCGAATAACAAATATCCCACCACAAGTACAATAATATATACAAAATTCGATAAAATAGCAACAAGTACACCCATGCTCTGCTTCACGACTGATGCTTCCGACGTCCAGTCAAGCTTTGGCATCTTGAGATTGACTGCAAGCCCTATATATGCAGTCAGGCACACATAAAGACATGGTATCAGTAACATCATCACGCCATCTACAAGTGATGGTGTCACAAAAACAAGCATCACTATATCAAGGATCAGCGCCGGAATCAGGGTAAGTATCACATGCATCCTCAGTTTTGCCCTGAGTATCTGCCACGATGTGACTGGAAGCGAACGCACGATCCAAAGATTTTTTCCCTCCAGAGATATCGATGGTGCAGTCAGATCATTCATCGAAGCGGCGGCACATACGGCTATACACGCCCCAATTATAAGTACACCATCCGGTAGTCCGGGAGTTTTCGTAATCATATCTACTACATACTGTCCTTTAACAAGACAAACCACTGCCATAGCGATCATCATCAATGTCCCCAGGGAACAATTGAGCATATATACGGCAGATGCTGCCAGTCTTTTGAACTCTTTCTGAAGAAGTGCTGCATCCTGGCTCTGCGCCTTTGCAGCTTTTATTATATTCTTCCTTTGGGTATGTCCGGCTTTTGTCGTCACGATTCCGATGAATGTTCTCTCAAGTACCAGCCACACTGCAAGAGAGATGATCAATGTGCCTGCTGCCACAAACGTCAGCTGCAGTCCATCTCCTGTAGCCGCACGACCAATTGAATAGAGCGGATATGCAGCACCTTTTATCTTTGCACTGTATTCTCCGCTGTTTGCCAGGATCTTTGAGAGCAGCTTATTTGCATTCATGTATACAGCATAATATGCGGCTATAAATGCCAGTGACAATACAACTGTCACAAAGCTCTTATTTCTGGTCTTATTGCCTATCTTCCCCACTACCCAGCCAAGTATACATGAGAGCACCAGTATGACAAATGTCAGAAGAACCAGCACTATAATAGATGACACGACCGGCCACACACCGGGATTGGCTACTATTCCATATACTATGATACTGGGAACCATGGCGGTCACGGCGAACATCGCACCCATGATGTACACTCCTGACAGTCTTGCAAATAATATAGCCCTGACCGGGATGGGCAGTGACAGCATCAGGTCATTGTCTTTTGCCTGATACAAGCTCGCATATGTATTGAACACACTTCCTAATATACCGACGGTCAACGCCATCATAGACATCATCGCCATGTACATCCAATCAAGCCCCGCAGAACAAAGCGGCTCACACACCGAATATGCCTCCATTCCGAACATGGCTCCCATACAGCCCTGCAGCACTGCCACATAACTGATGATACCCAGAACTACAGCACCTTTGGATCTGGCCTTTCCAGTTTTCCGGTCAACGAAAAATCCACTGAAAAGCTGCTTGAGCTGTTTTTTCATCAGTATCTTTATCATGACTCACCCTCCAGATCAAGGAACACGGATTCAAGTGACTCGTCTCCCTTCACCTGCTCCATTATGCCCGCCTTCACCAGTCGTCCGCCTTTGATGATCGCCACTTTATCGCACAGCTTTTCTGCGACTTCCAATACATGTGTGGAGAAGAATATTGCCCCTCCGTCATCACACATTTTTCTCATCATCTGCTTGAGTATATGGGAAGCCTTTGGATCGAGTCCGACAAACGGTTCATCCATGATGACAAGTTTCGGCTCATGTATCCATGCCGATATGATTGCCAGTTTCTGTTTCATACCATGAGAATACTCGGATACCAGTTGTCCGAGGTTGTCTTTTATCTCAAATGCGTCAGCATATTTGTCTATGAGCTCGTCCCTGACTTCCTCCGGCACGTCAAATATATCTGCTATAAAATTCAAATATCCGATTCCGGTCATAAAATCATACATATCTGGATTATCAGGAATATATGCCATCTGTTTCTTGCATTCCAGCGGTTTTTCCTTTATGGACACACCATCTATAAGGATATCTCCCTCCTCAAAATTCAGGATCCCTGTACACGCCTTTATGGTGGTCGTCTTACCTGCTCCGTTGTGTCCGATGAAACCATATATCTCCCCCGGCATTATGTGCAGGCTTAGATTGTCCACCGCCAACTTATCCCCGTATCTCTTTGTGAGATTCTTTATTTGCAGCATATTATTTCCTCCTTTTTCAAAACAGGGGACGGAGGTACCTGACCCCTCCGTCCCCATAGATTATCGCGCTCTATGCTTATTTCGCTTCATCCTGCCCCTGAACTCATCAAGTGCCGCGCGGCCCGGTCCCGTCATAGGTTTGATCCACCTTCCTTTTAACAAGTACGGTGTCAGTATGACAAATCTCAGAAGTTCATCCGTGTAAACAAATGAGAACACTGCGAGGAATGGCAGCTTGAGCACCATTCCTGCTACCCATGTAGCCGGGACCGAAAACAACATCAGTCCACTTATCTCCATAACTGTTCCAACGATGGCCTCACCGCCTGCACGGAAGCACTCGTTCTGTATATAGCAGCATGTTCTGACTGCTCCGAAGAACAGATATATTATAAGCATATACTTTGTGTACATCATCGCCTCAGCCCCGAGTCCAAACAATCCAAACAGCGGATTGTGCAGCAGCATCGTGATGAGCACAATTGTGAATGTGATGGCAGGACATACCAGTGCAGCTCTCTTGGCATAGGAAAGTCCCCTGTCCAGATTACCGGCACCGACTTCATTTCCCACGGCAACGCTGGACGCATTTGCCAGGCCACCAAAGAATGCATATACAAACCCTTCACATACACGGAATGCAGCCATGGCGGCTATGGCGGAATCACTCTGATGTCCCATGACAACGTTGATTATCATCTGGCCCACGCCATAAAGGATCTCGTTGCACACGATTGGGAATGCCTTGGACGCATAGGACTTCACAAATCCCATATCAATATCAAATGCCTTTCGCGCGCTGAACTTTATCTCGTGACTGCTCTTTGCAAGATACAGAATGAGCAATGCTATATTCACGATTCCTGACACCAGTGTACCTATAGCCGCACCGGCAACTCCCATCTTGGGAGCGCCAAATCTACCATAGATCAACACAAAATTTATACAAAAGTTGAGTAAAAGTGAGATGATGGAGCATACCAGTGGCACCTTCACCCTCTCCGTTGACTTAAGAAGTGCTGTAATTATTGCGGCAAACACCTGAAGCGGATAAGACCATCCAACTATTCTCATATATGGCTTCGCAAGTGCTATGATCTCTACTTTATCTGTATATATTCCAAGTATCCACCCCGGTGCAGCCACAGTCACCACCGCAAATGCTATTCCAAATATTCCCGCACATATGATCGCCAGACCAAATGCCTTGTTCATTCCCTCTGGATCCTTGGCACCCCAGTATTGAGACATGAACAGAAGGGAGCAGCTGACAAATCCCCAATATGTTGAAAACAAAAGTGATCCTATCTGTGCACACACGCCAACCGCCGCAACGGCGATCTCGCCCTCACTTCCTATCATGATGGTATCAACCATACTGGCGGTGGTCGCCAGCAGATTCTGCATCGCAATAGGCACAGCAAGCACAGCAAGCATTCTGGCAAATTCTTTCCATGTCACCTTTTTATTATTTTTTACAAAGCCCGTAGCAGCACTTCCCATTTTTGTTACCTTTTCCTGTTATTATCTCTTTCATCATTTAATTTGATGCGTTCGACTATTGTACTCCCGAATAATTGTATTTGCAATGGCTTTATACCTGTAGTATGAAGTATTTTCTTATTAATTTTAACAAGCGCACCACTTTCATTCCATCTGTGATGCGCCAAGCCTTGTTATTTTCAAGTATTATATTTTTGTGTGCCATTGTTACATACTGTTGGTTGACAAATCTTCGAGTTCACGCTCTACTCTCTCAAGCTCGCCGTCACTCCAGTTCTCCCCCAGTGCAAATACTGCCCTGCACACACTGAAGTTCACCTCGCCATCTGCGTTGATCTCCCCGGAGATCACTCTGTGGGATATCTTCTGAAGTGTGGAAAGTATGTCTATCCGCACGTCCGATATGACAGAAGGCTCTGCCACATTGCCATCACTATTGCCTTCCTCGTGCTCTGTCCGTTCTTCTCTGTACACGCTCTCCCAATCATAATCTGCAGTCCTGCCACATGGTGCACCGCATACACTGCAGTCAGGGACAATTGTATGCTTATCAGCATGCACCCTTGCGATCATCGCCTTCATGTCTGCATCAGAGATGCCAAGAGCAATATCAGACATGTGCAAACCTTCTATTATTATGTTATTTGTATCATCAGTCACATGCATCATCCCATCAGTGGCTCTCACCAGCCCTATCAGAGCACCGACCAGACGACTGCCTGTCTCAGTTGTAATTCTTATTTTATCTTCCATTGTCTTTACCTTTCATGGTGCTGTGAAGAGAATGTCAGTCAAGAATTCTTCCATCTATTGATATTGTTGCAACCTGCCATGGGATAAACTTGCCGCTGTCCTGAAGTGCCTTCTTCGCAGCCATCTCCAGTCCTCCACAACAAGGAACCTCCATACGGACTATTGTAACACTTTGTATGTCATTTCGCCTGATAATCTCTGTAAGTTTCTCTGAATAATCGACACTGTCAAGTTTCGGACAGCCAATCAGAGTCACATGTCCCTTTATGAATTTCTCGTGGAACGATGCATAGGCATAGGCTGTACAGTCCGCCGCTATAAGCAACTTTGCACCATCAAAGTATGGCGCATTTACCGGGGCAAGTTTGATCTGCACCGGCCACTGTGTGAGCTGGCTCGGGCGCTCATAATTATATATGTCACCCGCCTGCTGATTAACTGTTTTATCAGTTGTATTCTGTACGCATTCTACTGCTGCCTGTTCATATGAGCTTGCCTGTACTGCTTCACCTGAAGCTGCTGCCGGTCTCCTAAATATGCTTCTCGCCATAGAACCAGGGCAACCGGAGTGTGCCGGACTTTTTCCATGCATCACTCCTGAGCCAACCATATTTTTGGATTTTTCTGCATCGAATCTTGCCTGTTTGTTTGCCATGACTGCCGCCTCATCATACGCAGCCGCCTCTCTCTCCACAAATGTTATGGCTCCTGTAGGACACGACGGCAGGCAGTCGCCAAGTCCATCACAATAATCGTCTCTGAGCAGCTTTGCTTTGCCGTTTACCATGCCTATAGCACCCTCATGGCACGCATTTGCACAGGCTCCACATCCATTACACTTGTCCTCGTCTATCTGTATAACTCTTCTTATCATATATATTTCCTCCAATCTTTTTCCTGCTTTTAACGTCATTATATTCAGTCAGAGCATTTGTGTATGTTGAATTTTCAACATAAAAATGTTATACTTTTCAGGGATATTCCTTGTGACAAAAGAAGCGTCCCCACTAAGAGGTAATATGAACAAATACATGGACACATTATTGAAATCCAGTCTTTTTTCCAGTATCACCGCTGATGACGTTGACTCCGTACTGGACTGTCTGGGTGCAATCATCAAAAAATACCAAAAAAATGAGTGTATTCTCATGGCTGGCAACACAACAGAATATATAGGATTGCTGCTTACAGGCAAAGCGATAGTCATCCAGGAGGATTACTGGGGTGGTCAAAGCGTCATGTCTGCCATCCTGCCCGGACACACGTTTGCGGAATCATATGCCTGTACTCCTGGCTCCGTACTCGACGTCAGCGTATATGCTGAAGCTGCAAGTTCTGTATTGTTTCTGAATGTTCAAAAAATGCTCACCACCTGCCCGGTAACATGTGGCAGACATAATCAGATGATAAGAAATCTCCTGTGCGATCTCGCCGGCAAGAACCTGAGGCTCGGCGAAAAATCAAAGCACATGAGCCAGAAAACAACCAGGGATAAGTTGCTCTCCTACCTGTCATCGGAGATGCACAGACATGGCAGCAACGAATTTGATATACCATTTTCCAGACAGCAGCTCGCTGACTTTTTGTCCGTGGACCGCAGTGGACTGTCTACTGAACTTGGCAGGATGAAGACTGATGGGCTGATTGACTTCCACAAATCTCATTTTGTTCTTAAGTCTCCTGCCCAGGGGTGGACTGATGTGTGATGTTGATGTATCATGTAATTAACTGTTCAGGGAAATTCATTACAGATGGGGGATTTTCCCTGATTCAGGATTTATCAATATAATATGATCAGGAGGGATTTCAATGAAACCAATGAAAACTATCAAAGACGGATGGAACAAATTCACTGTTGTCGTAAAGGATAAAGACTACTCAACAAGAGAGGCCGTGCTTTTCGCTATCTGCACATTCCTCACAGGGCTTGTGCTCGGAATGCTCTGCTCTCCTAGAAAGAGCCAGACATTTGGCTCATACAACGGCAACTGCAGCGATGGCGGCTGTAACTGCGACTGCGATTATGATGAGGACGATTTTGAGTAGGCTGCGAACTGATAACTAATATCCCAAAGCAAAAGACAGGTGTCGATTATCTGACACCTGTCTTCTGTGTTTCACAGGATACATTTCACTTATATCTTCCAGCTAACTGCCAGTTCTCTCGAATCCACAAATCTCCTGTAGATTCCGTCCTGCTTCATGAGTTCTTCGTGGGTTCCCTTCTGGGCTATTCTTCCCTGATCCACCACTACTATCTGATCCGCATGTCTTACGGTCTTGAGTCTGTGGGCGATCATGATGATCGTCTTCTCCTTTGTCAGGGCATCCACTGCAAGAGTAAGCTCCTTCTCGTTCTCAGGATCGACATTTGCAGTCGCCTCGTCAAGGATGATGATAGGTGAATCCTTCATGATGGCGCGGGCTATGGATATTCTCTGCTTCTCACCGCCTGAGAGGGTTGCACCGCCCTCACCGATCACAGTGCTGTAACCGTCAGGAAGCTTGCTGATGAAGTCATGGCAGCACGCCTTCTTTGCAGCCTCCACAACCTCTTCATGGGTTGCCTCCGGCCTTCCGAACTTGATGTTGTTCTCTATGGTATCAGCAAAGAGATATACATTCTGGAATACAAATGAGAAGTTGTTCATGAGACTGTTCATGCTATAGTCCTTAACATTTGTTCCGCCCAGGGTTATCTCGCCTGAATCCACATCCCAGAATCTGGCGATCAGATTGCACAAGGTTGTCTTTCCACCGCCAGATGGTCCGACGATCGCCGTCGTTGTCTTCTCTGGTATGGAGAGTGAGATTCCGTCTATTATCTTTCTCTTATCGTATGAAAACTCTATATTCTTAACCTCTATATCGTGATTTTCCGGATTGAGTTTCTTTCCATCTATATCCATTGTGTCAAGTCCGAGCACTGCATTTGCCTTGTCTACACACACACTTACCACATGTATCAGAGATGAAAATGTTCCCATGGTCTCAAGGCTTCCGTAGAGCATGAATGCTGCGATCGACATACCCACAGCATACAGATCGCTCATGCTTCCATTTATATAGAAACAAGCCGAAAGACCTATTATTGCAGCTCCGGTGAGTTTTGTCACAACGCTCTGAAGGAAATGATATGGAACATAGACAAGCTCCATCTTTACATTTGCCCTGACGCAGGCTTCATTTGCCGCATTGAGTCTCTTCGTCTGCTTGCCAATGAGGTTGTAGGACTTGACCTCCGATATGCCCTGTATGTACTCCATGATCTGATTTATGAGCTCAGTGTCGCAGTCAATCTTCGCTGAAGATGCCTGCTTGCCGGAATTCTGCATCACAGTATTTATCACAAGGAATATGGCAACTCCTGCAAGTGATACCAACGCGATCCTCCAGTCGCAGAGCAGGATCATGAGTATGATCATGGATGTCTCGAGAAGTCCCTGAGTCGTAAGCATGACTACTCTCGTAGCCACATCTCCCAGATTCTCCATGGTATTTGTCGTGACTGATGCGATCTCGCCTATACTGTTGGAATTGAAATATCCCATCGGCACATATCTGAGGTGCTCCGCCATCTCTATACGCTTGAATGCCGCTGTGGTGTAGCCACCCTCTGTCTGCAGCACGGTCGACGACATCTTGCACAGTATTCCAACTACGATCGATACCGCCATGATGGCTATTGAACCAAGTATATATTTTCCAAGGTCTTTTCCTTCTATAACGCCCATGAGGACACACATTATAGCCGGGATCTTCAGTGCCGATGCCAGTGCATCTATCAGGCTTATCACTATTGAACGCTTGAATTTGCGGCTGTTTTCCTTACCTGAGAACAGGAAGAACTTTTTTAATACTCCAAACATATTACTCGCCCTCCTTTTCATCGCCTGCCGTATCCTTGACCGAGATGTGCGCCTGCCACATATCCCTGTAAAGTGTGCATTTGCTAAGAAGCTCCTCATGTGTTCCGTGAGCCTCCACATTTCCTGCATTTACCACAAATATCTGATCCGCATCCTTGATGGTGGAAAGTCTGTGGGCTATGACTATCAGCGTCTTACCCGCCACAAGCTTGGCGATAGAGCTCTGAAGTATGGCCTCATTCTCCGGATCGGTGTAGGCTGTTGCCTCGTCCAGTATAACTATCGGCGCGTCCTTCAGCATCGCCCTGGCGATGGATATCCTCTGTCTCTCACCGCCCGACAAATGTCCACCTGCACCGCCGACCACGGTGTCAAATCCGTTCTCAAGGTTCATGATGAAGTCGTAGCAACCACTCTTTCTGGCTACCTCGAAGGCCTCGGCGTCCGTGGCATCCGGTCTTCCCTGTCTTATGTTGTCCCTGACTGTCTCGTTGAACAGGTAATTATCCTGTGACACATACGCAAGCCTGTCGTTGAAATCCGTCAGCGCGATATCCTTTATGTCCACGCCTCCGATCTCTATGCTTCCGCTGTTCACATCCCACAGTGAAGCTATCAGCTTGGCTATTGTAGACTTTCCGCTTCCCGACGGACCGACTATCGCATTTACCGTTCCCGCCTTTATATCCATGCTCACGCCGTGGAGTATCTCCTTGTCGTGATAGCCAAATGTGATATCTGTAACCTTTATTCCATTGTCCTTCGGCTGTGCCTTTGTGTGCTCAGGTCTTACGAGTTCAGGCTGCTCCAGGATTCCTGTAACCTCTCCGATGACTGTCGACAGCTTGCCCAGATCATCGGTGTATGAACCGATTGTGAGCAGCGGACCGACTATTCCAAGTGAGAGGATGATACACACAACGAAATCCGCTGTGGTGAGCGAACCATTTGACACATAGTGCGCACCTATCGGAAGGACCGTTGCAAGTGTGTACGGTGTGATGACGAACATGGCTGCTTGGAAGAATGAGCACTTCTTCATCCAGTTGATATACGAGTCTGCGTTCTCCTTTGCCGCCTTTGTGAACTTGGCATATGAGCTCTCTGTCTTGCCAAATGCCTTGATGACCTCAATTCCATCTATGTACTCCACTGCTGCGTCGTTCAGCGCCTTGGTCTTCTCAACTGTCCTGCTGTAGTTCTCCTGGAAATCGATCATCATGCCCATGTACGTTACAAATCCAACGACTATCGGGATAAATGAGAACAACGCAAGTCTCCAGTCAACCATGAAAAAATACACGATGACAATGATAGGCGCCAGCAGGTTGGATGTAAACTCAGGCACAACATGTGCCAGAGTCGTCTCTATGCTGTCTATTCTCTCCACCATAATGTTCTTGAACGAACCCGATGGCGTATCCTTCACGTATCCAAGCGGCACCCTTGCAAGCTTGTCGCAGCATGACTTTCTGATATTTGCAAGCACGTTGAATGTTGCCTTGTGGGAACATGCCGTTGATACGCTATGGCAAAGCTCAGCAAGTATAAACGAGCCCGCTATGATAAGAGCCTTCAACATATATTCCCTGAGATCCTTATCCCCGTCAAGGAACATCCTGACCACGTCCGCAATGATGAAATACGGAACTATCTTGAATACTACATTGATAACCGCCAAAATGACGCTCCACACATAGGATGACTTCTTCTGCCCCGCCCATGTGAGGACCCAGCTCACCGCTGATTTCTTTTTTTCTTCCACTTTTTCTCCTCCTTATATCTTGAGCAAAAACTTGTTCGTTTTCGCTTATTTGCATTAGTTTCGTCTAACCTCATAGTTTAAAATTATGCGGTTCGGTATTTTACCTTGCCGCATAACTACTGACTACTCCGGAAACTGCACCTTCCATAGTCTCTCCCAACCTCCAGTGTAGAATTTCTTGAGCTTGCCCACATTCTCTATCGCAGTCTCGCGATCCATGTCGTGTTCTATGATCTGGAATATCGCCGAAAAAAAACCACTATATATCATATGACAAAGGCTGTCGCTTATGTCCGGCACATTTATACCGGCTCTGTGCATCTCATCCACATACTGCTTTGAAGATCTCATCTCACGGCCTACCAGATTATGTATCATATCTCCATACTTCTCATTGTCACTGCACCGCAGTAAAAGTTTGAAATTATCATAATGGTCATACACGTAATTCACCATCTGATCCATTCCGTTCCCGGATGCGCTTGCCATGTTCTCAGTCTGCTTCTCCGGTGGCAGGCTCTGAAACTCCTCAAGAACGCTGTCATATATCCCATATAGCTCCTCCACATACGGATCTATCAGCGCATCAAAAAGAGCCTCCTTTGTAGGATAATATTTATAGAATGCACCTGTTGTAAGTCCGGCATCTTTCACAATGCTTCTGAGCGATGTCCCTGCAAATCCGTACTCAAGGAAATGCTTCAGTGCCGTATTCAGTATGTTTTGTCTTGTATTTTCTGCTTTTTCTGTCATAAAGACTCCTCTCCCGTTTAATATGCCTCGCTTCTGACCGAAACAGATTCCAAATGCAAGTGCCATACCAAACATCAGACACGCGCAAATATAACAGTGTTATATTACACTGTTATATTTTATATATAATCCCCCTGTTGTCAAGTGCTGTTTTGATATTTTTTCAGCCATATCAAATTTTTGATAAAATATGCGCTTTACCCTTATAAAAAACAACCACTTGATATACAATACGATATCAAGTGATTGTCTAATTAGTTTTTCTCTCTTCTTCTCTGCTCTCTTGTCTTATTCTTTTCTCTATCTCCACACTCTTCATATACTCAAGACCTACCTCTCCATCTTTCTTAACTGCGGTCACTATCCGATGAAGCTCTCTCCTAATTTGTTCTGAGTGTATCAGAATCCCAAGCAAAGTCAAACTACGGATTGCAGTTCTTACAAGGTTCATATCCCTCAGATATAAGCTCGTCCCTTGTGGTCGTTCTCTCAGATTTATTCGCTTCCTTCATCTGTTTCACACTCTTGCATGATGGCTTATGAAACTTACCGGTGTTGGTGTTGACTATGTATATATCCTCATCCGCAGACTCTTTCTGGATCTCCGATGTATCACTGCCAATATCTGACTCCGTATCCTGAGTTTCTCCGATCATTCCAGCTTCTGCTGTCTGGTCATCATCTCCTTTTTCCTCTGATACTTTAGTGCTGGCATTCTCTCCCGGCACCACATAATCCGGATCCGCTTCGCTGTCCCCTGTAGCATAGTCGATTATCACGCCTGGCTGTACATTGTACACATACACATTGAAACTTACTCCTGCGCCTTTATCCTCCACGGACTCCGCCTCCATCTGCACTCCGGACGCAACCAGATTGTCTCCATCGTATACAGGTGTAACCCTGTAAAGCACATGATTTCCAGTACTTTCCACATAATCAGCTACCTCATTTTCAAATGGCAGCATGCCAGTGACATTCAGATATCTGGTTCCAGTTATCAGATTCTTTTCATTTGCATTCTCCCCGGCAAGCTGATATCCGATCAGATGGCAGCGATTATACAGATAATTGCCGTCTATACGATCATTGTATTTAACTGTATGCCACCCTGAAGGCTTTATCATACCTATCTCGCCGCGCTCCTCCGTTGGCATAATCTCCTTACAGATATTGGCATAGGCAACTCCACATCTTCCAAGAAAGTCCAGATCGCTGTAATTCTCAAATGCCTCCGTCACCATCTCATCCTCACTGAAATAAGGCACATTGCCATTTATCTCATAATATGCCTCTCCCGAATATATGGGAATATCAGCAATCTCCATGCTCGAAGCCTGCTGATCTGCAATATTCTCAGATGCTGCCGCACTGCTTTCAGGTGACGTGTTGCCGGCGTTATCTTTTTTCTCCGCAGCTGTGGTATTCTCTGATTCTGAGGTATCTTCTACAGTCTCCTTCTCATATCCCTTTACCGCGGACCTGCTGCCATCCGCAATTTCTGACATACTGCACCCGGACATCAGCAATGCAAATATTGCTACATACAGTACACTGTAAAATTTTCTTTTCACGTCACATTCTCCTCTCTGAAAATGTTATCCCTGCCTATATACATCCTATTAAAATTTAGCTATCTTTTTTCCAAAATGTATAATAACATTCTACATTTTGTCATCCGTTTTGTGAATACATCCCCGCATAAAACCTCAATTCAAAACAAAGAGTTTTCACTAGCTGCTTTAACGAATCATTGCAACAAAAAAGGGGATATATACCACATGTGATACATATCCTCCTTACAATTTATGCTCCCTTGTGTAAGCTTTTCCCTACACCATTCCATTTGCGACCTTATACTTGTAGAGCATCTCCGCATGATTCTGCTCCTCGATCTGTATATCCGCCAGAAGCTTTCTCACCGCGCTCTCGCCAAATGCAAATATCTCTCCATTGTACTCGCCTGACACAAGCTTCTCTGTTCCAATACAGTCTGTTGCAAGGAACTCATCATTCTTCTTATCCTCGGAATCGTCCATCATCTTGTATGTCTGCTTTGGCTCATAATCTTTTCCATCGCTGTCATTGCAGTCACACTGTGGAACCTGTCCGTCAAGCACCTGGGTAAGTGAATCATAGTGCTTCTGCTCTTCCTTCTGTATAGTCTGGAACAGATTCTTAAGCTCAGGATCCTTCGCCTGCTCCGCATATCTTCCATATTTCTCCACACAGGACTTCTCCTGTGTCTGAAGATCCTGGATAACTGTTTTCTCTTTTTCCTTTAATATCATAGCAATACTCCTTTCGATTAAAATTCATCCCATCGCATAGATATTATTGTCCAAAATAGTACAGCTCTATTCCTACATCTCTATTTTTTTATATTTTTCTGCCTTCTGGTCATTTATATATATGTATGGCAATGAAAAATCTCAGGACCGTGTCATACAATAAAAGGCGAATGCCCTGCAATTGTCATACAGCCATCCGCCATTATATCACATATATTTATTTTATTTCTGTAGTCTCACAAACTCTCTGCAATAAGCCACATACATTACAATCAACACAAGTCCAACAGCCACTATTGGCATCACGCCTGTGTCAAATGCAAACATACTCATAAACGTAAGTATCCACATGACAAATCCTGCCTTAATTCCAGTCATAAATCCCTTCTTGGAGGATTTGGCTATCATGATAAGCTCAGCCTCGTCCGATGTGTTCTCCCAGTCACGGCGAAAATGCATATCGAATATATTTCCGCTTTTCTCCGGGTTAAGCTTCTTCTCTTCATCGATGACAAGCTTTTCAACCACACAATACAGTGCCATAGATATCAGAAATACGAGCTCGGACAGCACTGTCAGGAATGTGCCACGCCCATCACTGTACGTCCTGTCCACAGCGTATATACACACCGGAAACAACACAAGTCCAACGAACACGATGACACACGGGAGATATGAGGCAGTCGTGATCCGACTCTCTATATCCACTATCACATCCTCGTTCTCTCCGTCCCAGCCTCTGATCATCCTCTTTATCTTCCCATACATGACAAATGACACCACAAACGTCGCCAGCATGAGCACACCATATACTATAGGCAGCGTATCAGCTGTTATCCACCATATATGATCCCAGTTGACCCCATCCAATGTGTCCTTGTTCACCGCGGCAAGCCTTCCCGCCAGGAAACCTCCCAGCAGACTTGCCAGGATCATGACCGCAAATATTATATATATCTTCAGATTACTTTTCTTGTTCACTTTTTTATCAGTATCCTTCATCTCATATCCTCTTTTCATTCTATGAATTAACACGACCTTATCCATATGTCAGGAATCATTCCTTATCATCCTCGTATTGGAATATATCCTCCACACTGGCACCACACACCTTTGCGATCTTGAGTGCCAGAGTCACCGATGGACTGTAATCTCCCCTCTCTATCTGACTTATCGTCTGCCTCGAGGTCTGCACCAACGCTCCCATCTCCTGCTGGTTTACTCCCAGCTTCGCCCGATATTCCTTCAGCCTGTTGTACAGCGGCATCTATATCACCTCCAGCTTGTTAATCTGTATTGTCATCATAATCAGGTCCATTATCTGTTTATGCCGTCCTCTCCATCAGAGCCCAATCCTTTTATTACATTGTCCGCATCTTCAGCTTCTGCTCTGTCTGCCAGCCCATGCTCTGCATACTTATGTGTGGATGTCCCCCATATCATGGAAAAGCTTATTCCAAAACAGAATCCAATGGAAATTCCAAGCGCCAAATTGTCAAACAGTATTCCATACACTATACCAAGTGCAACACCTATGATAATTCCAAGTGGTGCGCCAGTGGTTTTATCGCGCTTACACACATATATTTTATCCCTCAAAAAGAATCCATCACTCTTCCCATCTCCAAATACATCTATCACATTCTGATACACATTGCTGTGGGCAACCTCCATCATGTCATCTGCCAGATTCTCCACCTCAGGATGAATGTAATACTTTCTAAGCTTGTATATACTGAGTACATCCTTGCCACTTTCAGGTTCAGGCGTCAACTCACTCCTGACAATATCTTCTTTATCAAAGATAAAGCAGCTCCACATCTGCTTGTTTCTGAAGAAACCATACACAGGGAGTCCATTTTCCAGACCTTGGCGGATTTCGCGCTCAAGCTCAGTCATATCACAGATCTCAGCAATAACATCCCCCAGCTTGTTCTTCTTTAACATTCTCTCTGTGATCATTGTCACGGAATACCCCTTGACCTGCGTCTTCAATTTGTCCATCGGTTGGGAGACGATCATGCCCTCAAACATAGCTTGTAGTGTTTCACAGGTAGATTTCTTATTACCTTTATCCATGCCATTTTCACTTAGATTGTCCTTTTTATTTACACCTTGCTTTTTCCTCATATCCTCATAACTCCATTTTAATTCTTACCACTAAAATCCCATTCCAAATTCAAGCTATATATATATTATATATGCCAAATGACAACTATAGTTGTCATTTCTTTTACAATGGAGTATAACAAATGACAAGGAAAGTTGTCAATAACTTTTGACAACTTTCCTTGTCATCTCAATGTTGGAACGGAGGCACCTGAAACCTGGAGAACCGCCAGACTGATGCCTGGCAGTGCAACAACTAAACAATTGAGCAAGATCATCTTTTGTTAAATGATATCATACTTCTCCACATCCACGACTGCCTGTCCCTCACATAACAGCTCTATTCCATCCGCTTCAATAGGTGTATATATCGCCGTGCTCATTGTCATAGCTCCATCATTTACAAACAGCTCTATCGAATTCCTGTCCAGTATAAATCTGAGCTTTATACTATCTTGAGCCTCCTGCTGTTCATCAACCTTTCCCTTGACATCCCCGTAACATTCTGCTAATTTCACGCAGGCCCTTCTGATACACACCACATCTTTCTCAAATCCGGCAAATGTCCTGTCCATCTCTATTATATTATTTTCTCTGTCATATATAAATCGAGTATAATATCCGCTTCCCTTTGCCAGATTCACGGTAAATCTGCTGTATTTGTTTCCAGTGATTACAAATGTCACATCCAGACTTCTTCCACTTATACCTTCCAGACTACGCCGTCCACTCACTACTTCATCTGAGTACCTGACCATATTAGCATGATACTTCTCTATCTCTCTCACTGGCTTCTGTATCAAGCGTCCATTTTTCAGAGATATCTCCCTCGGAACCGTCATCATTCCCTGCCACTTCTGTCCACCGGGTATCCACAGATTATGCCACGACTGCATCCACGCTATCATTATCCTTCTGCCATCCGGCAAAAGTGTAGTCTGAGGCGCGTAGAAATCTGTTCCATAATCAAGTGATAATGGCTCTCCACCGTCAAATTTCTTCTCACCTTTATCAAATTCTCCAACAAAATAGATAGAATTATTTCCATTGTGGAATTCATATCCCTCTGCTTTCATTCCCGTAGGCGATACGAGAAGTACATGATGATCGTCTAATTTGAAGAAATCAGGGCATTCCCATATGCCGCCCAGATCACCTTCATTCCGTGCAAGGATACTCTCAAATGTCCAGCTTTCCATATCAGCGCTCGAAAGTAATACCACAAGCCCCTTATTATCCTGATCCACACAGCCTGCAGCCATATAGTATCTGCCATCCTCAAGCCATGCCTTCGGATCTCTGAAATCCGCTCTGCTCAATCCCTCCGGCAGCATATCTCCGGTCACCACCGGGTTATTCTGTATTTTTTTATATGTAACGCCATCACCAACCGCTATGCTCTGGTTCTGCAATACCCCATCACCGTCGGGATTTTTCATAACACTGGTATATATCAGGACATGCTCTCCATCTTTTTCAATGGCCGTACCTGAGAAACAGCCCTCGGCATCATATATCGTATCAGGTGCAATCGCCACAGGAAGCTGCTCCCATCTTATCAAATCGTCACTGACCTGATGCCCCCAATGCATAGGTCCCCATTCCGTACTGTACGGATGATACTGGTAAAACAAATGCACCTTACCATTATACACAGAAAATCCATTCGGATCATTCATCCAACCGACAGGCGGAGTCACATGAAACAACGGTCGCTCATTCTTATCTATTTCATTCTGAGTTTCGTATTCCCTCGATGCAGCAAGTGCCTCGCTAACCACATTTTTTCCCGTCATCTTCCCATTTATATCCATCTCTTTTTCTCCTTTATACTTACATGGTTTATATTTTACGTTCTTTCAAATAACACATTTAAATCAATAAAATAGAGACATTTCCACTGTACCATACATAGCATCTCTTGAAAATGTCCCTAAATAAATTTATTTCCTATTTTATAATAAACCTACACTGAAATATCTTTCAGCTCTGTCCGCCATCACAGTGGCTATAACTTTATCTTTCCCATATTTTTCTGCCATCTTCATAGCCGCCCATACATTTGCACCGGATGACGTACCTACAAGAAGTCCCTGTTCTTTGGCAAGTCGTCTCGCCATCTCAATGGCATCCTTATCCGCCACTTCCACCACATCTGTTACCAGTGATGTATCCAGGACATCCGGTATAAATCCATCGCCTATTCCCTGTATCTGATGGATTCCCGGGCCATCTCCATGTAGCGCTGACACTCCCTTAGGCTCAACGGCAACAATCTTCGTATCTGGATTTTTCTCCAACAGATATTTAGCTATACCTTGGAGAGTACCCCCACTTCCAACACCAGACACATATATGTCTATCTTCTGACCAAGCTGTTCACACATCTCAACTGCTGTTGTGCGATAATGCGCATCTGGATTTGCCTGATTGACAAACTGCTGCGGCATGAAATACTTCTCTGGATCAGATTCTGCTATCTCATTTGCCTTATCAACAGCACCACCGATGCTTAGAACCGGATCCGTAAGTACCAGCTCAGCACCAAATGCCCTGATAACCTTCTTTCGCTCCTCACTCATATTCTCTGGCATCACAATTATCACTTTATAACCTTTCTGAACACCACAGAGTGCAAGCCCTATTCCGGTATTACCGCTCGTAGGCTCTATAATAGTCATTCCCGGCTTGAGTTTTCCCTCACTCTCTGCAACCTCCAGCATGTTTTTTGCGATCCTGTCTTTAATACTTCCACCAGGATTAAGGAATTCCGCCTTGGCAAATATATTGTATCCTGTCGACTTTTTCAGACACATAAGCGGAGTATTCCCTATCAGATCAAGCACATCATTGTAATACATATTAATCCCTTCTTCTCTTTACTTTATATTATAAT
>ERZ1034939.90-NODE-90-length-61918-cov-11.974638_pt1 | contig 61918 bp, 63 predicted proteins | sample MGYA00520626_ERZ1034939 | MGnify/ENA primary metagenome ERZ1034939 (study PRJEB33766, sample SAMN09781751) | gut metagenome | biome: gut microbiome | host: Homo sapiens | place: Madagascar | study: EMG produced TPA metagenomics assembly of the PRJNA485056 data set...
ATATCAACCATTGTTATATTGTAGAACATGCCCGATCGAACATAATTATACAGCGTACTCAGACACACATCTGTATCAAAAGTCAAGTTTTCACGACGGATATCATATAAAGCCACCTGCAGAGATTTCTTTTCTTCCAAGATTTTCCGTTCAATATATTCAACAAATTTATAATCTTTTCCAAGTTTCAACCCTTTACCATGGGCAAGTTTATTTTTATCGCATATCTCTTGTGCAAGATCAGAACTGTAACGTTCTTCTTCTATCCAATTGGTATCTCTATGTACATACTTCCCCTTTTGTAATTCCCTCCAAATTGTTGAATAGTTCTTATCTAATTGCTCTGCTATTTCTCGAATGCTATGTCCTGCTCTCATCAGAGCCTCAATCTGTATACGGTCATAATTTGTTATATGTTTATATTTTTTCATGTGATATCAAACCAACCTTTATATGAAAATCATTTTTCTACAAGAATACATGTATACAAAATACTATGTAATACTTTCATTTTCAATAGTTGGCTTTTCACATATTCCAATACTATTTTTTGGTGATTTTTCATAAAAAAAGATTTCCAAAAGTACATCCATTCACTTTTGGAAATTACTTTCGGAAATTGCTTTTGGAAATTCTCTTTATAATTTGGGACTTATCGGTTTCACTTTCTTTCGATAAAATTCTTCTTTTGAAACAGGTTTTACATCCATCTTTTTTTGAAAATTTATTCCACTAACAGAACTTTCATATACAAATTGTTTTATTTCATCCATTTGATTTGTTTCATAATATTTTACAAGCATCACAAAAAACTGTTCTTGATGTTCTACTGGAATACTAATGATTCCTTTTCCATTCTGAATCATCACCTGATTTGCTGCAAGTTGCGCAACACGTTTATTTCCATCATAGAAAATTTGACTTCTCATTAAAAAGAGCATTAATGTAATTGCTTTTTCTGTTATAGAAGTATCTTGATTCATAATCTTATGCACTTCATCCGATATTCTGATCATATCAGGAATTTCTGGTTTCCACGTAGTTCCTCCAATATTTACATCCGAGCTTCTTAGTTCGCCTGCAAGTGGAACAATCTTATCTCCTATAATTTGGCTTAATTGGCGAATATAGCGCAGATCAATCGGATATTCCACTGTCTCAAGTACAAACTCCCATGCATGTTTCAAATTGTTGACTTTGACAATATCATCAACGGACATACCTGCCACTGCTCTTCCTTCATAGATTTCATTAGTTTCCGGAAATGTAATTGCAATTCCTTCCAGTTTAGATTCCTTATATATACTGTCAACAATATTTCTCTTTGCAAGAAAAATATTTTCTTCCAGCGTAAGTTGATATTTATCTAACATCCGTTTTCTTCCTTTCTCCAGTTCACCACTGATAACTTGTAAGTTATTGATCTTCCAAGTATTATCTAAAATATTTCCAATGCGTTATTCTTTAATTTTAGAGATTATTTTTTTTCTGTCATCTTCCGTCTCTACATATTTTATTATATCTCTTGGTTGCATTTCCAGTACTGCACATAATCTATTCAAGTTTTCCAATGTTATAGATGTATCTTTTTCACGGAATTTTTTCATTGTTGTTTGCCCAAAAATCCCTGTTTTTTTTGCTATTGTCGTATTTACACCTATTCTATCAAGTTCCTTTATAACATCAATCTTATACTCTAACATATTTTCACCTGTTATGAAGTGACCTTTGTCAAGAGTAAATTCACAAAAATCACCACAAACTTTTCCTTTCATTAAATTTTAACACTGGATACAGAGGTAGAACCTCAGACTAACAGTCCCCGGCCTTGGCCACTCTGTTATACGTGGATTGGTTACCAACAGGTCAATGGTCCGCCGTGAATCTTGCCGTCTCCTAGCGTGAATCAAAATATATAAATATAATGTCAACAGAGGTGAGTCGCAAATAATTCGGACCTTAGAGTGCTCCAAGGCTCTACCTCTGTATCCAGTGTTAATTAGTTGTTTTGCAGATGTAATCTGACAGAGTCAGTTTCTTCTGATTGATTACCCTTAAGAATATTCAGATGATTCTGTCAGGGACTTGTCGCCAATGGCGATGCGAAGCATCCTTGACTGAAACAGATGAATATTCTACTAACTTACATGTTCTGTCATCATACCCCAGATAAAACACGCTAATTCTCTTGCTATTGCTGTTGCTGCCACATTTCGATTAACTCCTTTGTTTAGAGTCATTTTGTAAAACCTTCGTCTAAGCCTTTCATTTGCTTTATCTGCATACGCAATTACTTCCGGTGGATTTCCTTTCTGTCTTTGCTTCAATGCCACTGATTTGTGTCCTACATTTCCCCTTGTATAACTCTGGGCTGCTTCAACTAAAAGTCTTCGCAAGTGGCTATTTCCAGCTTTTGTTATGCTGTATCGATTAACTCTCGTATCACTGGAATCTTCACTTGGTACAAGACCTAAAAACGAAGCAAATTTCGGTGCTTTTTCAAATCTTTCAAAATCACCAACTTCGACAATCATTGAAAGGGCGGTATGTGTCTTAATCCCAAGAAGACAACTCATATGTTTTACTTTTTCTTCGTATCTTTCTACTGATGCAAGTTCCTCTATTCTTTCATCAAATCTGCTGATTTTTTCTGTTAAATATTCATACGTCAGAAGATATTCATCTAAAGCTTCTCTTTGTAAATCTGACAATTCTAAGGTTTTTAACCATTTCAGATGTGCAATAGTCCAATAAGTTTTTCCACCTTCAAAACGTTTTCCCTGTCTTAAAACAAACGCAAGAATCTGTTGTTTTACCTTTTTAAGATACAGTTTCTGGTCATCACGCATTCTAATATATTCCTTAACATCATTGTCATCATTATTTGGAACATATACTTCACTATAAGTATGAAATGCCAGACATCTGGCTATATTTGCAGCATCTCTTTTATCAGTTTTTACATGATGTGTATTAGTTATAGCCATTGTACTTGGAGCCAATATTTTGCAATCTACAGCATGATCTTTTAGTTGATGATACAAAGAATAACCCAAACATCCTGCCTCATATCCACAGACAAATGAAACCTCACCTTCATATCTTGAACGAATCTGTTCCATATATTTAAGAACAAGTTTATAATCTGATGGTATTGTCTGTTTATATTCAACCTTATCTGTATCATAACTATAACAACAAAGTGTGTACTGTTCCTTGTGGACATCCATCCCAACATAAACTATACTATTCATATGTGACCTCCTATTGTATGCGGTAATCCCTGTTACCTTATTATTCGTTCAAATAATATTTTACAGGTAAATCCACGAATCTACAATTGTGAGGTCACTTCATATTGTCTCCCATATAACTCTAGATATAGTTTACTATCAAAAGAAAAATTAGTCAATTCTCTTTCTTTAAAATTAGTGATTTTTTATTGACATTCACTAATTTTAGTGATAATATAGTTATAGAGAGAAGCAAACAAGTATTAATTTGATTCATGCTATGGAGGTAACCCTATGAAATTAAACAAAGAAGATTTCTTAAATTCTGAACTTGGCAGCAATTTGCTGGAATGTATAGAATCATGGGACTGGGCTTTAAGAGGTGGAGTTAAAACAAAACCTCTTGCAGATTGGTGCCAGGCTCAATGGGAAGTATACCAGATCATGTTTAGACAGATTTTCCATATTAATTATCATTTCACTAGAACAGACGAACGTTTTGGAATTTGCACAGAAAACGAAAAAGATTGGCTTATAAAAGAGGTAAAAAAATGAGAAAAAGAACAATAAAAAAAATAATCATAGCAGCAATTATTTCTGCAGAACTTTCCAGTTGGGCTACACGAATATACATGATCAATACAGCTCAACCAGACCGACCATGTAAGATTACTTGGAGTGGCGAAACAACAACATATGATCAAAACAATTAACAATCCGACCAACACATCTTTCAATTATACCGGAGCATGTATGTAGGTGTGTTCTTCAAGCGGTATATCTTAGGACTGTGGTGTGTGGCTGAAGGTCTTGTCTATTCCATATGTTGCGAAAAGCGAAAGGAGAAGAGATGGGAAAAACGATTGATTGCTCCGCAGTATTGACGTACTGCGGAGTTTTTGTTGAAAAAAATAAAAAGCATTGACTATTGGTGTCCAATATGTTATAATAAAGACAGTTAAAGAAGACAAGCAAATTCAAGGCGGAAAGAAAAATGAAATATGTTGATATCACGAATCAAGAAATAGTTGAAGGATTCAAAAAGTCATGTCCGTTATTTGTTGGAGAAGAGATCGAAGAACTTCACAAGCGCATTATCCGCATGAAATTAAGCGTTGACTGTCAAGGCGACATACTTGCGCAGAACGAAGACGGTGACAGATATTGGATAACTACAGAGCCAACTGTTACTCGCTGGAACAAATCTGGAAAATATGAAATCAGGATGAAATACAACGTGCACAAAGAAAGCAAATACAACGATAAAATTTATGAGTTTGTAAAATAAGACATTGCAATTAACAAATAAAAGGAGGAAGCAAAATGACAATCGAAGAAATCAGAAATATTATTGAAGAAGCAGAATATGGTTACATCGGAATCAGGGCAGACAGCAGAGATTATCAAATTGGTGACGTAATGGATAACTCACATCAGCTTTTCCCGGATCCTCAGTACAATGATGATTATACAGAATTGCTATACCCTTATATTTACGAAGGACCTTATGCTGGATTCTATGATGCCGGCGAACTTAACGGAACATGTGCGCTTTCGGTATCTGAGAACAACATCGAAAAGATGCTTGAAGCTGTGAAAAATTATGGAAAAAAAATCTACTTAATCGGTGGGAATTCAATGGAATACGGAAACGATGAAGACGAAATCATTATAAGAAACGCAGAAGTGATTGCAGTATTGTAATAAAGGAGAAAAAATGAAAAGGACAAAAAGAGCTTGTATAAAATGCGGAAAGCTTTTTTACGGAGGAACGGACAAAACATATTGCGATGAGTGTGCGAAAGTTATAAAAAGTAATGTTATGCGTACAAGAACGTGTAAATCGTGCGGAGCTGAATTTTTGGGAGGCCCACGTGCATTCTATTGTCCGAACTGTCGCAGAATAAGGCAAAGAGAAGCAAACGAAAGAGCAAGAAAAAGAGGAGGTGCAACTAGACCAATCGGAAGTATCGACAAGTGCAAATTGTGTGGAGCTGAATATGTTGTTAATTCCGGAAGGCAAAAATATTGTTCGGACGAGTGCCAAAGAGAAGCGGTACTTGCATGGCAACGAGAACACAAAAAGGGATATAATAAGGCATCTGGACAAGACATTAAAAAAGTAGAACGGCGGAAAGAGAAAAAGAAAATCTGCGTATATTGCGGACGTGTTTTTTCTTCTAATACAGCAACAAACGCATGTTCTAATTATTGCCGAAAGAAAAATACGAAAATAATTGAGTACAGAGCAGAAATGAAGCGTGGAATTAACGCAAATATCGAAAAACTGATAGAAGAAAGAAATAAATATAGAGCAAAAATAAAAGCGGAGGAAGCATAATGAAAGAAATCGAAAGAAACGTGATGTTTGCAAAGGCTGGCGGTAATGCAAGTAAGAATGCATACACCTGCAGAATCTCACTCCCGGTGGATGCAATCAAGGCACTTGGAGTGAAACCAGAAGATAGAGCAGTGATGCTAACAATCGAAGAAAACAAAGTAGTAATTACGAAAGCCACAAAGAATTAATTCTGAGAAAATGTAGAGAAATAATCAAAGATGGGTACAATGAAAAAATCCTCACAAGTTACAATAGTTATAAAGACTATGTAGAATGTGAGGATTTTTCTATGTATAGAAGTACACAGAACTACGAGAATCAACAGAAAATGCTGTTTGATGGTATTGGCGAATATGGAATCCCACAGATAGAGCCTACATCATACAACCCATGCGAATTCCTATCATTCAACTATGCGAAAATCTGTAAGGATAGAGCAGATCATGGAATCTTACGTAAGCATGCTACAGGACTTCAAGTGTGTAATGAGTCCGGACTTTAGCACGTATACAGATTTTCCTAAAGCATTACAGGTGTACAACCATTTTAGAAAGCACTGGATTGGTGCGTACATGCAGATGAATGGGATTGATGTGATACCTACAATCAGTTGGAGTGACAAAGAATCATTCTCCTGGTGCTTTGACGGAGAGCCAGTGGGCGGAGTTGTTGCGGTAGCCCCATAAGATAACAGGGGCTATAATTGGTGAAATCCTATTACTCTCCCACAATCATTGCATAAACTGATATGCTCTGCGATATTGGTTCATTTTTTCTACTGGAAATGTAAAGTAGGATTTTACTTCTTCTTCAGTAAGTCCATTCTCCAATCCAAGCAAGATTTCATTAATCTGCTCTTCTGTGAGTTGTGCTGCGTATCGCTGAATGCACTGGTTGATTGTTCCGGACAAATCCCATTTTTCTTCTTTCTTTTCCTCATCCACCTCCGTCGTTTCCTCTTCTGTACCGAAATTCGGTACATTGGAACGATTCTCTTGCATTAACTGTTCTTCTATTTCTATTGCTCTTTCTTGCAATCCTGTATCTTTCTTACTTTTCTCGAACAGTTGAATAAGTTCTTCTTCTGTTGGCTTCGGATCGACATCAAAATTTAGATACAAGAAATCTTCCTCATTTATCTCACATACTTTGATACTCTTATCCGTCTTTTCTACTTCCTTATAAAATGCCACATCTTTTTTATCAATCACCTGAAAATCCTGCTTATTACGAATTGTTCGGTAAGTCATCGTTCTTGGATTATATACAACACGTACCGGATGCTTATAGCCATTCTTCCCTGCAAGTTTTTTAGATTCTTTCCATATAGGTGTGTTAAATGGGAAGTTTTTTCGATCTCTAATTGGATACTGTCCCTCCATGAAAATAAGGCAATCCTTACGACTCATTCTTTTTACTTCTCCCGGAGTCATTAATCCTCTTCCTGCTCTTTGATTATTCAAACTTGAATTTCCATGTACACCAGTGGTCACTCCATCATTTCTCGTATCAATGGTCATATCACCTAATAGTTTCGATATGTATTCATGCGTAGAAAATGCTGCTGGACCAGAGCCAAGATAGATCATCACTGCACAGTTATCTAGGAACACTTCCCATTTTTCCTGTGGAAAGCTTGCCTTAATCTGGGCGATGGACTGCAAAACTGGAACCATCGACATATTTCTGCTTCGTATTGTTCCCATTAATACCTCTGTATTATTCGGTTTCGGACCGGCATAGAATTCATCTGCCCATAGTCTTACATGTATAGGAAGACTTCCGTTGCACTTATGATCTGCGATTCTGATCAAAACATCAAATAGCTGTGTGTAAAACATGGAAATCAAAAAATTAAAAGACTGATCATTATCTGGCATAACCAGAAATAATGCAGTCTTTTTATTTGGATTTCCGTCTACTCCCAACCCTAAAGATGGAATATCAATATCATCGTCTTCAAAAAGACGTTTTAATGAAGATGTTTCGCATAATCGCAACATTGCATTCACCATTATAATAATAGAACGGACTGTTTCTGCCGCACCTTTTTTCAATTTCCGGTAGTCTCGCACTGGTGGGTAATCATCTCCGTGGATATCTTCGAGTCTGTTCATCTCAAGCTGTAATTCTGTCATATCATCATCCTCATTTCCCACATGTTTCGATTCCATATTTACGAGTTTCAAGATATTGTTTAAAGTTGGTTTTCGTCCCTCTTCCTTTGCTGTCAGCCATTCATGAAAGAACACTGCCTGCAGATAAAGTGCAACTCCATCATCCCAGAATTGCTCTCCCTTCATTGCGTCTGGTGGCTTTACGGATGCCTGCATATTCGTAATTAATCGGATTACATCTGTCTCTTTTTCAAGGTACGCCATTGGATTATATCTGTCGGACTCTTCCGGATTAATCAAATTGAAAGACTTCACAGTTATTCCATGAGCTTTTAAATATTTTCCATGTTTTCGTAACAAATCTCCTTTAATATCCAATATTACATTTGTCATACCGGCTAATAACAGATTTGGAGTAACCACAGAGGTTGTTTTATATGAACCAGATCCTCCAATTACCAACATATTCATATTTGACACTGAATGATTAGAAACTACAATGCGTTCACTTAGATAGGTGTTATTCTGCTCATTTTTATCCCTTAATGTTTTACTCAATTTATTTACATCTGCCCACTGTTCCGAGCCATTTTCCACTCCAAAATGGTAGTTTCGATTCTGATCTAAATAATATGCGATAAACATGATCCATGCTATAAATGCACAGCCCATAAACGCAGGCGTTTTATCTGTCCACCAGTTTCGTAACGGATGCATTACAATATACAATAATTTTTCCTGGTAATTTGACATGGTGACACCATCTAATTTCATCAATCCACAGCCAAAATACGCTCCAATGATCAATATTACAAGAATAATAAGGAAGATTCCCCATGGAGTTTTTCTTTTTTCAATCATCTATTCTCCCTCCGTATTATCTTGCTTTCAAAGGCGGTTTCGGAGATTTTACAGGTTTCTTACGAGCTGTATTTTCAACTGTTTTTCCTGCTTTATTCTGTGATCGATCTGTTGCTTTCTGCTCTCTTTCCGACAGATTATAATGCTTCTCATATAATTCACTCGCAAATGGACGTCGTTCGAGTTTAATAGGAAGCTTCAAGCCTTTATCATACATCAATGGCTTTTTATCTTTCTCCAAAAATGCCGTATAGTATTTTGAATCGACAGAATGGAATACTTGATCTCCTGGAATCACCAAATATTGTACATTTTCTCCAAAAGTTCCCGGTATTCTGCTAACAAAATACTTTTCTTCTCTGAAAGATTTAATTGCTTCCTTGTCTAATTGGTTTACTAATGTATCCGGATCAATTGTAAATTTTTGATACATTTGATTTTCTTCGTAATCCTCATATGTCATATTTCCTTCATCTAAAGCTATTTTAGGAGCAGACGACTTTTCTTTTTCATATTTTTGATTTGCTTCCTTCACTTTTTCATCCCCAGTATTGATATATTCCTCTGTAGACATTTTTCCCGTATTCTGATAGGTAGACATATCAATCAGATTTAGATCTGGAACTTTTTCTCCTCTTTGAAGCATATCTTTCTGATATAATTGATACCAGTGTTGTACTTTCGGGATATCACTGTTTGCTACAATAATCTGTATATTTCCATCCCCAATCTTTAAATCTGGTAATACACTATAATTTATTTTTAATTTGTCAAAATCTTCTTTATACACCTCCTCTTTCCCTTCAAATGGTACACTAAATATACTTGTTTTTCCTTCTGTAAATGCATTCAAACTTTCTTCCGTTCTTTCTCCTCCAACCATTTTTTTGTTTAAATACCTCTTATACCATAGATCAAAAATATTTTCATCTTCTCTGCATACTGCAATCTGTATATAGTTATCAGCCTTATTTAGATCCGGCATTTCATAGAAGCGTACTCCTTTTTTCTTTAGGTCCGCAAATTCCTCGATATCCTCTAATTTAATATCATCTCCTGTTTGATCTATCGGAATATTAAATACATCAAAGTTTCCTTCTGTTCGTTTGGCAAAATTTTGGAAGTCTTTAAATTCCCTTTTGTCAATGATTTTCTCCTTCACCATTCTGGCAAGAAACTGCACAATTTTTGCAAGCCCTTTCGTTGCTATTTTCATAATTGGATCTGCAAACATGGTAGCCTTTTTGATCACCATCAAGACTTCTTCCGCATCTCTGTATTCTTCGTTCATTTCTCCACTCCTGTCAATTATTTTTCTTCATGATTTCTACTCAGATTTGATGGATTGTACCGAAATTCGGTACAATCATAATTTCGGTGAAACTGCTTTTACCTGTTTTCTCTGCTTTGATTCTGTTTTCACCTCTGGTAATACAGATATATCCTTCTTTTCTTCTTCCTGCATTGGAATATTATATTTTTCCATAAAGCCCTTAAAGTATGCTGTATTTTCTTTGATTTCTCCTAGCATCTTCCGGATTTCTTCCATCTCTGATTTAATCTGTTCTAATTCTTTGTTTGATTCAATCATAATTTTTCTCCTTTATCGTGTACCGAATTTCGGTACAACTTCATTTTTTTGCGTTTTATTGGTTACTTCTGCTGTTTCTTGTTCTTCAATCTGTTCTTCAGCAACAATCTCATGATTGGATTGATCCATATTAAGAAGTGCATTAAGTTCCGACAGACGATCTGTTTTTTCTTTTAAATCAGCTTCTTTGGGGAACTCTTTCATTACCTCGATTTTTGCATCCTCTAGCTGTGATTCATAGGTCTGCAGATTCTGTTTTGCCCTTGCAATATGCTTTGGAATATTATCCAATGCATTATTAATTCGTATAATATTTCCCAGACCATTTTCACCTAACTCAATAAGATAACTTCGTTGATTCTGTAATTTCAAATTATATGAATTGCTTATATGGTTATAACTGACAAACATAGTAAATCCCTGGTAAGTTCCTATCTCACCAGATTCACCTAACCTGTTTTCTTTTTTGGCTGCTGTTCGGATTGCCTTTCCTGCCAACTCTTTATCATCAAAAGTTACGTTTTCAATTATCATTTCAAACCGATCTTGATTTTTTATCTGATAGGATTGGTAGCATTTTAAATCCTCTTGCAGCTGCTGAATTCTTACTTTTTCATTAGAGATTTTCAAAGGATAATCATGTACAATCTGATTTTCCAATCTGTATCTATTGGCATTATGGTTTGCTTTTAACACCTTCAGCTTTGCAACCTCAATATCCAGTTCCATCTTCTCCTTAATGTATGGATTTCCGGTAGCCAATGCTTTTATTTCAGCGAATGATAATACTGCTTCATCCACATCCTCACAACTTCTGACTGGTGATTTGCTTGTCATGATTTGACCAACAAACTTCTGCTTATTCTCCAAAAGCTGCCACATATAACTGTCAAACGTTCCTTCTGTAACATAACGGAAAATCTGTACTTTCTCATTCTGGTTCCCCTGACGTAAGATACGTCCTTCCTGTTGTTCAATATCCGAAGGTTTCCAAGGCACATCCAAATGATGAAGAGCAATCAGTCTGTCCTGCACATTCGTGCCGGCTCCCATTTTAGCGGTCGAGCCAAACAAAAAGCGAACCTGTCCACTTCTTACTTTCGAGAACAGCTCCGCTTTCCTTGTATCTGTATTTGCATGATGAATATAAGCAATTTCTTCTTCCGGAACACCCATATCCATTAATTTTTGTTTCAAATCATCATACACATTAAATGTTCCATCATTTTTCGGTGTCGACAAATCACAGAACACCAATTGTGCTGATTTCGTGTCTTTGGTATTTTCCCATATATCGTAACACTGTCTTGCACATTCAGATACCTTTCCATCCACTGAATCAGGGAACGCATCACTTACTAATCTCTGATCTAATGCAAGTTTTCGACCATCATTGGTTATTTTCAGCATGTTATCAATGGAGGAATCCACCCCTCCATTTCTTACTTGCTCTGCACGCTCACCTAATTCTGCCACATATTCTTTTTGTTCTTCTGTTGGCTTGATAACAATCGTTTTATATTCCACTTCCGGAACAGGAAGATTTAATTGATCAGATGTTTTGATATCTGCAACTTCCTTAAACATGCTCATAAGTTCCGGAACATTGAAGAAACGTGAAAATCTCGTTTTGGTTCGATAGCCCGTTCCTTCCGGAGCTAATTCAATTGCTGTAACCGTCTCGCCAAACGTGGCTGCCCAGGCATCAAATTGTGTGAGACCAGTCTTTTGCAGTTCCTCCATCTGAAGGTAACGCTGTATCGTAAACAGTTCTGTCATACTATTGCTGATCGGCGTTCCAGTTGCAAATGTAATACCACTTCCTTCTGTAATTTCATTCATATATTGACACTTATTAAACATGTCCGTTGATTTCTGTGCTTCCGTCTGTGATACTCCTGCAACATTTCTCATCTTTGTATACAAAAAAAGATTCTTATAGTAATGACTCTCATCTACAAAAAGCCTGTCTACGCCCAACTCCTCAAACGTGATTGTATTATCCTTTTTTTCTTTCTTATTTAGCTTTTCTAATCTTACCGCTAATTGTTTTTTGGTTTTCTCCATCTGCTTGATGGTAAAGTTTTCTGTATTGCTTTCTTTTGCCAGCTCAATTGCTGCAATAATATCATCAATCTGACCATTCAGCATTTTCTTCAGACGTTCATCGCTCAGTGGAATCTTTTCAAATTGACTATGACCTATAATCACTGCATCATAATTTCCAAGTGCAATTCTGGCACAGAACTTTTTCCGGTTCATTGGCTGAAAGTCCTTTTTCGTTGCAACCAGGATATTTGCCCCAGGATATAGCTGTAAAAATTCCGATCCCCACTGCTCCGTCAGATGATTTGGCACAACAAACAGTGATTTTTGCGACAGCCCAAGTCTTTTCGACTCCATTGCTGCAGCAATCATTTCATATGTTTTTCCAGCGCCAACACAATGAGCCAATAAAGTATTTTTCCCATACAACTGATGTGCAACCGCATTTTTCTGATGTGGTTTTAATGTGATTTCGGTATTCATTCCTGGAAATACCAGGTAACTTCCATCATATTCCCGTGGACGGATCGAGTTAAACCTTTCATTATATGTTTTACAGATCGTTTCTCTTCTCTGTAGATCGGCATAAATCCATTCCTGGAAAGCTTCTTTTATAGCGTCCTGCTTCTGAGCTGCATACATTGTTTCTGTCTTATTTACGACATATCTGACGGTTCCATCGGTTTCTACCCTATCATACACTCTGGCATCCCGTAGATTTAATGTTGCTTCAAGAATTTCATATGCGTTAATTCTCTGCGTTCCATAGGTGTTATAAGCGATTGTATTTCCAATACTATCCAGGTTTTTCCCTTTAATCCGCCATTCTCCGGTTGTTTTGGAATATTCGATTGCAATTCTCCGGTTATTCAGATGATATTTTGGTGTATGGAAGACCTCTTCCATAAACTGTTCATACATTTCCGGTTCAATCCAGGTGGCACCGATCCTGACTTCAATTTCAGACGCATCAAGATCTTTGGGCTGTATCTTTTCTAAGGCATCTACATTTTCCTGATATCTAGAATCTGTCTGTAGATGTTCTTTTGCAACTTGTAATTTTTCTCTGACATTCCCGGATAAATATTCATCATTATTTTCCCAACGATTGGTTTCCGGATTAAAGAAGATTATCCCCTTCAGTTCTTCTATTACAGTTTCTTCACTTCTACCCGTCAGTTGCGCCATAAATAGCAGATTTACTCTTGCATATTCACTCATTGAAACCGTCAGTGACTCAATCGCCGTATCCACCTTGGTAACCGGCACCGCTTTACTGATCGTGCGCTTTGAAAACATGTCCGCTTTCCGTTCCAGATTTCCATTTTCATCCAGTATTTCCAATGAACACAATAAGCAATAGGATGCATCTGATGAAAAAGCCCTCTTATTTCCAGTACTACTTATAACACCATACTTTTTATAGAATTCATCATAGACTCTATTCAGCTTTTCTTGTTCCGTTTTAATCGCTTCATCTGTTCCATTTTCATCCATCTGTAGAGAAATCAATCTCCTTACTGATTCTCGGATTTCAATCATTCCACGCACACGTTCCTCTGTAGCCTTTGAAAGATTCACTGGATACATTCTGGAATTTTCCCGGAAATATAATTGTTCATCAACTAATGTATAAGAGTAATTTTTTACATCTGGATTTGCAGGAATGTCTCTTTGATCTTCCTCGATTACAACTTCCGGATTTTCCACAAAAATCTGTCCTTGAACCTTCGTGATTGCAACATCTAGTTGTTCTTTCAGATCTGCCCCTTCAAGCGGTATACATGCGGTTTCTTTTCCATATGGTCCACTTACCTCTTCCATGTGTCCGAGTACCATTTCCGGATGGTTTAAGAAATATTGATTTAACTCAATACCATCTTCATTTACTCCAATGTCCAGCCACTCCGGAGAATCATAAGAAATTCCTTCTCTTTTCTGGAAAAACAAAATATCCGATGTTACTTCTGTTCCTGCATTGCCCTTAAATGCAGTGTTTGGTAAGCGAATTGCTCCTAATAATTCTGCTCGCTGTGACAAGTAGGAACGAACCAGATTATTTTTTTTATCCATTGTTCCCTTGGATGTGATAAACGCTGCTACTCCACCACTTCTTAACTGATCTAAAGTTTTCGCCAAGAAATAATCATGGATCAGAAAATGATGTTGTTCATATCGCCTGTCATACACCTGATAATTACCAAACGGAACATTTCCAATCGCAACATCAAAAAAATCATCCGGATATCCGGAAGTTTCATAACCAGTAATCCGGATGTCTGCATCCGGATACAGTTGTTTTGCAATTCTACCACTGATACTGTCTAACTCCACACCATATAGCTTTGAATCACGCAAGGATTCCGGCATTGCTCCAAAAAAATTTCCTACTCCCATTGCAGGCTCTAGCACATTTCCGTTTTTAAATCCCATTTGTTCCAACGCCTTATACATGCTTTTAATAATCACAGGTTGCGTATAATGTGCATTCAATACAGATTCTCGTGCAGATTTATATTCGGACTCTGTAAGCAGCTCTTTTAGTTCTTTATATTCATCCGCCCAATTAGATTTTCCTTCGTCAAATGCATAGGCAAGACCTCCCCATCCAACATACTGCGAGAGAACTTCCTGTTCATACCGATCAGCCTGCCGATGCTCCTGCTCCAATTGCTTTAACAATCGAATTGCATCGACATTTCTTTGATATTTTTCCTTTGCAGTTCCATTTCCCAACTGATTATCTGTAATATAGAAATTACCAGGACGAATTGTTTGCGTATTGTTTTTGCTTTCTTTCTGTAATACTTCCTGGATCTGCTTCTGTTCCTCTGGTGTAGTTGGTCTGTTTTCCAACACACTTGCCATTGCTTCATGTACAATGGCATCATATTCTATCACCTCAAGAATCTCCGCATGTTCTGTTATATACTCATCAACCGCAGTCTGGTTAATAAAGAATCGATTTGCTGAAGGATATACCTCTAACTTCCCATCCTCACCAATGCGTACCAGACGGAAACGTATTCCATCTCTTCCATCTGGATAATGATATGTAAAAAATCCAATGTCCCGTTCTTCTACATCCTCACTGCTTTCGATTGCTACTCGTATGCGCTCATTTTCTGCAGATGCCATTTGTTCTGTACCGAAATTCGGTACACTATCCTGTTGATCTGCAGTATCCGGTTTTAGAGAACTCTGTTCTTGTTCTGTAACCACCGTTTCAGATTCCGATTTTTCTGTTAGATATTGGTTCTTCTGTATCATGGTTTCGATACGGCGTAAAACCATGTTCCATTTTAATATGACCTTTCCACAAAATTCCTTTTCAATGACAATCCCTTTTGCATCATGGTTTTCAGATGAAAACCGGCTTCCGATGACTTCCGGCGTACGTCCTCCTATCCCATATTCATTTTTTAGGAACTCTATTTTTTCTTTTATACTATGTTCCTTTGTCAGGAAGTTATAGATGCGTTTTTTTCCACCCTCTGCCCTAGAACCACTCCCTAATATAGCATTGATTTCGTCTTCTGTAATAAATTGCTTTTCCGGCATAAAAATATCGGAAGATTGCAGAATATAATGTTTTTCTTCCGATATTAATTCTTCAAATATTTTTTGATATTTGGCATTATTTATTTTTATCCAACTTGGCATAGAAGAATCAGTTTGAATCATTTTATCTATTGTGTCAAATACTGTTTTTATTTTTTCCTGTCCATTTTTTTCGGACAATTCTTGTTGGATAACATCGCCCCATTCTTCCTTATACTTTAGCTCCTCCGGCAGCACACCCGCATCTCGAAATAATAATTCTACCCTCTGAGCATACTTTTTTTCTGTCACTTGCAAGGCATTTACTACAATCGAATTGGGCAGATATTTCCCATCTTCATATAATTTTTTAATTCTATCTGCCGCTTCTTGCCAGGGGATTAATTGATCATATCTATCCTGTGCCGATTCACCTCTTGCAAACCGTAGTCCTGATTGTTCATACCATACTGATATCTTTCGGTTATTTAGGTATACCCCTTTACCACCAGTACCATATTCTCTGCTTAGGAATTCCGCAAATTCTTCCTTATCCAAACCATTAATCAAACGGGCAGCAATTGAATGCTGTGAATTTTCCTCTCCTCCTCCAAGCCGCAATATCGCATCTATTTCTGAATCCAAGATATACTCTGCATCATTCTCTGTCTTACGTGAAGCAATTTCAAGTTGGATTTGTTCGCTTTGTTCCGCTTCTGATGGAATGAACTCTAATTGTGTATAGTCATCATCTGCTTCGATCACTTCATCTACTCGAACTGGAGCTTTTGGTACTGTTCGCAAAACATGATTATCTGGTTCTTCCTCTTCTGCATGTTCTTCTTTCTGCGTACCGAAATTCGGTACACGCTTTTCTGCAGATATTTTTGTTAAAACTTCTGGTGTTGTCTCCGGTTGTGTTATTTTCTGATCTATATTTTTCTGATTTCTGATCAAGAATACGGTAATACCATGCAAAATTGAATTACACGTTTCAGTCGTAGCATAGCCTAAATGTCGAAGCACTGAAATATCATTGAAGTTTGTAATAAACTGAAAAGAATCTGAGGAAAGATACATTTCCGGATCATATCCACATTTTGACAAACAGACATAAAATATACTATTTTCCAGCAGTTCTTGAAAATCATGTTTTAATTGATCTTCTTCCAGGTCTTCCAGATATGTGCCTTCAACATCTTCTTTAAGCGCATCTTGCAGATCATCGATCACATCATCGACACTTTCTCTGGTTAGTTCATGTAGCAACTCTGGGATAGATTCCATCCCTTCTTCAATATCAATCGTATTCTGCAGATATGTTCTAACAAGAGTTTCATTCTTTTCGGTAACTTTCCATATATTTAAGGATCGAGAATCATATTTTTCTGCTGTCTGAGTTACGTCAAACACATAATCAATCTTTTCATACCGCCTTTTCGTATGAATCAGACCAATTCCACAGCTTCCCTTCTTTACTGCCCTGTGCATAATTTTGTTCCAGACATCGTACGTTGCAACTGCTGTTGCTTTTGGTGCTTGCGCATAGATCAGAAGCTGATCCTCAAAAGAATATCGAAAAATATTTGGTGCTGCATTTAAATATTTTTTCCAGGCATCCGGACTTTTTACAATCGCTTCAATTGTTTGTTGGGATAATTCTTTTAATTTCAATAACGTTGTTGCCATAGTAAATCCTCTCTGTACTGAATTTCGGTACAACAAAAAAGACTTCTATCTATGAAGTCCTTGATAAATGCTCTTTTGTTTTTTCTTTCTATTTGTTTCTTGTTGTCTTTCTACTGACTTATCTGCAGAAGTCTCGCAATACTGTTCCAATGCATCTAATGCTTTCTGAATCACTGGATTATCTTTATAATATTGAATCATCTCAACATTTTCTCGATCTACCCGACCATGATACATCAACCCATATTTGCCCTCGTAATCACTTCCATCTTCTAGTTCAAATCCAATTCCTTTCACCCCATGCATCCGTTCTTCTGGAATACTTTCATATTTTTTTATCGCTTCATCCAAAGTAAGATTTTCATGAAGTTCTCCAAAATCTGGAAATTCCATACATTCAGCCGCATAGAAACTGACATTAGTTTCGTCAGATATAAATACTCTCTCCGCTTCTTCCAGACGAGAAAACAATGAGCGTGCAGTTCTGACATCATTATCTATCTCTGAATTTTCCGACACCTCTATCAGCCATTTTTTTATATCATCTGTTTTCCTCGTCAAAATATCCTCTGTAAGTTTATCAATCTGCTCTTCTCTGTCTTCAATGCTATCTTTATACTCGTATGTATCATATTCATAACTGAATTTGTCTAAATCCACAGCGAGTTGTTTAATTTCTACTGCATGCTCAACTTCGGCATCCAACTCTTCATAATCCATCCATTCTGCATCATCTAACGAAATTCCTGCATCTTCCAGAATATCCTCTACCACCTGCTTTATAGGACTGTCTGGATTATCATAGATACCGCCATCTATATCTTCATAATCTTTCGTATAGAAAGTGTAGTCATAACCTCCGTCTGTGCGGTGAATAGAAAAATATCCATCATGAATTTTATATGCCAATTCATCCGGTTCTTTGTATATTTCCTCTTCTGATATCCCCTTGTCCTGCAGATATTCTGATATAGCTTCCAATGCCCCCTTATCAAACCCATTCCACAAATCCTCTGCCACAAGTTGTCCATTTTCTGTCACAATAATTTCTGCTACATTTGAGCCGAACTCATTATGTTCCATAAGAAAGAACTTCTTTCCGGCATATTTCCTTTCCTCAATCGTATGCCAGGCTCCCTCATGTCCATCTGCTACATAATCATTTGTATCTGTAGTAATCGATACCTCTGCATCTTCAATTGCCCGTTCAATTTTCAGCATCCGAATTTCAAATCTTGCCATTGAAATAAAGTCATCTAATACAACCGGATGACTTTCAATTATATAATCAAGATTTAAGTTCCTTCCATGACTGATATTTTCCGGAATATTAATATGTTCTGCCCACTCTTTATTCTGCTTAGAAAATCGTCCCTCTAAAAAGCTTTCCCGGATTGTATTTGCCATCACTAAATTCATACGTTCTTCCCCAAAACGTCTCACAACATCTTTCGCTACATCATCCTTCAAACGTATTCCATCATAGTTTTCTTGAATTGCTTCTTCTATCGCTTTTTTACAATCAATATTTAATTTTCTTGAATCCAAATATGCATCCGCATCCTTCTGTCTTACCGCCTGTTCCAGTGTTCCTGCATAAACTGGAGAATCATTTGACCTATCTATAATCTGCTCTCTTTGCTTCGTGAATTCCGGAAGCTCAGAAAATCCAACATCATCCACGTAATACGCTTTCATTTCTCCATTACGTTTCATTATAACAACGTCGGAAACAGACAATGAATGTCCATCAAACCCTTCTGGTCGTTCAGCATTGAACCTATGATATAATTCATCCAGGGAATCATGTTCATGCAATTGCTCCATGAACATCATACGGTAATCTTTCCCATCCACAGATAATCCCATATTACTTATGATGCTCAGTCCCATGAATTTGTATCCCCAATTTCCATCTGTGTTATCATATTGATAGATTGCATAAGAATCATCTGTACGTTCAAAAAAACTGTTTTCATTTGTTCGATCTTCCTGCTCAGTTTCATCCCTTTCTTTCTCCGAAACACTTTCCATAATTTCTTCCTCTTCCATCCTTGTCCAATCATCTTCGTCCGAAACAAACATATCTTTTGGATCTACTATTGGAGTTCCTATTACTACATTCTCTATGTAAGCCATACTTTCACCCCAGACTTTAATATTCAATATTTAATAAAAATTCTTCTAAAGTAACAGAATCCTCATTATATTCCGATCCATCTTCTTTTTTAAACCACTCTTTACCATCAACATGAACATTAATCATAACTTTTACATTCTGTAAATTTGCATTTAGAATATTTTTATAGATGACAGTTAAAAGATCTACACCTTTTTCGTCAAATGTAATTTCGTCACAACGTATATTTAATAAATTATCATCTATAAAATCTACATATGGAGAGCAATTATCATAGTCTAAAATATCTTCTAATTTTCCTTCCAATTCTTCACCATATTCTTCAAGCTCATCTTCGTCATTAATATCAACGATTTCAATTTCTATTAATAACTCTGCTTCTGTGTTATCTTTTAATTCAATACCTTTAAATTTCATGCGTTACCTCTTTAATTTTTTATTATGAAATCTATGATTCCTTATGTACGTAATTATAACTGTTTGGAATAATTACATTAAAAGGAACTTCAATTTCTGTACTAATGCTTCATACATCATTTTTTCCTCGCTTTCCGCCTCTTGTGCTAAATATAGGAATTAACTTTCTAGAAAAACATTTTTCTACAATCGGATTGAAAATTTCAAACTTTTATCTTCTTTTTTCTCTGATTCTGATTTATCTTTGCCTTCAGCTAATTCCTTTTTCTCTTGAGTGTCCTCTGTTTTGTCTTCAAAATACTCCTCTCTTTCCGTAGCAAGCTCTAATCTGCGTTCCTGCTGATTGTAAAATAAAACCTTATCGGACAACCTATCCTTCGGCAACACGTCTGTAGCATTGACACTTTTTACCATTTCTTGCAATTGTGTTATTGATATAACTCCATTATCGGGATACACCAGCAATTCATGTACAGTAGACGGAAGTATATAATAATCCATTTGTAACAGATTACCTATTTTTTGTGCCATTTCATCATGTGCAATCATCGCTGCGCCATTATACAGCTTATAATTTGTTAGCACGTACAGCCCGGTATCATCAATTTTGTCTGCTGATAGCAGATTATCAGGTCTTGTCCCCCCATTCAAATAAGTTCCCATTTCCAATAGATCTGCCAGTAAAGGTTGATTCCATGCTGCCTGAACCTTTATCGTGTCTTGATATAGTTGATCTGCCGTAATCCCCCAACGTTTGGTTAACTTATCGGTTATTGGTATAGATATATGTTCCGCATCATTTTTGTCCATATTGATCTCATACAACGCAACATAACTTCCCAGCTCCGTTTTTATCTGATTCATCGGAATTTCAGTAAAATCCGGATCTCGCAACACGAACTGCAGATGTTTCTTTACCTCTGCGTAATTATTCACGAATTCTATCGCCTGTCTTTTTTCGTCTCTAATTTTCTCAACAGTATGCCACCCCTGCGTAATGTTATTTGCAACAGTTTCCATGACTGGAAATATATTTTTGTTCTCCATAAATTTTTCATATGCTTCATCCAAATATATTCTTATTGTGTTAGGAGATTTTTTTTCTGATATCACTAACCCCATGTGTTTTCCAACCTCAATTTTGAAATCTTTGAATTCAGATGGAAGATGATATTTAATATTCTTAGCTACAAATTGTATGAATTCTTCCTTTTTCATTTTGTCAGTCCTCCCTCTGTACCGAAATTCGGTACGCCCATTATTTTCTGATATTCCTGAAGAACACACTCCGAAATTTTCTTCTGCATTGCTTTCCCTATGGCATAGATCACATCATGATACCCATCCGAACTTTTATATTGTGGCATATTAATAAAATAGCCTCTTTGTCCTTTTTTAATAGTGATTCCATTAATTGTAAGTCCTAGCAATTGAACAGATGCAACACCACATATATATGCTTTCGCATTCGGTGGATACCGTGGAACAATTGGGCTGATGGAAAGTATTTCTATCTCTGGAAGATACAAATCTTTTCTCATTTCCTCTTTGATTTTTTCTCCTACAGCCTTTTCAATTTCTTCCCTTAATTTTTTTTCGGGTACAAGTATATTTTCCCATTTTCCACAACGTTCTCTTCTGGGATAACTAAGAAACGAAGTCTCTTCTCCCGTATCTTTATTTTTAAATTTACGAAGCTGAACCGGAAATCGGATGATATTTTCTAAAGTGACCATTCCATATGCCCACACATCCGTCTCATAAGATAAGTGCATCTCTACATGAATATCCATCCTTTATTCCTTCCTTTTTTCATTTATCTTTCTTAAACGTTCCATTTGTTCAACCGTCAGATTTTCAAATGCAAATTCTGACATTTCTTTTACACCAACTCCACTTTCCAGGCACTCCAACAGATAATCCTTTTGTTCCTTCGTCATCTTATCATTCTCCAAATATTTCCCGATAAATTTCTTTGTATCTGTTGACGAAAAAAGATACTTACGAATACGTTTTCCTATACTCTTTTTTCTCTCTTCTGGTTGAATTTCTTCCCGTCTGACTTCTATCTTATTTTCAATATTTTCCTCTTCACTTAGTTGTTTTTCTATTTGTGTTTCTGCATCCTTCCTGTCTGCAGGATTACTCGTTGCTGCCACTACCGATGTTGACTGCTTTTCCAATTCATTTACCTTTGCTTTTAATTCTTCATTTTGTCGTTGCAAGTCCACTTTTTGCATATTTATCATTGTAATCATTTCATCTTTTGCTTCGATCAGTTTATTCGATTTTTCAATCTGCTCTTGAATTGCTTTATCTAGTCCAGCTTCAACAGAAGATCGTACATCTCTGTTTTCCTTCACCACATCCATAACCTGTTTTTTTAACATCTGAATTTCATTGGATAAGGAAGTCTTTGCCTGATATTTTTGTTTCAGAAATTTTGTTCTGGCATCTTGGATTTGAGGAATTGTATATCCTGAAAGTTCCAGTATTTCCTGATCTCCCATTCCATCTAATGCGCATATGAGATACCACATACATTTCTTACTATCTTTTGTCTCATTTAAAAGATTTCCGATCAGATCTGTCTTTACATCTTGAAAAATATCATTTAAATTAATCGTATTTATTTTGTTTTCGCCCACTGCGTCTGCACCTCTTTCTTTTTACTGTTTTGATAAGTATGTTCCGTTGGCTGTCCCCATGCTGCGGTATAGAATAATTTGTCTTCCTCTTCCTCTTTTTTTATCTGCCTGATAATTCTTTTTTCATCCCGAATGGACTGTAACTTCTTTTCCATTTGTTCAACCTTCTCACTTCCATCCAATATTGCATCTGGAAAATCCTGTTCCAATTCTTCCAATTCATCCAATATTTTTTCAAAACTATCATCGGATTCTGGCACTTCGCTTAACATTTCTTTTAACTTCTTATATCTTATATACGCTTCATTGTCCTGTAGAAAATCCTTATTGTATATTTGATTCTTTAATGCTTTTTCCTGTTCTTTTATTTTCGCTTCTCTATCTAAAAGCTCCGCATAGGAATTAATTTGGAATTGTTTCAAATAATTAATGTTTTCCCACAATTGGTCAATGTGTAGCAGACTTTTTCGTACTTCCCGATAATCTACGGCATATGGATTTTTTATATTATGATATTGGACAGATACAAAATATATTTTCCGGATTCTTTTTTTCTGAAATTGTGTTACCGCCTGATGCGTATTTATCCTTTTCATTTTATAGAATCTTATTCGAGGACTCCTTGGATTTTTATATACAAATTTTTCTCTTCGAATTCTTGAAAGGATCTCCTCATAATGATACCCAGATCCAAGGTTGTAACTTCTCCAACCTCTTTTTTGTTCCATTGCACGAAATGAAAAATACGCACCATGCTTTTGAGAATCTCCCTTACGAATCTGATAACCGATTTTTTCCATATTAGAAATAAATTCTTCTTCATTGCCAGAGATAGAAATAATATAATCAATATCAGCACGAATAATTTTTTTCCAGGTTGGCGCACCTTTTTTGTCTGCCTGCCATTGTGCATAAGATTTTCCTTTTCTTGTTTCTGCATCGAATTCCAGTGGCGGCAGTCCATACTTCTCACAAATTTTATTTGTGATCGGCTGAATATACTTCTCCCAGTCTCCATTTTCGTATCGGTACTTATATCCACTCATTCGATTCACTGAATTGAAAACAATGTGTCCATGCATGTGCTTCTGATCATTATGAATTGAAAAAACATAATCGAAATCGTCACCAAGATATTCTTCGCAAAATTCTTTTATGACTTGATATGCCATTTCTTCATTTACCTCTCCAGGTTGAAAACTGATAACAAAATGATATCCCTGTCTTCCTTCCAGCTTATCCCAGTCAAGTTTGGTATCCATCATAACCTGATAAACTTCTTGCGGTGTGAATCCTGAGTTTCCACCAATCAATTCCCCATCATTTGTTTTTTTAGGATTCATAATATAACGAATCGAATTATTTAAATGTTTGCTGCCACCTCTCCTACCTTGTTTAATGTTCATCAATTTTGTGATTGCCACGATCTTCCTCCAGTTTTTCAATCAGATTTTTTACCTCTTCTTCAACCTGTAGAAGATTTTTTTGCAAATAAAAAACAGAGTCGATATTCCCATGACCACTGTTGATCTTTGCAGCCACCTGATTGATATTAACTCCGATTTTTCGTATTTGATAAGTTAAGTTTTTTAATTCCCGGTAATATGCCAGTTCTTTTATTTCTTCTCGAAATAATTTTTCCCGGATAAATGCAGATACATTTACGCTTCCTTCTTTTATTCCATATTTAAATTTCCACGCATCCTCTTTCTTAATTTTTTCTTCTAATATTTCCCATTCCTTTTCTGAAAATCGAATCGTATATCGAATGTCTCGTCGGCTCATGGCTCATTGCTTTCATATGAATATCCTTGCTCTTCTACACTTTGCTGTGTACCGGAATTCGGTAGATCATCGGAAACTACTTCATTATTTTCTTCAAAGTTTTCTAATGCAATTTCCATCTCCATCGAAAATTCCTCACTGTTTTTTTCCAGAATATCCAAGAAAGTATCAATATTTTTTTCATTAATTTTTCCGAAGCTGTCTTGAACGGCACGTAATATTTTTTCTTCCTGTTCTCTCTGAATTTTATTTTCAAGTTCCTTTTTCTTTGTCAGAATTTTTTTCCGTTTTTCATCATAATCCGCCAAAAATTTTTCTTTTTTTCTTTCCAGCTTTTCCAAATCTTCCGTTACTTTTTTTAATTGTTCTTTTAAATCCATTTTTCACTCTACTCCGTTTCCTGTTTTAAAAAAGAGATGCTGAATTGCATCCCTTACCTCTGGTTTTCTAATTTTATTTTATCAAATCCAATCACCTTTATCTAGGTTACTTTAGGTACACATTTTCAATGGAATGGCTGCTCTTCTTCTATTTTTTTATGATACTGTTGAACAAGAAGACTTTCCATTTCTCTTAACTGCGCAGAAATTTTGTGTAACATTTCTGTACTGTTATCTGCTGGTGCCAATATTTTTGCTTCTAAAAAATCAGTCGCAGTCGGATATAATTTCCGATTTCTGTTTTCAATCGCTTCCACTGCCTGTTCGGATAATCTGAATGTTCTTTTTAATTTTTCCATCTTAGTTGTCTCCTTCTTTTTATTATCTTTTTTCGTGTATGGCTTTCTGTATGTACACTGTATGGCTTTTCTGCTGTACCGTATGGCTTTCTATATGGCATCGTATGGCAATTGAGCCGTACTGTATGGCTTTCGAGCCGTCTTGTACAGCTCCTTGTATGGCACTGTATGGCTTTCCTGCTGTACTGTACAGCTTTCTATATGGCATCGTATGGCAATTGAGCCATCTTGTACAGCTTTGCGTATGGCAACCTTTGTTTTTCGTATGGCTGAGTGTATGGCTTTTGTACAGCTTTCTGTATGGCTTTCTCTGAATCACCGAAGGTGATTTGCAAGATACGCAAAATGTCAGACATTTCACCTTCTTGTTAGGGAACTTCCCTAAGACCCTTTTTTATGTTATTTTGGTAGTTATTCTCCCTATCTAAGAGTAATTTTATATTCTGCTGAAATTGTTTTTTGTCAATTTTTTCTTCTCTGTACTTTTCCAGTTCGCATTCCAGTCCATCCAAAATTTCATCATACTCTGTCTGTGCCACTTGAAAATCCACATTCATTTTTTCTCCATCTGAATGAAATGTGACTGACACAGGGAGCTTCTTTTTGTTGAGCTCCATGATTGCCAGCATCAAATCGGAAAGCAAAGAAATTGGATGCACATCTTCTGAAATGCTTACATCAAATCCAATCAGTTCGCTCATGCTGCATCCAACGGTATCGCAAAATTTTTTCATAATCTCAACCGGAATATCTGTAAAATGATTTTCATAATTTGAATACGCTGATGGGATCATCTCCAAAATTTCCGCCATCTCTTTTTGTGAAATCCCTTTTTCTTTTCTTAAAATTTTCATCTTTGTTCCGATTTTTAAATACTCTGATAATTTCATTTTTTCTTTCCTCTTCCGGATAAATCCATAAAAAAAGAACAGCATTTTTTACTGTTCCTTTTTTACATCTACTTCTTTGTCATTGAATTTTATATACTATCTTGTCAGGTGAATCGAACTTTTCTTCTCTTGTTTTCTCACTGGTTTCGCATCCGGCTTTTTGATTTCTTCTATTTCTTTTTGCTGAAACAAATTTTGCAAGTCCGCATTTTTTGATAATTCCATCTCATGAACAGTCATTAAAAATTTTTCCGCATTCAAATAATCAATAGAATCTATTTTTGTAGGTTGTCCATTGTAAATTACACAACATTTTTTCACTGGAGCGAAATTTTCACTGACATAATTTATAAAGTCTTCATTTTGTAAATGGCGAGTCTGTCTGTCTACAACTTTATCAGAATGCTTGATTTCAAATAAGTAACTTTCCTTTTTTTCTCTGTCTACGATGATAAGATCAGCTTCTGAATTAGATAAACCTTCTTGCACCCCAACTGATAATTGAGAGACATAAAATCTTTTTTTGTCAATCGTCTGGTAACACTTATAAGTTTCTGAAAGAATAATATTTTCAAGCAGAATTCCTTTTACAAAATAATCTGCTCTCTGAATGAATTCTGTTTTGTCTTCGATTTCACACGTCTGACTCCAAACATCATCTCTTTCAAGCTGATTTAATAATTCTGTAGCATGGGAATAAATCATTCCCGGCTGCTGTAAAATTTCTAATTCTATTCCACCTCCACGTTTAAAAGATTTGAAACTTACTATTGATATATACAGATCTAATAACTTCAGATAAAGTTTCACACTCTCTAAATCTTCTTCTGTAAGAGTTATTTTCATTTCCTCTGAATCTTTTATTTCTAATGCTTTTTTCGTCGCTGTATTAACAACATCAATATCTAATTTATCAAAATATTTCTTTTTTGAATTTTGAAATATTGCATATAAAGCTCCACTTTTATATGATCGGTTAATTGCTCGTAACGTGATTTCATAGCTAAATTTATTTACCATTTTCTGAATAACTGAAACTAATTCTTCTTCATCATATAAGTCTGTTAAAACTGTAGCGTGCTTTCTCTTTTCTTCACGACTTATCAATCCATGTAAAATATTTTTTACAATTGCAGTATTTAAATATTCCTCTGCCGACTGATTATCTTTGTAAGTAGCATTTGTAAGAGTTCCTCCATATTCAATATACTCTTCCAAATTTCCTCCACATAGTCTGTGAAATTCTGCATATGGCACTTGCGAAGTATGCAATAACACCACCCGGTCATATAAGATGTCCGTCTTTGCCAGATAAATTCCAAGAGAATCTGTACCTGCAATAACAACTTTTGTTCCTATTGTAATGAAATAATCTGAAAGTACATTTCCATAAGCCTGGAGATCTTCTACTCTGGTAATCTCATCAATAAAAAAATATCGAAATCCCTGCTCATATAAATCATCCATAACATACTCTAATTCAAGCATATCGCACGGTTCTTTACAAAAAATATATACACTCTGCTCTTGAATTTCTGGGTCTAAATTTGCAATGCACTGATACATCATAACTGTTTTACCGGTTCTTCTAAGTCCATACAATGCACAAATTTTACCAAAATATTTTAAATCTGTCGAAGTCACGTAATCTGCTAGATCTGAATAGCAATCTCTCTTCTCCTGATATATCTGTTTTGGTAGGTTTTTACCTTTTACTACGTTAAATTTGCTCAAACTTTTCTTCACTGCTTCTTCCTGCCACTTCTCCATATCATCACCCTCTCAGCATATTTTTGTGATTTCAATTAATATAAGTGTACAAAATTTCCAGACTATTTTCAACAGTTCCACAGATTTACTGCAATGAAAATCCAAATGTTCCCTCCGCAATATGATAAGTTCCCTGAAGATGTTTTTTATCAATCCTCTCTGTTATGAAATCTGCTTCAAATGTAATTTTCTGGTCTGTCTGCACAATTTTATCTGATGGAATTGAAATCTCCCGTCTCAACTCATTGTTCTCTTCCAGAAATTTTTGCAGTTTGATTTCCAAACAATTCAAATCCTCGTCCGGAATTATTCCCTGCAGATTTTCTTTTCCGGATAAAACTACCGGAATATTTTCCTGTCCTTTTTCATTCCATTTGATTGGAAGTTCCTGCGATTCCTCCCAGGAACTTGTATCGACAGCCTTTGTATCTGCTTCTTTTTGTTTCAACCATTCTGCGATCGCCTGTTCAGAATCTTCCTTCTTTTCTGTCCAGAAAAAAAAGCTATTGTCTTCTTTTTTATAGGACGCAAACAAACTACTTCCATCATCCAATGTAAAATAAAAACGGATCTGATTTTGTGTTTCATAAATTGCATCGGTACAAATAAGCGTAGTGACAGAAGCAAACAATTCATCCCGCTTTAACAACTTTTCTGCTTGCTGTTCCATGCTTTTGATTTCTTCAGCAGAAAAATAAGGCTCCAATAAATTGACATTTACAAAGTCCATCTTCCGCTGTTCTTCTTTTTTTTCTGTCTTCTTCTCAAGCTCAACTGTCTGTTCTTCAGATTTTATTTTTTCTTTTTCATTCGCATTTTTTCTAAGCAGAAAAATACCACCAAGCAAAATTCCAAACAGAAAAGCTAGTAAAAGAACACTGATTAAAATTCTTTTCTTCATCTTTCTCTCACCATTTCTTTAATGAAAATAGTTATAGCCAAGGTTCACCGCCCTGACAACTCTTGAGTTCCATTCTGGTTTGCAGCTCGGAGTTCCTGGATTCGCATGAGACGGATACCACGTACTATATTGAACAATAAACTCAACCACACGCTCCCCATTCTGATGTCCATACTGGTTACATCCCGGATCATTTTGATTCTTGATATCTCCGATCACACAATGCAAGACATCTCCATTTTCCCGGTAAAAATCTACATAATCTCCAACCTGTCCATATAAAGTTGTACAGGCGATCACATATCTTCCATCGATGATTCCAAATCCTTCACTGTCATAATGTTCTCCACTTTGTTCTCTTAGCTGATACTGTAGACTTGTCCGACTTGTAATTGTTCTCCATCCCATATAAGTGTGAGTTGTTCCCATTCCTTCCGGAATCTCGATTGTAGTTCCTGCCGGATATTCCGGATTACAATAGCCCGTAACATACGAACTATTCAATGCATAGCTTCTTGAATGTACTGCATCCGAAGTGTTCCCTTCGATCGTAACGACTCTTCCATTTTCTACATACTGCACAATTCCAATATGTGTGTCCTGACCAAATACAATAAAGTCTCCCGGCTGGGGAGTATATCCTTCCGATGCATAATGGAATCGCCCTTTGTCTGCATAATACCGATGATAAGCTCGAACCGCTGCAGCTTTGGGTACAATTCCTGAATCAATCAGTCCTGCTTCGTTTGCACACCAGGACACGAAGCACGCACACCAAGGAGTCACATCACCATTAACAAATTGGCTTCCCATAACATATCGCCAGTACTTTGCTCCACTTGGATTATTCTCTTCCTGCAAAGCGATCTGTACGATTCTTTCACCGCCTCCTGCTATCACAGGAGTCGAAGACATCAGGGAAGCTATAATTCCTATGATTGTTGAAATAATTGTTACCACTACAATGATTGGAACTAAGATTGCAATGATCACTCCCATTATAACTGCAAGGAATGAAAATACTGCCTGAACCACAACGGCAAGTACGGATAGTAATACCGCACAAACTGCCGCACCAATATATTTCAAAGAGGATGGCAAGGAATCCATTTCATGGTTTGCATTCTTGATCTCTGTCATTTTGGATTCTACATTTCTAATTGCCTGCTCACTTGCCATGGAGCGTTCCTGCATATAATCTTTGAACTTATCAGCTGCTTTTTTCCCTGCCGTAACAACCAGACTTCCTCCAGCTGTAGCAGCTCCGGAAGTTGCTGTACTTGTTGCTGTTGCAGAATCAGCTACCGCTTTTCCCGTAACACTCTCCTTATTGATTCCTGCTTTTATTTGTAGTTTTATCTGCTCCTGCTCTTTGGAAAGATACCTTTCTCCTTTTCGGATGGATTCTTGTCCTGCAGCTGAACTTCTCTTGTCCGTAATTCCTTGTATTTCATTTTCTGATGATAGTTTTTTGTTTTTCTCTCTGTGATTCCAATGATTTTGGAATCTTTTCAACGGATTGTACTCAAATCTTTGATATGTATTTATCCCTGCTGTTTCCTCCATACGATAAAGATCTGCTGTATAAACATTTGCTACTTTTTTTTCAATCTCTTCTGTGAAATCATAATTGTCTTTTAAAATTCCGCTTCTTGCTTTTGAACTTGCTTTAGCTTCTTTTATTCCTTCAGCTATATATCTTTTCTTTAATGATTGCGGTAACTGATTCCATTTATGAATCTCTTTTCCATCTAAAAACCTTGTCGGGTCCACGTGAGCTGATTGTTCTTCCTGACGGTCTGGTTCATTCCCCATGCTCAAGGCTGTCATATGCTGCTTGGAAGTATTAACTGACTGCTTTGCAGCATTTAAGGCAAGTGCTGTTGCTTTAAATGTTTTTTCGTCTTTTGCATTAATCCGCATCCTATCCAACCCTTCTGTATCTGCCGTTTACTTCTCTGAGTTCCCCTTTCTCTTCTAACAATTTCAGATATCCAAGACAGGTTTCCGTGTCTTGATTAAACAAACGTTCCACATCTGTTACTGTGATATCCATAATACAGGCAACCTCAAGAATCAGTTCTTCTTCTTTTTTACTCAACACAGAACGTGGCTCTATTTTTTCTTTTGTACCGAAATTCGGTACAACCTCTTCTTCAAAAGATAACCGTTTTTGTTCCTTCGCTTTTTCATGGAAATTGGTGCTGTAATTCTTATACAGTACGTTCTCCTTGCTGATCAGTGCATCAAACATCACCACCTTTTTATTCCACACCATGACACCCTCTCCGACATTTCCGGAAGACAGTGCTTTAAATTCTTTTGCACTAAATTCCTGGATAGCAGCAAGGCTCTGTGCGTCTACACCACCCTGATCGAGAAAAGCTTTGTAGGAACAGTTCTGAAACAGTTCGATCAGTGTCTGATTAGACAAGGCTGCCGTTACATTCTGCATGGCCATTGTAACGATTCCGCCAAACTTACGGAAAGTAATGACCGCATTATTAAGCTGTCTTGCACTTCCCGGTTTTTTAGATACAACCTGTGTTTCATCAATCACAAGATGCGTTGCTTTCTGGAACCTCTTATTGTAATCCATACGGACAGACAGATAATGCAGGATTGTGACCATAACTGCCTCCCAGTTATTCTCTGGCACATTGGACATTCCAAAACCGATCATACGTCGATTCAGACTTACATTGGATGGATGCGCTAGCATATCACAACTACCAATGGTATATTCTTCCAAACTGTTGTAGATCACTCGGATCAAGGCTGCGTCATGCTCATTATCGACTCGTTGTAATTCCTTATAGATTTCCTCTCTCAGCCACAAAAGTGTCGGCTGTCTCTTAAGTTTCTTCTGTCCAAACACTTCCTTAAACATGCGTTCCGTACATCGGCTGATGATCGAATCATGCTCCTGTGTGACATTGATGTTTTTCATTGCAGCTGCACACAAGGTCTTGGCATATTCCGTCTGTTGTGCAATAAACTTTTTCTGTACAGCAACGGAAGATGCAAACACTTCTTCTGATACTTCAAATCCATTTAGGAAGATTCCGCTTTTTGGTGTCAGATCGAAATAACTTCCTTTGTCTTTCTCCACAATATCCCGGAATTCGTTTTGTGGGTCGATTATCATAATATCATCATCTGTTGAGAGCAACGTCTGTGACAACTCTGTCAGTTTGATCAGCATGGATTTACCGGAACCGGAAAAACCTACGATAATTCCATGTGGGTTCGGCAGCTTCTTTCGATTTCCCACAATGAAATGCTTTGTAGTACGGTTCAGACCCATCATTTGTCCTCCCGGCTCAATGACATCCTGTGCAAAGAAAGGCTGAAATGCAACAAGGGAAGACGTTAAGAAGAAACGCATATAATCAACTTGTCTTCCACCGATCGGAAGTGCCGTATTCCATGCTTTTAACTGTGTATAATCACAGGTTTCTAACACAACACCTTCTCTTTTTCCGATCGCCTGCATCTCTTTCATACGTTCTGCAAGTTCATCCTCATCATGAGCTGTGATCACAACCAACAAATTTAGAAAGAATCCCTTTTCATCATTTTCATCAAGCTGATCGATATAGGACTCAATCTCATTCTTTTTCTTCTCTCTTGGATAGGATGCATTAATGGCCGGAATACCTGCATTTCGCTTCTGTTCAATCTCTTCGGTGATTGCTCTTTCATTATTGACCTGTGCATTGATCAGCTTGTCATTTACCAGGTCTGTCTCAACTGGAGCATAATCCAGTGTGAGAAAAGATGGATAAGAAACATTTGACATGGAATGGATAAACTTATCCGTATCAATTGCCTGACGATATCTGTGCCCGAACAAAACCGTAACATAGGTATCTCCCATGACCATATAGTTTGGATACTGTTTAATACCTCGTGGTAAGATATCATTCTTCCAGTCTTTCTGATGTTTCTTTTTATCGGATGGGAGATTGATATAATCCTGTTGCTCTGGATGATTCGGACAGATCAGTTTCTGCAGTGATTCCAAACGTTCCAAGGTACTTAGCTTTTCAATACGACTCCCCCATCCGGCAAATGCTTCCATAATGGTTGTCTCAATCGCATTCAAATACACTCTTGCATTCGCTTCATTATCTGCTCTTGTAGTCACGGTCAGATAACGCAGCGTAGTTACATTCGGATTGGTTTCCTTGATTCTTTCATCCTGCCACTGTCTGATTCCATTTGCAATATCCGGATACTCTGCTTTATTCTTTTCTGCACGAATAGACTCCAAAAACTCTTCCATGCTCTGATATTCATTGGCTAATGTGATTTTAAATTCTACATCCATCGAATTTAACCAAAACATCAGATTCATAAGAAAATCGTTCTGTTCTCCGATATTCTTGTTGATGTAATTAATATCTTCAAAGATATAGCATCTGTCATAAACCGCCATTTTTTCTTTTGGCTCGATCTTAAATATCCCATTCTCAAAGGCTCTGTCAATCTGCAGAGATTGTTTTACATTCTTTGGTACTTTTACTACCGGCATTGTTTTGCTTTTTTTTGACAGAAACAGACTGTTTCCGTTAAAGATTGACATTTATTTCTTCCTCCTTGTAGTTCTTTTTTTCTTTGGCTCATTGATACATTTTGTATCCATAGAAAAGATTCTGTGCTGTGAAACATTCCTTTCTTCCATTTCACAAGGCAGTTCTTTGGTTTGCATATAAAACCACATATTTTTTAATGATTCAATCCAGGTATGTCCCTGGTGCTTCACCATTGCTAGATAAATAATCGGAACCATGAATGGGATTCCGGCATAAATAGAAAGATTGATTGCAAGGCCTGTTGCCTTCCACACAGAAAATGCGACTCCTCCGGCAACAAGCAGAGCAACCACACCATACCCTAATTCCCTTGCGGTAAAACCTTTCCATAACTCATTTTTATATTGTTCCTCAAAATCTTTATTTAAATTTATTTTCATGCACGTTCACCTCATTACAGATTGAATGTTTTATTTAAAAACGTTGGTGCTCCTTTTACGGAAACTGCCATCAGGATCATATAGATCATGGAATTAAGAGCCTGGGCAAATCCATCAAACGCATTAAAAATGGCACTATCAGATGTAAAAATGGAGATACCGGAAGTGATTCTTCCTGCGATTGCAATGGCAAGTGCTATAACGACAATTTCAAACGTATTGGATAGAAAGCTTTTCATCCATGCATAGGCTGTTCCTTCGATTCCACGTCCTCCTGTGATCGAAGGCATTGCAAGTGGGAATGTTACAACCAGAAGATACAACTTAATATAGCGGCTGTACAGCGTGATCAGAATCAGAAATGCACAGACCATTGCTACAAGGAAGTAGAACAACCCATAGATCCAGAAAAACATAACAGAACCGACATCCACATCACCAGTAAAGAAGGCCGGCGGTTCAATCATGACCGCCGTTCCTGCCATTGCCGATGCCATTTCAAAAATCTTTTTGATCACGTCCAATCCTTTTACCAACAGTACGTTTAAGACAACCACCTTGATCATTGCTTCGATCATAAGTTCAATTGTCATATTTTCTTTGAAGTTCCCAACTGCTTTAAAAAATCCCATCATCACAAAAAAGTTCAGACTCATAATTCCGATGGACAAAGCCCACGGATACAATTCATTATTTACATAAGTCCATGTAGCAGATGAAAATCCTTCCGGTGTCTTTGTCATGATTCCCATACATGCTGACATGGCAGTATTCCATATCGCACTGGCAATCTGATAGAATGGTCCGTATAATAAACTGCCATTTAGAAAATCCGGCAACCAGTCTGGCATCTTTCTTCTCCTCCTTTTTATGCTCCTACACTTGAAGTGATCACTGGAATCAACTGTGGTGTGATAACTGCAACAAGACCGCCTGCAATTCGTTTAAATGCCATAGACTGTGCACCACCGTCCTGAGAGTTCATGGATTGTGCCCACTCAAAAACACCCCATAGCAGATACAGACTTCCGATGGAGGATACGATTGCTGCAATCAGCCCATAGATTGTATTAAAACCAGTCTTGATTACTGTATTTCCATCAGTTTCTGCAGCAAGAACCGGAAATCCTAACTGCAAAACAAATACTGCAGACATCATTAAAGAAAGTGTCATCAGTGTTACCAATTTTTTTCTATCCAGTTTTATCAATTTCTTTCTCATATCCTTACTCTCTCCCAATATGTAAAACTTTTACTAAAATAAATACTAATACAAGCAGCACAACCGCAAAGGTTCCAAACCCTACTAAACCTTTCCATACATCTGGTGCAAACATCGCTGCTACAACTCCTAATACAATACTTAAAATAAATGCGATTACTACTATTACTTTTGTTTTCCAATTACTTCTTCTCATTTTTATTCTCCTCTCCAGTATTTTTCTCCTGCTTACATGGAATCCTGCATATTTTTTGTAAATCCTTTAACAGAAGCTCTGTGATCACATTTGCTGTATCACTATCTGACAGATAACGATACAATGCGGTTTCATAATCCTTATAATGACTGTTCTTTAAATAATCCTTAGATGCACGTAAACGTTTTGCTACTTTTCCTTTCGGATATTGCTCCAACAGAAGATCTAGCGTCTGTGAAATGTTTTCCGTCTTTTCATATTGTTCTTTCATATCTTTGTAGAACTGCTCCGGGAATTTCATTCTTCCCAATCGTTCTGCATACAGATAGTGTTTCTGCTTTGTAAGAAGGAAATAAACGATCGCACCCACAAAACAACTTCCGGCAACTAATGCAAAAAGGATGCCCGTTCCCATGTATTGTAAAGCTGTCATCGTTACTCACCTCTACTTCTGACGGAAACAGTCACTTACTTCATGCACTTTCTCCATTAACCGTTCCGGAGACATTGTATTGCTGAAATATCCGGATGCATAAACCCGATGCTCCTGTTCGTCATAATAAAACTTCACTCCCGGATGCTGTGTATTTAAACGAACAAGCAGTTTATCTAATGCTCTGCTTTTCTTCTTTGGAGCTGAAATGTCAAACGCTGCCGGACTTGAAAACAGGAACACATAATCTAAGTTATTGATATTAACATGCAGCTGTTCCCCCTCTTCGGAGTGTTTGATTTCAGCAGAAATATATTTTGGTTCATTTTTTACCAAATATCTGTTTAAAACGGATGCTGTCAGCTCTTCAAATACTGCACTCTCTCGCTCTGACTCATTGGACTCCTGTTTTCTTCCGAAGGTTGGAACATAAGGTTTTTCTTTTGTACCGGAATTCGGTACGTCTTCCTCTTCTTCCTCATTTGTACCCAAATTCGGTACAGCTTCCTCTTCTTTGCTTTGAGAGATACTTGATACCAATGTTAACAAACGGTTCTTTTCTGCTTCAATTCTCTTAACTTCCTCAGAAAGTTGCTCCTTTTCACTTTGTAGCTGATTATTCTCCTCTTCAAGCTGTTTACTTTTTTTATTCAGCTCTTCGAGTTCCTCTTTTAAATATCTGCTCTCGTTTTCGTAAGCTTTATTCTCTTCTTCAAGACTCTGCAGTTCTTCTTCATTCCACTTATTCATTCCACCAAGTAAGGATTCAAAAAACTTGGTTGCCTCTCCTCCTGGCTTGCCATCTGCATCCAAAACAAGTCCTAGCATATCTAACTTATGCTCAAAAGTTTCCTTTGACTGTTTTGCCTGGATTTCCATGTTTTTTGCTTTTTCAATCTGCACCTGATAGCGTACTTCCATGGAATCCTTTGCTGTCTCAAACTCCTTTTCTTTTTTGTTCAGTTCTTCTTTGTCTCGTTCAAGCTGTTTTTTTTCTTCACAGAGCTGCTGATACCAAGTTTGCTGATTTTGTTCCTCTTTATGCAGTTCCTCTTGTTGTTTTTTCAGTTCCTGTCCTTTTTGGTTCAACGTCTCTTTTTCCTGCTTGATCGATTCGAGTAAGTTATTTAATGTTTTTTTCTGTTCCAGATAATCCCGTTCCCTTTGCTGAAACAGTTTCTCCCGTTCTTGGTAGATTTCATTCAAATCTCGGTACAACGGATCCTGGTTTGCTTCATTTATCATAATGTTCCATTCGCTCCCTTCTTCATTTTAATTCTATAAATAGTTCCACCCATCACAGTTACAGACATCCCAAGCAAAACAGAAAACACTAAAATTCTGCTTTCTTCTCCGGTTTTTGGTGCAGGACCACTTAAGATTTCTTCTACTGCTTTTGTTTCCTCCTCTTGTGTACCGAAATTCGGTACATCATCCTTTTCTTTCACTTGTTCGCTATTCTTTGGCTCTTCCTTTTTCTTTTGTTCTTTACTTGCTTTTGTTTCTGTCTTAGGAACTTCTAGCCGCTGTACACTTTTTAGTTCTTCTTTTTTCATATTTCCACCCGTTTTGAGCATAAAAAATGCACCGAAGCCGCAGCCGATGCCAAATAAAAAGATCAGGATGGTAATGATTACTCTTTTCATCCCACTGTTTTCCTCCCTTAAAGGATGAGTTTTTCTTTTGTCACTTTGCAATTGACAGCCAAACGATACGGAGTCCTTGAATAGCCGGTACAAGTTGCTAAAGTAAAGGTCTGTACATCCTCTTGATCTGGTTTCCAATCATCCTGGAATACCGCATCCTTTTTGTGACAGGAATATACAGACACGATTGTAAGTCCCTTGGTTCGCTCTGGCGTATAGATATAAATGCTTTGTACTTTGTCTTCATCCACTGTAAGTTCATCTAATTTTCCAAAGATCTGTCCGGACATCATGTTATGTCCGAAAAGACAGATATGCGGATCTGACAAGTTTTCATTTATATGAGCAAAGGTAAATACCGAACCTAGTACACTTCGTTTTCCATCAAATCCTTTGTTTAAGTATTCTGTATCTGTTCTGCCATGTAAGATAGGCTCATCCACTCCGATTTGTGGAATATAAAGCCAGCCAATGATATCTGGATTGACTTCCTTAAGTAATTCAAAATCAATCCTCCTGTTCATAGGATCTGATGCATCCTCATTACTTTCCGGTACTACAGCCGTTTTTTTGATTGCTTCATGACTGATCTTTGCATCCAGAAATGGTTTATGTTCGTGATAGGCAAGAAAGCAAAATACTACTGCCATTCCAAGGAATAGCACGATCAGAAATCTGTATACTCTGTCTCTCATTTAATGTTTCCTCTTATACAAAATCGTACAAAACAATGCTCCGCACACACAGATGCCTGCCGCTGTAACATACTTCCAAGTATTCTCCTGAAGACTTGTCTGCGGTGCAACATTGTCTTCTTTTTCCGGCTTTTCCGTATGTTTTGGTGCGATCATAACATCATACTGCATCTCACCTTCTGAATCATTCCAGGTCGGTACTGCGATCAAGGATGGTTCTACCGTGTCATAGTTTTCTGTATCCTGTGCATAAATCAGATATACACCTACCTCTAGATTTTTTAATGTTACGAATCCATCTGCATCTGTCGGTGCTGCACTTGTACTTTCTCCCGCAGTTGTAAGCAATTTTTCTGCCGCAGTTTTTAGATCATTTGCATTCTCGATTGCATTCAAATCTACTTCACTCTTTTTATAACTATCTGTCAGTACATACTCTCCATGCACGATCTCTGCCACTTTCTGACAGCTGAACATCACATTGCTTTTATTTGTGCCTGCTTTTCCATCGGTCAGCACCACCTCAATACTTCCGGTTCTTGCCTCTTCGACCTTTGCAAGCTCCGCACTGTCCGGTAACACCTGATCTCCAATGACCGTAACCGTTTTATCGACCACAAGATCATTCTCATTTAATGTTGTCTCTGCCGCAGCTACGTTTGATGCACCAAGAGCTGCAAATACACACGCTGCGGCCAGTATCTGCTTATATCTTACCATCTTCATATGTCTCCCTTCTGTTCCATAAATACAATCCGATTGCTATCGCAGCAAACAAAAATGGCAAGAGGAAAAAGATAAGTTCTCTCGCAGATGGAAGTTCCTGTTTGATTGCATCATGCTGTGCCTTCTTATATTCCACACGCTTTCCGGTTACCAGTAACCGGTGGGTGTTGATTCCATATGGTGTGCACGTAACCAGTGTCACCAGATCCTCTCCTGCTTCTATCTGCAGACCGGAGACATCTTCCGGCTCTACGATCTGTATCTTATTTACCTTATATGCAAGTGTTTCATTTCCAATCCTTAAGAAGAACAGATCTCCTTCCACCATCTCATCCAGGCGGATCAATAGTTTGGAGCTTGGAAGTCCTCTGTGTCCGGTCAGAACACAGTGGGTATTTGCTCCGCCCACAGGAAGGCTCGTTCCCTGCAAGTGTCCGATCCCGTTTGACAGTGCGGTATCATCCGTTCCATGATAGATCGGCAGTTCCACATTGATCTTTGGGATATCCAGACTTCCCATTGTTCCATTCCCGGATATGTTCAGCTGCTTTTCATAGCTTTCGTCACTTAAGACCTCGGTATCAGAATTATCTACAACTGCACCGCCTGTCTGGTAAAGCATGTCATTGTATGCAGCTGCATTGTCCATGATCTCCTTAAGCTTTGTATCATCTTTTTTGCTTACTGCGTTTTGGTAAGTAGCAACGGCATCTGATTGATGCCGCTGCTCGATCACATTCCAGATAATTGGAAGACAGCAGAGTGCAAATCCAATGATGAATATGACTCCCGTACTCCATTTTTTTCTCATGCAATCTCCTTCCTTTTTGCTTAGATCTCTTCGTCTTTCTTACGTCCTTTTGCAATGGCAACGCTCATAAGAACAACACCTGCTCCAAGCATAATCACTACAGAAGATGTACCTGTGATTGGAAGTTTCTTTCCAACCTGGTTCACGATCGTGATGTTTGCAGAACCATCTTCTACGCTTGTTTTCAGTTTTTTGTCTTCTGATTTACTAAGTCCGTTATAGAATGTCTTGATGTGTGCATTTGCATCAAATGCGGTAAGCGTCTTATCTGTTGCACCATCACCTTTCACATAGCTGTCACGCTCTGTTGTAAATGTTGCTTTGAGTTCCAGCTTGATCGGGTCTTTTAATAAACGGTATCCATCCGGAGCATCTGTCTCTTTGAGGTAGTATGTTCCACTGTCAAGTCCATAGATATTAAATGTTCCATTTGCATTAGATACCATTTCTACCGCTGTATCTGGCTTTGTGCCACCTGTGTGGTCTGTACCGCCAATGGAATCACGGTTGATGACAATATATCCATCCTGTCCTTCTTTTACATATACTTCATTCTTGCAATCGGCATCTGAGTACAGACGGAATTTTGCTCCATCCAGTACCTTGTCATGATCGTTTGTCTTGATAGGATTTAATCTGTATGTGAAGCATACAACAGTATCCCATGGTGTATATCCAGTTTTTCCTTCTCCTGCTGAATCAGCGTCATTGGAAAACTCAAGACGGACATCATTCTCAAATCCCGGACGACCTGTTTTTTCTGCAGCTTTATCATTCAGTGTTGCATTATATGTAAGTGTTACAGTCTGTCCGTAAGTATTCTCTTTCCGGTTATCCACTGCATCAAACTCACGGTCTACGATTGCCTTCAGATCTGCAATAGCGATCATAAAAGTATCTCCATTTCCCGGATTTTCCGTTACTACAAACTCACCGTTATTTAGTGTATAAGTCTTATCTTTTCCATCTACCGTTCCGGAGATTTCAATCTTAACGCTCTTCTTATTGAAGGTCAGTGCGTCATTCATCACATCATGCCATGCATAGTAATAGGTATCATATCCATTGATATCCGGCACATTGGATGTATACATATACGGTACAGTCTGACCAATCTCATAGTCACCAATGTCATTCCATCTGTCTGCATTTGTAATATTTTCATTGGCATCATCTTCCTGAATCTTCTTTGTTACACTTGGATAATCAGACTTGATCACAACCTGTGCTGCCGGATTCGCTGTGTTTACCATACAAAGAGAGCTTGCGGAATGTGTTCCCTCTACATTGGAAACTTCGTCAATAACATAGTAACCATATTCAAGTCCGTCCAGGCGAATAGAATTATCAGAACGAACATTTTTTACGTCGACTACTTCCGGTACTTCATTTAATTTTGTCATCTCATCTCTCAACTCTTCAATGAAATAACGAAATGCGCTGTAACGGCTTTCCAGTTTCTGCTCTGTAGTAGCTCCTTCAACCGGGTAATTATTTAAAGACTGGATGTAGTCGATCACCTGATATTCCGTGACATTTGCAGCTGTGACCGTTGTTCCTGCCTTTGTCAGTGCCTTTGACACTACATTTTTTAAAGCCTGCTCATAAACCGGATTAAATGTATAGTTAATGGACTCTCCGCCTTTTGCATTTTCAGCATTGAACAGTTTATATACATTGAACTGCTTTCCTACAAGTGTCTGTCCTTCATTTCCTGTAATGTCGATATGTGCCTGACCACTTCCCATTGTAGCAATACCCTTAACCGTACTATAATTGGTAGCATCAGCCGCATAAACAACTGCAGCCATCGGATTTCCAAGCATCGGCATTGGTATGGCACTGACTGCACCTGTGAAAGCAAGGGTTCCTGTTAATACTATGGCTGCTCGTTTTTTATTATAATTTTTCGCTTTTTTCATCTTTCTTCTCCTTTTTTTCTCGCTTTGTCTGACGGATCAATGCAACAGTCATACAGGAAATTCCCAGTAAGACGATCAGCAATGTTGTATGTGTTCCTGTATTTGGCATCTGTAATGTTGTCTGATTTTCTACTTTCAGGTTAACGATCCGTTCATTTGCTGTTCCTTCAATCGCAAAATCTCCAGAGTCTTCTGTATGAACCTGACCGTTTACATAGTATTCATACTGTTTTTGGTCATTGATCTTTGTATAAATTTCGTAGACATAATCTTTTCCTTGTGCATCCTGCGGAATCCGATAACCCTGTGGAGCCTTGGTTTCCTTGATATAATACAATTTCTCAACAGCTAACGGATTTGTTGTAGCGATTCCTGTTTTATCCGTAACAATTTTAGCCAGTTCATGCTTACATTCTTTATCTTCATAGATAGTGAACTCTGCATCTTCCAGTGTAGTTCCCTTTTCATTGACTTTTGTGATCTTTAATTTATACGGTGCCAATGTATCCTCTACGCTTAATAATGCTGTTCCATCAGACTCTACGCTAAACTTCATGGAATCATCTGCAGATGTATTGGAATCCACGGTGATCGTATTATCTTTCGCTACGGTAAAGGTTATAATTCCATCATTTACAGCATACCCGTCTGGTGCAGAGATTTCCCGTACCTTGTGCTGTCCATAACCTAATGCCTTAAACTTACATGTTCCGTTTGCATCCGTTGTTGCTGTTTCGGTTGAACCGTCCGGTTTCGTAAGCTCAAATACTACACCTTCTATCACATAATCTTTTCCCTGTTCCTTTTTTACAAGGTTCAGATCCAGTGACTGCTCTGGGATTTCGGGAGCATTATAAGTATAAACAAACTCTGAACCATCGTTATTGCTTGTGATCTTAACGGTATAGATTTCCGGATTAAGAAGATAACCTTCCGGTGCCTGTTTTTCCTTGAAGGTTAATGTACCAATTGGTAAGCCTGGATTTCCATCAGGAGATATATACAATTCATCCCCTGATACTACGTACTTTTTATCATATGAAGTTAATCCTTTTTCATTTGTTCTAAATACCCAAGTTTTATCTGCTTTCTTTCCGTCTGCAGCCGGATCCGAATCCATTTGTACCCCTGCATAGAATTTCACCTCAAACAGTGCTCCTTCCATCGGCAGAGAGCCTTCCGGTTTGTTCTGGTTCGTTTCCTTGTCAATCTTTCCAAGTAATACACCAACCGGGTCCATCGTTGGTTTATCCGATACTTTTAAAAGATACGTTTCTCCAAGCTTGATTTCTACCGTATGGATTTTTTTATCCAGTGCATATCCCTTTGGAGCTGTTACCTCCTTCACATGGTATGTACCGATTGGAACTGTAACTGCATCTGATTCACCATTCTCCTTGGTTGTCATTAAAGCAACGAGAGAGGACTCCTTACAATCCGCAGTGGTATAAATTCCATAGACTGCATCTTTTAAGCTATAACACTCATTTCCGTCTGTCAGCTCTGGTGAGGTAGATGTCTTTAAAACTTTTGCATTTCCCGTTTTCAGGGAATTGGTAAGAGAACCTACCCATCCATCCTTATAAGAGCCGGTCCACTGCATCTTTCCGGTATACTCTGACACTTCTTCCTCTTCTACATCGTATCCATACGTAGTGTCACCATCCACATATTCCAAATTGTCCCATGTGACAAACCAGTTATTTTCTGCTGATAGAGTTGCTGTCTTATAATAATGCCTTGTAGAATCCTTATTACTCCACCAGTACAGATTTACTTTTATACTGGATGGCTGAAGTTCAAATTGATTTTCCTGATCATCCCACAGCTTTTTGACAGAAAGACTTGTATAGGTCTTTAATGTATTCGTAATATACGCTGTCCATCCGTTTTCATAAGAACCGTACCACTGCATTTCGCTTGAGTAATTCGTCACTTCCCTTTCTACTGCCGTATACTCATACATGACATTTCCATCACTACGTTCTAGATTATCCCAGGTGACTGTCCAGTTATTTGCTGCTGTAAGTTCTGCGGTCTTATAGTAATGTCTTGTGGAATCCACATTACTCCACCAGTAAAGGTCAACTGTAACCTTAGATGGGCGGAGACCAAATTTATCGTATTGGTCGTTCCATGTTTTCTGTACCGTAAGACTTGTATAAGTTTTAGGAACTGCTCCTGCTTTTATAATAACCCATTCCCAGGCTCCTTCATCTTTTGGTATAATCGATGTAATCTCGTTACCTCCAACAGCAGTGCCATATTTATTGCTTGTATATTCTATAGAATGCCAGAACTTATCCTCATAAGGTGTACTGCCTACGAAAATACCGACATGATGATAAGAATTTATAGAATTATGTCCACTTCCTGTGAACATCCAGATAATATCACCATATTCGAGGTTTCCACTATTTAGCATTTCCTGCTTGGTTTTGTAAACATAATGCTTCAGATTGGAATGGTTTAAGTAATGAACCCATCCCTGACCTCCAGCGGCTTTTGCCATCGCATGGGATGCCCCCACGTTGTAAAGAACATTATCAACAAATCCTTCGCAGTTCATACCGGCACCTGCATAGTTGATCCAGCCATCAGCACCATTTGCCCCATCAAAATAACCACCTTGTGGATATTTTGTCCCAACATACCAGTTATCCTGTGAATGTGTATATAGATAGTTGTAATAGGTTCTTCCGTCAATTCCCAGGAATGTACACAGATCATCTCCTGTTCCCACATCATTCCATGCTGTCGTATTGGTATCCATTGCACTTACTCCCAGGTCGAGATACTTATCTGAAATACGCAGGAACTCAACCTCCAGAGAAGTCTTTGTATTTGTTTTTAATGAAAACGAAGTCTGTAAAGCCGGAAGCTCCTCTTCTAATTTCAGATCCATATCCTTTCCGTTTTTATCTTTTAAAGAAACCTTTTCAACACAGTAACTATCCTCTGCAACCAAGCTTACTGTCAAATTTTTCGACTTTGGAAGTTCCAGTTTTGTATCATCCACTGGATTTTTATCTTCATCATAAAGAATACTGTTCTCACAATAATAGGATTTTTCAAACGTTCCATTTTCGTCTTCAATAACAACATATCCATTCCCTCCGTCTATAGACAGATTGCAGGATACGTTTTCCCTTGTGTTGTTTCCTTTCTGACTTCCTGTGTCTACATCTTTTGCTGATACTGAAAGAATAGAATCTGACATACAACCGATCAATAGCATGAATGCCACTATTAAAGATATAATTTTTTTGTGTTTCATATCTCTATTCCTTTCTTAAAGTTTGTTGAAACTTGTATTTTCTGCCTCCTTCCGCCATTTTTTAATGATTTCTTTTTTGGGGCGGTGCTCTGGAATATCTTCTGATGTACATTTCATTCACTTCCTTCCGTTTTTTGCGTAGAAAAAAAGAACCACTTTCGTGATTCTTTCTTCTTTGTTCCGAATTTCGGTACATTTTTTATTTTTTTGCTCCACAGGAACAAGCGTATCCATCAATAACTTTTTCATCATAGGCTTCACTGTCCTGTACCCAACGTGTTCCGTAGATTGCATCATGGTGTACGGTTGTTGTAACCAGGCGGGTACCATACTCTGTATGCCATCCTCCACCTTCATAAGCTAATGCATGTTCAAACATATGTTCACTCGGATTGTCTGTACAATCAGCTCCACATACATTGCAGCAGCTCCATGCATACTCCTCTTCTGTTGTTACCTCTTCATCCCAGGCTTCCTTGACAACGTACTGTTCTTCATGGCCGGTTGCCTCGTGATGCACAATATGGCTCAACTCAATGTCATATTTATGCTCATGCTCCGGTTTTGATTCCGGTTTATCAGAGTCTTCCTTATTATTTGTTTCCGGTTTTGTCTCTGGTTTAGTTTCCGGCTTTGTCTCTGGCTTTGTCTCTGGCTTTGTTTCCGGTGTTTCTGTGGATTCCTGCTTTTTCTCTGGAATATAGACTCCATTTGCATCCACATAATAGGCACCACCATCTACCCATTCATCTAATGCCATTGCTCCACTGGATTTCAGATAGTACCAGGTATTTCCAAGCTGTAACCATCCGGTCTGCATTGCACCACTGGAGTTGAGGTAATACCAGTCATTACCAACTTTTTCCCAACCAATCGCCATTGCTCCACTGGATTTCAGATAATACCAAACATTACCGCTTTGCAGCCAACCGGTTCTCATATCTCCTCCGGCATTCAGATAATACCAGCTTCCCCATACTACCTGCCATCCGGTCTGCATATAGCCATTCCAGTCAAAGTGATACCAACTTCCACCGATCATCTTCCATTGGTTTCTCGGATAAGAACCGTCTAGATTCTGATACCACCATCCAGTTCTGTTTTTCTTCCATCCCTCGGTTGTCTGTGTTTTTCCTGGAATATAGACTCCATTTGCATCCACATAATAGAAACCACCGTCTACCCATTCATTTATTGCCATTGCTCCACTGGATTTCAGATAGTACCAGGTATTTCCAAGCTGTAACCATCCAGTCTGCATCGCACCACTGGAGTTAAGGTAATACCAGTCACTACCAATCTTTTCCCAACCAATCGCCATTGCTCCACTGGATTTCAGATAATACCAGGCGTTACCACTATGCAGCCAGCCGGTTCTCATATCTCCTCCGGCATTCAGATAATACCAGCTTCCACCAATTTTCTGCCAACCGGTCTGCATATAGCCGTTCCAGTCAAAGTGATACCAACTTCCATTGATCATCTTCCACTGGTTTCTTGGATAAGAACCATCTGCATTTTGATACCACCATCCGGCACTGTCTTTTATCCACTGCGGTTCTTTCTGTGCTTGCGTAGCAACTCCATAATTATCTGCCTGATATGCTGAAGCTTCTCCATTTGTTCTTTGTATTTCTTCCGCCATTGTTATGAATGGTGACTGGATACACATTGCCGCACAAGTCAAAACTGTAAGCCCTCTCTTTAGATACTTCTTCATACCTTTTCTCTCCTTTTCATGTTGTACCGAATTTCGGTACATTGTTTACTGATAATTGATTTTTCTCATATTGTACTGCTCTAATATGAACCGTGTACTCTCATTATCTCCACCTTCACTGTCTGGATGGAAAATATTAAGCAACAACTTTTTTCGTTTAGACAAGCTGTCCAATGAATCGCAATTTTTATATATATCAAAGCCTTGCTTTGCATTTCTCGCTTGTTTCAACTCCCATTCCTTTCGTTCATACAAGACACGATAATGTTCTCTTTCTTCCTCTAATTCCTGAATTTGCTTTTTTAATCCAGGCACTTCCGTAGCATCAAGACGTTGTAGTAAATCTTTGATATCATCCTCAGCAATTTTCTGCTCAAATTTAAGTTGTCTTACTTTCATCTTCCAATACGCAGCAGATGATTCTAATTCTTTATAGTCATTTTCCCTGATTTTCAAATTTTTCTCCAACAAGTTATTACAAATTCTCAAATCTTCGATATTTTTTTCTAAAGTCTCACATTTACATCGGTACATAAATTCACTTTGAGTAAGTCTTTTAAGATCATCTTTTTTAGCCCGATGCATGTAAATATCTTCTGTTATAAGAATTCCCCATGACATGATCAGCCACATCATCCAGTAGAGCCATTGAAATGAAATTAGCGCAATTACACTAAACACAATCATGCAGAGAGCAAAAATTACTGGAATGATTTTTGAAAAAATTATGGAGGATGTGAATCTTAAGAAGCAACAAACAAACCATAATCCAATAAATACTAAGAGAATATATTGCACCTCTTTGTCCATGATGTACTTATACAAAAATATTAATTTTATGAATATTTGTTTCATGCTTCATCCCTTCTTTTTCTAAAAAACATAAGTTTTTACCACTTTAATTGTTTACTTTATGTAGGAAGTACCTAGCACGTCTCACCCGGAGCATATGCGACCGGATATGGTAGGGCGGCAGCTACTTTAATTTCATTTCTTAAGGGGACAATCATTGAAAAATAGATTTCCCTTTTTTAATTGAAAATGATCTCACTTTTTACATATTCCTCTGCCTGATGTCTGATCTGATTCATATGTCTTGTCCATGCCATACCATCTTTGGCTTTATCCGGTGCCGGATCACGTTCCAGCAATTGTTTTTCCAACACATCCATTCTTTCATCTGCTGTCTTCTGAATATCAATCAGATGTTGATTTAATTCATCCATCAAAAGCATCGAAGAATAGACAGCTGGTTTGTGTTTTTGTAGGTACTCTTTTCTCATGATTCCCCATCTTCCTATATATCCATCCACCTTTTCCAGTGACAGATTCGGCAGTAGGAATTCGCCTACTTGAATATATTCCAATTTTGGAATTCCATCCTCGTCCAAATCTAATTCTGTATTATTCATTTTTTTCTCCATCCTGCTCTCCTTCCACTTGCTTCTCTAAATTTCGTTTATAATTCTCCACCAGTTCACTTGTTTTTATGACATATGCCAGTAATCGTTTTGAAAAATCTGACATTTCTCTCTCTCCAAGTTCCCAGGACTGTAAGGTGCGATACGGAATTTCAAAACTATTGCAGAAATCCTTACGGCTCATCCCCGCTTGTTTTCGTAAGTCTTTTACCGTTACTTCATCCAGATTTCCAATGACACTATCTATGTCAATATATTTCTTTTTTTCATTCATCATTACCACCAACTTTTATACACTTTGTACGTGTTTCTAGTTTTAATATAACACACAGTGTGTGTTTTTTCAATCCATTTTACGCACATTGTGCACCTTTTTTCCACTCAATGACGTTATCAAAGAAATCAGAATCATCTCCCCGCATATCTCTTTTTTTCAATAAAAAAAGATTCAATCCAAATTTCTGATCAAATCTTTTTTTGTAATAGATATATTTTCCAGAACACTTAACATTTTTCTGTGCAACATTTTCTTTTATTTCCATTTCGCTAATTATATTATAGCAAAGGCTTTTTTACTTATCTAGGTTACTTTAGGTACACTTTTTTGATTTTCTTTTCTAATCACCTATTATTATTTTCCAACTCTTCTATTCTTTTTTTTAGTTCATCTAATTCTTTTCTTATTTTATTTTCATTTGATTCTTTGAATTCATGATATAAATTTGCAAGTGTTGATATCAAATCCATAATTGCCAGTATTCCTACCAAAAAGGTTGTAACTAACATATCATCTTTTATTGAAAAATCTATTGTCCTACTTTTATAATTCCATCCGAAAACAAAAAATATAATTATTACATTTATTAATATTCTCGGTATGAATTTTATACATTTTATATTAAGATGAAGTGCATCTACCAATTCCTTTTTTGCATAACGGCAAATAATATATAATATAAGTACAACTATATATATCCCAAACACTATATCTAAAATATACGAATAAAACATTTTTCCCAGTACCAAATTTTCAAAATTCATAATTTATCACTCCCTTGTAATTCTTATTATCTAGCCAGTCAAATAATCTGGAAATATTTTATCTTTTGTACTAGTTTCTGTTGTATATCTATACATCTTTCTTATAACATATCTATTTTAAAATCTAAAGACTTTTTATGTTTTATTAATCTTTTATTTATACAATGTATGAAATTATTTCGTAACAGATTGAATATATGGTACATAAAAATAAGAATGTATACAGAATTAATATACTTCAACCGAATATGCTCCATAAACGGCTCTATTAATGGATTATCATCTTTTTCCGATATGCACAAAAATGGACTTTCAAACACAAACTTCTACTTGTTTTTTAGACTTACCACCATCTATTTTTTCAAAAAACACGTTCATATTAGACTGCTCTATATTTTTCTACATATTTTTTAGACCACACAAAACAGCAAAAAAATAAGGCTTCTATCAGAATCACCAAAACATTATTATAATGCTACTGATTTTCTTCTGATCACCCTTTGTTTTCTCCATAAATTTCATTTATCCCTTTTTCTTTATGGACTATCCCCTATTTTTTGCACCATAAAGAAACCATGAGCAAAATGTTCACAGTGAATTTTCCAGTTTTAGGGCTTTTCTAAGCATCTTATGGAAATGTTTGACATCAAATATAATACTTTCCTCTGCATAACGATGTAATACTGCAGATATGATCGATATCGTATCCTCTCCTCTTTCCTTAATGATCTTGCTATACTGATGTGTCAATTTCCCAAGATCTGACGCATCCTCCTCTCGTTTTTTTGCAAGCTGTTCTCGACGCAGCAATACACTTCCTACATACTCTCTTTGCTGATCAGCGGCTGTATTTACACAAACATATGTAGCTCGTTTTCCTTTGATTGATTTTGTTGGTTTTTGAAATAATTTCCCACCCAAAAATTTTATGTAGTATTTACCATTCTTAATATGGACAGAAAAATATTTGCGTAATGTCTGTAAATAGACCTGGATCATTCTTTTTGATACTTGTAATATATTACAATATTTATGGTAAAACTCTTTTACATTAATAACACGAATTCCTCTATTTAATGCCGTAGAACGCATAAGATCAAGAAGCATATATTTTTCATGTGCTTTCATTTTGAAAAATTCTTTGCTTTGAAAAAGTACTTTATTTAGATCTATGTAATCTGGTGTCTTTTGCTGTGAAAATGTTCGATTTTCGAGATAAATATCGAAATCCCCTTTGACATTTTGAGTATATGAAAGTAAATTTTTCTCACTCAAAGAACGCAGAACATTATAAAATGTCTGCTTACTTTTCATCCCTAATACCTGCATGAATTCTTTGTAATAAACACCAATCACTCTTCTGTGCTCGTCTTGATAACGCACACACTGGAGGAAAAAATTCATTTCCATTTTGCTGACACTATTTAATTTTAGCAATGTATCATATGCAAGCTGCATTGTTTTTTCCTCCTGCTGTAATAAGTTACATAATATAGAAGGGTATATTCAACAATGTACCGAAATTCGGTACATGAGAAGAAAACATTTAACGAACTCTTATACCCGATGTTTTTTTGACTTTTTTATTTTCTTTTTTTTCTATGTCAGTTTTTTATCAATAATTTTAAGTAAGTTATCTTTTTCTGACACCCATTTTTTTACATTTTCTATTTCTTCTTCTAAATCAACATTTGACGAATCCCAATTTTCCAACATCATATCTCTTTCTTCTGTCCACTCTCTCAGGTCATCTTTATATGATTCTAGACATTCTTTTTCGTGTTCGATGAATTCTTCCACGTTATTATATGCATGAACAATTTTATAGCTTGTAAAATCATCGTTGTATTTGTGATGATAAATATTCTTCCATTCGTCCGTAGGCTCTGCGATGTCCTTTTGGGATTGCTTTATGTCTCTTTTTGCAGTTTCAATGTTATTTAATGCATCAAGAAAATGCTGTGGTTCATGTCCTTCGGAAAGTAGATGATTGAGAAGCGAAGGTTCCGGGAACATTCCAAACCAACAACGCTCAAACCACTGTTGTGCATACATTCTCTCATCACTTCCGTTGGAGTAAGTACCGTCTACTAAATCTCCGACAAAATTTTCTATCAGCTCTCCGATTGTCAGACCATACTCCCCGCACTTTCTCGCAAGCCGGTCACAATCTGCATCTGATAACTCAAGCTTGATTTGTCTTTTTTTAATTGTTTCAATCTCTTTTCTCTGCTCTTCACCATAACTCATTAATACTTACCTCACATTTCGGATTAGCAATCATTTTATAGATAATCTATTTGTTTTCAGATTTCGTTTGTTCCAAATCATAGTTATATTTTTGACTACGCCAATTTATTGATTCTTTGCATAAACAAAACGCAATTATAAATCCAATAAAAAGCACTAGAATGATTGCTGCAATTATAAAAAAAATCATTTAAAACTCCTTTTCATTTGTACCGAATTTCGGTACAAACAATTAATGAAATGGTAATTCGTCATCATATTCATCTGTAAGATTCATAAATCCATCATCAGCTGATGACTCTTCCACTGGATTAGAAGTGTTTTTACTTTCAGATTTACTTTCTGCAAATTCCTGTTCTTCCACAATTACTACTGTCGTATATACTTTCACGCCATCTTTATTCGTATAGCTTCCTGTCTGGATATGTCCAGAAATAGAGACACGCATTCCCTGATGGAAATACTTCTCAGCAAATTCAGCGGAACGTCCAAATACAACACACGGAATGAAGTCCGCTGTCGGCTCGCCGTCTCTCTTGAATCTGCGGTCTACAGCAACTGTATATCTTGCAACTGCAGTTTCTTTTTCTCCGGTTGAATATCTTACTTCTGGATCTTTAGTTAATCTTCCTAATAAAACGACTTTATTCATACTGGCTCCTTCCCGTACCGAAATTCGGTACACATGTACAATTTGTGACAATGTTCATTTGATGGCAGAAATCAATCAAATTTCTGCCATCACCATCAACACAAGCATATATACGGCAATTGCATCGTATATATGCAGTCCACCTTGTGTCTTTGAGACCACGGACTTCGCCGATTCATGCAGCAATTCCGCAAGGTGGTATATTAGTTTAATCTTCATTATTACCATGATTATTCATGTTTTGGTTTACCGCCATTAACAATCTAATTCCAACAATTAATGCAGCTCCATCTAATCCAATCTGAATCACCAGACTCCAAAGTGCATCCGGCAGATAATCTGCCAGATGTCTAAGGATAAACAATACAATAAATAACGCAAACTTTTTTATTAGTTGTTTCACTCTTCTGTTCATATTTTACTTCCTAACAAAATATTGGTATCATTTCCAGGTTTAGAATCGAATACCCTTTCTCAATTCCGGAATCCTGCTTATTAATATAAGTAATCGTGAACTCGATTGATTCTGTTTCAGATCCATCAGAAGCAATCGCATAAATATCTACCAGCTCTGCTTCTTGATAGGTATCGTCTTTTACAAGAATGCATCTCTGTTGTCCGGAAAGGAGTCTGTCATATGTCTCATATGAAACTTGCAATTCTCTTTTTTCAAAATACAGTTTTTTCTTTTCTTTTTTTGCCTGAACTTCTACTTGATAAGCTGGTATTACTTTTTCAATCAGTTTTACAAAACGATTCCATGTAATCTCTTTTCCATTAATCGTAATTGTTTTTGGAGTACAAGAAATGTTTATTGTATCCGAAGTTTGTCCCAAGTGTGATTTTCCATATCGTTCGATTAATTTCTTACATGTTTCTTTCCGATCCGGGCAATCTATTTCCCGTATATCAAGTTCGTCATAAGCTGTAAGGATTTCGTTTGAAGTCGGCTCAAGAACTTCTTTTTTATATGCTTTTAGTTCTTTATCTGTTTTTCGCCCCTGTGATAATGCCTGATCCTGGTCTTCTTCCGGCATACTTGCCAATGTTACCGCTGCTGACTTATCAATTTCTCCTTTTTGAAATTCATCCATTGCTGTATCCCCCAAATTTTTGGAGATTGTCAAATATTCACCTACCGTAGATTTACTAAGATTGTATTTTTTTGCAAGACGATCTACCATTCGACCACCTTGAATTTCCGGAAATTCCTCCGGATAATTATTAATTAAATACTGCATTCGTTCCAATTTGTGCATAATCTCATAAGGTGTTTCCTCATGATGGCAATTACTGCTATAGATCTGGAATTCTGCCTGAATATCACTAATATTCTGTTCAAAACAAGGCAAGAATTCAAACTCCTTTTTTCCTCGTTCTTCAACCAGTAATTTACATGCAGCATGTCTTTTATGTCCTGCAATAATCTTGTACTCATCCGCATCTAATTTTTTTACCAGTAAATCCTGCAGAACCATTCCGTCTGCTTCAATAATATCTGCCAACCCCTCAATCTCTTCTTTATCTTTTGCATCACAATATTGTTTCTCATTTCTAACAAGCTTTGTGTAATGAATCCATTTCGTAATCCTTTTAGGATGTACCGACTTTTTTACTTCTTCTTTTGAAAACACATTTGATATCTTAGCCATGATTCTTTCCCCCTATGCTTCTATCAATTCTTTTGCCAGTTCCAGGTAATCTCGTGCCACAGAACTATTTTTTCGATGTTTTAACACAGGTTTGTAGAGATTCAATGCATTGTCTACAACTGCTGAACGGCTCACACAGGTTTCCATAATCGGATAGTCATGTTTTCCAATTAGATCAGCCATTGTCTCCCTTTGCGCTTTTCCATTCGCAACCATATTAGCAAAGATCTTCCATTCCATATTTTCATCTGCATATTCGTTTACGAAACGTTCAACCAATGCCAAATTATCTCTACAGTAATTATCAAACTTAATTGGCGTCAGCATAATATCGGAGACGTGAAAAGCATTTCTTGTCAGACTGTCAAAGACTGGTCGTGTATCTATTACACAATAATCATATTCTTTCTTTAATTTTCCGAATGCAGTCTGTAACTGATATTCTCCTTGGCAATTTTCTTCTGCTGAACCACGCATAATATCAATTTCTTTATATTTTGTGCGGTAAATACTATGATTAATTACTTCGGGATTCATGAGCACATCCTGTACTGTTTGTCCAGTATAATTCACTTTCGCAAAGAATTTTGTACTATTACACTGTGGATCTAAGTCAATTAACAGTACTTTTTTTCCCAATGACATCAAGCTGTATGCCAAATTAATTGATGTCGTTGTTTTTCCTACACCGCCTTTAAGATTTGCAATTGCTATTGTTTTCATTTTAAACTCCTTTTCCGTACCGAAATTCGGTACATGTTATGTGTTGTGTTGATTGGTTTTATGAATTACTTCATAATTTTATTTTGTCATTATTTTTTGTCTTCTTTTATTTATGATTAAAAAAAGATTTCTGTCTGTTACCCATTTCTTAATACGTTCGATTTCTTCATCCATATTTTTCTGCTCTTCCAGTGCTTCTTCTAAATCAGCATTTGACGAATTCCAATTTTCTAACATCATATCTCTTTCTTCTGTCCACTCTCTCAGGTCATCTTTGTACGATTCTAGACATTCTTTCTCGTGTTCAATGAATTCTTCCAGGCTACTATATGTATGAACAATTTCATAACTGGTAAAATCACCGTTGTATTTGTTATGATAAATATTCTTCCATTCGTCTGTAGGCTCTGCGATGTCCTTTTGGGATCTCTTTATATCTCTTTTTGCAGTTTCAATGTTGTTTAATGCATCAAGAAAATGCTGTGGTTCATATCCTTCGGAAAGTAGATGATTGAGAAGTGTAGGCTTTGGGAACATTCCAAACCAACAACGCTCAAACCACTGTTGTGCATACATTCTCTCATCACTTCCGTTGGAGTAAGTACCGTCCACCAAATCTCCGACAAAATTCTCTATCAGCTCTCCGATTGTCAGACCATACTCCCCACACTTTTTCGCCAGTCGGTCACAATCTGCGTCCGACAATTTCACTGTGATTTTTCTCTCTCTGATTATTTCAATTTCTTCCTGCTGTTCTTCCTGCCAACTCATATTTTTTCCTCTCTTTCATCTCGCCTATTTCTCTATACTTTAAAAAGATCATTTAATGACATCTGCTCATATTGATATTCTTGTTCGACTTTTCTTTTCCCTTTTTTCCCACAAGCATTCTCTTTCTGAATGCAAATAATTTGCGCATTACTCAGATCACTCTCATACAACTTTTGTATATCTCTGATAGCCTGCTTACGTTTACCCTCGAATATTCGATGGTTTAATCCCATATCTTGCTCTACTGATTTATACAATTCACCTTTCACATACAGTCGATCTATAATATCATGTTCCTCCCCGATCAATGTTTGAAAGCATAGATATAATCTGTGAATTCCTTCAGCATGTATAGTAAGAACATGCATTTCAGCAGCTAATTGTTCTTCCTGCTCATTTACAAGCTTTTGGTATCTAAGATATACATCTGCAAGATCTTTATGTGTTCCTCTTCCTCCACCTTCCTGGGACAAATCTATCTTTGGATAAGATGCCATTTCTATCGTTTGCTGTTGTACTTCATCTAATTTTTCCCGAATCTCAAGCACTTGTTTGTGTATCTGCTGGGTTAGTTCACTATGATGCCGAAGTACATCTTTAATTTTTTTACTATCCATTTTAAGATATCCGCCTTCTCCTGACATCTGAACCCTCCCTTCTACAATGTGCCGAATTTCGGCACATTGATTTATGTAAATGGATGAACAGATCGTTTTAAATCTGTATCCATTATTCACCCCAACGATCATTACAATCATCAATCTCAAATTTACTATCGCAACAATACCTAACAATCCATTCCATAAGATGCAATACACGATCTTCCTGATAAGGAAATCTCCTATTAAGTTGATAATGACAATAAGTAGTGAAGTGCTTATCAATAACACAAGCAATCTCGTAAAGCGTTTCATTTGATATTTTTACAAGATTATCAGAATTATCAGAGTCAAAAATAGGATCAATGTGCTTTTCCCATTTATTGCTAGAGAGTAATTCGAATACAAGAAAATCATGAAGACGATCTAAATAAAGATATCGTTTTTCAATAAATTCTTTCATATTTTAGCTCCCCTTTCATTAATGAAATTAAGTTCAATCGATTAAACTTCTTCTTTCTAATTACATTATGAACTATTCACGGCACATTGTAATATTTTTCACCACTTGACAAATATTACAAAATCGATATAATAAAAATGTACAAGGAATTTTTCAAAAGCTGGGAACAATTCCTTAAAGAACACGCTTTGGTCGGGGTGTTCTTTTTTTATTTCTTTTTTACAACCTCTTGATATATCTCGTCATAATATTTTTCAACTCGTTCAATCGGAAATCCCGTTGCTATTTTTATATCAATGATGTCAGCCTTGGGATCTAATTTCAAACAAGCCCGAATAATTTTTTTATATTCTTTCTCGTTTTTTTCTATCCGGGTTGCCACTGCAGTTCTGGCTGCCATTTTTTGTCTCTCCTTCGCTTTTTGTATATCTTTCTGTGCTTCGTCCGCAGAATAGTCTCCTATGCATCTCTCCATTTCTCTTGTAATGGAACGGGTACATTTTTCAAAATGTGCTGCCATTTCCGGAATAGATTTTCCTGCTTTGATCATTTGTTCCAGTTCAACTCTATCACTATAAGTGAAATGTTTTCCTTTTGGAGTTATTGTGATATCGTACTTATCCTTTTTCTTACTATCTACATCTGCCTGGGCTTTGTCAGCAGTGTAATCCTTAGGGCATCTATGTAACTCTCGATAGACTGTACTATAGTTTTTTCCAAGAGCATTCGCAATCTTCGGTGTGCTCATTCCGGATTTGTACATTTTTTCTATAATTTTTCTATCGTCATATGTTAAATATTTGAATTTTCCCATAACCCAAATACCTCCTTTCCTCTCAACCATGGGGCTTTTGGTAAAAAAAATAAGTGCATAGGGAACTTTTTATCTGTTCCTTATGCACTTAGTATATAATTTGCGATTTCTTCCAAATCTTTTTTAGATAATCTCCAAAATCTGCCTTTTCCACAGGTGTTGAAGCGATCAGATTTACGGATCCGATTTCTTTCCCGCTTATCCGATAACAAATCCGGCCAACTGTGTCCCCTTTTTTCACAGGTGCTTTTACTTCATCTGGAATTTCTGTTACTTCTTCGACTTTCGATAAATCGGATCCTTCCGTATCTACATAAGTAAATCCTTCCTCATATTGAATCTTTAGATGATCTTCTTTGCCACCTTTCACCAGAACCACTGGCAGTTTCCGTTCTTTTGCTTTATAAATCTGACATTTCCCAAATCCATAATTCAATAAGGTTACCGCATCCTTAAAACGGCTTTTTGAATCTTCAGCGCCCATAATTACTGCGATCAGATCCACACCATTCTTACTTGCCGTTGCTGATACACAGAACTTTGCCTTTCCGGTGGATCCGGTTTTCAGACCAGTGGCATATTCGTACTGCCGGATCAGCTTATTTGTATTCGTCAGGCCAAATTCTGAAGAACCACGGGCAGTTGTATGCGTGATATTTTCCATCCAGACTGTACAGTAGTCCTTTATCTGCGGATATTTGGTCATCAGTTCCCGCGACATGAGTGCAATGTCTCTGGCACTCATCTCATGGCCATCTGTATCTAATCCGTTACAGTTTACGAAGTTTGTATGTTTCATTCCAAGTCCTTTTGCCCGCGCATTCATTTGTTTTACAAATTCTTGTTCATTACCGCAGATACATTCACTCATAGTTACACATGCATCGTTTGCGCTTGCGACAGAAATGCATTTTAGCAGCGTACCTACTGTCTGCATCTCTCCAGGTTCCAGGAATACTTGAGATCCTCCCATAGAAGCTGCATACTCGGAAGTTGACACTTCATCATCAAGTGATATGGTTCCGTTTTCTAATGCATCAAAGATTAACAACATTGTCATGATCTTTGTAACACTTGCCGGTGGCCGCGCAGTATCTGCATCTTTTTCAAATAAAACCGTTCCCGTAGACATTTCCATAAGAATACCAGACGGCGCACTTATTTCTACTTCTTCTGCGTGGACTACAGTTGTTGGAAATGCAATCCTATACAGCAGAAAAACACCCAGTAGAATCACTGTAAAACCTTTCTTCATCTGCAATTCCCCCATGGACTATTCTTTTACCAGTATAGTAGCGATGGAGAGGAAATATGTCTGGAGAGAATTGACTTTTCAATTTTACAGGCGTATATTAGAAGTACTGTCCATTTTCTGTGATTTCAGAAAAATGGAATCTAATATTAGGAGGTCAAAATGAGCTCACGCACTTATTACGATATCTTAGGTGTATCCAGAGATGCGACTCTGGAAGAAATTACTTCAGCGAAAAATGCATTGGCTAAGGTCTATCATCCGGATGCCAATATGCATAAAGATATAGATACAACTGCTTTTATGCAGGAGATTCTGGAAGCCTACCGGGTTCTTTCCAATCCGGCGAAAAGAAAAGCTTATAATCTGGAAATTTTTGGAGTTACAGACCGTGTTTTTAAGACATTTAAACTCACACCGGAAGACGAGAAAGAATCCGTTTCTTTCGTGACTTACTGGAATGCGGCAGTGCAGCTCCAGGATATCATTGATCAAAGTGTTCATGTAATGGAACGTGCTTCCAGGACAAAGACACTCTCTCAAAAATTAATGAAAAAGCTTGGGAAAAATGATCCGGATGAGATGCACCGTGAACGCCAACTCAGCCGCCTATCCATGCAGGCAATGCGTCAGATTACCACATTGAAAATAGCAGGAATTCCAAGTGAATACTGGAATATAGATGCCATGAACTGGGTACTGGTCCGTTGGGGACAAAAACAGGATACGGATTTCCGAAGCATGTTTAAACGATATGATATCTACGTGGAGAAACACTATTCCGTTTCTGAGAAGAAAAAACTGCATGCATATAAACGTCAGTTTCATCACAATTTGAAAAAGCTTCTCTCCTATGCATTAGATGCGTAAGAAGCAGGAAAAATATTTTCAGTATATGTAACTGTTCAGAGCCAAGCAAAATTTCAAAAAACAGGTATAAAATGCTTGCATTTTTAAGACTGTTTTTGAAATTTTATTTGGCGGATACGCCACACCTCCAAAATGCATAGCATTTTGGAGGTTGGCTCTGAACAGTTACAAGTATATTTAGTATTGGAAGAAATGTGAGGTACATCATGAAAATAAGAGTAGCATTTGTATGTTGGGGAAATATTTGCAGATCAACTTTAAGCGAAAGCGTATTTACCTATAAGGTAAAAGAAAAAGGATTGAGTGATCAGTTTGTAATAGACAGCTTTGCGACAAGCACAGAAGAAATCGGAAATCCACCGCATAGAGGTACAGTAAACAAACTAAAAGAAGTTGGAATTCCTTTACTACCACATAGAGCAAAACAGATTTCATTTTCCGATTATGATAATTTCGATTATATCATAGGTATGGATTCGATCAATATAAAATATCTTAACCGCATGCTTAAAGGTGATCCGGATGGTAAGGTTTCTAAACTTTTAGATTACACATCACGAAAAGGCGCTGATATCGCAGATCCCTGGTATACGGGGAATTTTGATGCAACTTACAGAGATGTAAATGAAGGATGCGACGCTTTATTGGCTTATATTTTAGAGCAAAAATAATCGAGGGGGCAGATTTTGCTCCCTCTTATCTATTCAACTATCATTTAATATCTAATCCAAATCTGTAAATCTCACTGATCCTGGCCTGTGCCTGTTCAGATTCTTTTTTCTTGATCAGCTCGTTACGGTCACTTAAAATAGCAAGCATTTCATCCACAACTTCTACATCCGGCAAATCAGAATAATGGGATAAATATCCGATCATCCTTGTTGCTGTATAATCGGTATTCAGATTTCTGGTGACAAGATTACATAAATTCTCCGGGTAACCTCGTTCCATCATCAGATTGTAGAGCTGCATGCTGATTTCTGTTCTTGGTTTCATGGGTGTTCTCTCTCTTTCTTAATACTTATTCAAATTATTTTCTATAATTTCCAAATAATTTTTCGGAAATCCAATCAGATTCAAATCAATGTCATCTCTATACTCATCTATCACTGTTTCCACTGTTTGAAGCAAAGATTTTTTACTGCTTTCATCCGGAAGTCTTTTCAATAAAACAAGCGTATATGCAAATAACGAATTATTCTTTATTTCTGGATGCTTTCTCAAAAACGATGTCGTAAATTTTGCTGGAGGATTGAAATCCGTGTTATACATCCTTGCCGCATGTGCACATTTATTCCGCAATATCGACAGACAATGAAGATGATTTTCTAATGTATCCTTTCCAACACCAACCATACGAGCGATAGCATCTTTTTCTGAGTAATACATAGAACTGTATAACTTAGACATATTAGAGAAAGACATTAATTCTACAATAACCCACAACGGCATTCTGCTAGAATATTTTATCTTGTGATGTTTCACAATCAGACTATCTTTATAGTAATTTTTCTCTCTGCTAAAATTTTCCATAACTTCGTTGTAACCCTTTTTGTTATAGAAATTATTTTCATCGTAATGCTGATCCTACGGAGCTTCCGTACATTTGGCTATTGAAAATCCATATGCTATTTGCGTTCTATAATATACTTCTGCCTTTTCAATATATCGCCGAAATATATCACGTAATATTTCATCTACTTTATATAAATGATACACTGTTTCAAAAGTAGTTCCTTCAATATAGTCACTACCAGAAGGCTTTTGTCTGAATTGCAAAGCATAATCCGTAAAACGATAATAATTTACTCTTTTTAATATGTCTTTTGCTTTTTCTCTATCAGTGACAATCATCCCATGAGTGATTAACTTATCTAACTGCTCATCAAAGGTCAATGGTTTTTTCAAATCCATAAAATCTCTCCTTAACGTAAAAAAGCTGAGCACACGTCTCAGCTTGGTCCCCAATGTCCAAAAGACTTCGGGCAACTCTGTTGCATATAGTATATTCAAAATCCCGGAAAATTGCAATAGTTTTTATATTTTTTTCGTTTTTTCGTTTTTCCGCATTGATCTGGCTGTACCTTGAGATCAGTGTCATAAAAAGAAATGAAGCAAAAGCGGCTACTAATGCGATCAAAGCGGTTAGAGGGCTGACCACTGCCAGGAATAAAAATACAACAATAAAATTCAGATATCCACCGACAAAGTTGTCAACCATACGGATTCCCATTGTTTCCAGTGTAGAAAGTCCTGTCGTAATGGAGCTTAAAATATTTCCGGTACTGACCTGTCCAAAGTATCCAAGGGAAACACGCTTTAATGCATCTCCCACAGCCAGACGGTCTCTCGCCGTAAACTGATAACCGATTGGTTCCTGCAATCTCGCCCGAAAATAATCGAACAAAAATCTACAGAATACAAGAACAATCTGTACGACCACACTTTTCCAGATCTATGAGCTGTCAACCATCGTTTTGTTTTTCTGTGCCTCAGCAAACAGTCCTATGGTGTATGCTGCAAGCATCAGCGGCATTGCTGTAAAAAAATGTGAGAAGAAAGTCATGACAAATCCACCGTATAGCTTTCCTTTGAACTCACCACACCAGTCTATGATTCTTTTTATCGTCTTAAACATAAAGTACATCCTCCTTTTCCTCGGTGATATTGCCCGGGTTATCGTCACACTTCATGCCACCGTTAACGCTCACTGCCCAGTTTTTCGCACCGATATGTGCCTTCCACATCTTCTGATATAGAGGACTGTCTTTCAAAAGATGCTCCTGCGTACCAATGGCTTCAACCTGTCCGTTCTGAAGCACCACGATCTGATCTGCGCTCTTTATCGTAGAAAGACGATGTGCAATGACAAGCAGCGTTTTTCCTTTCGTTAAAGCTGCAATACTCTGTTGTATTTTCTCCTCATTCTCCGGATCTGTAAATGCGGTTGCCTCATCTAAGATGACGATCGGCGCATTTTTCAAAATCATACGTGCAATGGCAATTCTCTGTTTTTCACCATACAAAGTGCAGCGATTGGATAATTATGTTCTTTGTGTTCTTCTTTGATTGCCTG
>ERZ1034939.91-NODE-91-length-61564-cov-24.194898_pt1 | contig 61564 bp, 36 predicted proteins | sample MGYA00520626_ERZ1034939 | MGnify/ENA primary metagenome ERZ1034939 (study PRJEB33766, sample SAMN09781751) | gut metagenome | biome: gut microbiome | host: Homo sapiens | place: Madagascar | study: EMG produced TPA metagenomics assembly of the PRJNA485056 data set...
AAATCGGCTGAAACCCCGATAAACACTGGGGTTGCGAGAGGTGAAGAGTTACGCACTACTCTTCACCCCTCTTCACCTTCGGATTGCGCACGGAATTGAAATGGAAGCTCGTCCTGTTCGGTCGGGGGGCTGAAACCACTTTTTTATGTCCCACAGATTTCACAGATTTTCCGTAAGCGGCTTCGCGTGAAGAGTGGTGAAGAGTGGTGTAAACTCTTCACTCGTGTAAGTTTCTAAACTACAGGTGTTTATGACCTTCCGGTGAAGAGTGAAGAGTGTTTTTGAAAGTGGCTTGCTATTTTTATTTCTTAATCACCTTCAGAACCTGGTCGGCAAGGCTTCTCATTCCCTTGATTGTTGGGTGACCGTTCTTCTTGTCTATGTCATGAAGGGCGATGACCGGAACCTGATAGGTCTTGCAGATCTTGTTTACTGATTCGTTGATCTCATCCTTCAGCTCTGAATTTAGAATGAAGTAGATATCTACATTCGGATGGCGCTGACGGAGATCGGAAAGCAACTTCGCCAGGGCAGGACGGAAACAGTAGAGGTCGGCACGCTTCCAGTTGCTGTACTGGTAATTGCCGATAGGGGCATTTGCCCAACTGTCGTTCGTTCCGCCGCAAATCAAGATGATGTCCGGATTGCCCAGCAGGGTAGTGCGGTTGATGAATGAACGGTCGCTGTAATCCTCATCGCGGTAGCCGGTGTTGCAGATGGTGGAACCGGAATAGGAATTAATGTTGCCCATCTTGTAACCACCTTCCTTGATAACCTGCCACCACCAGGTTTGCTCCACCTTGTTGACATCGGTTGCTTTTTGAACCGCAGTGGTGTACCAGGTGGCATATCCCTTTGGGATGAAACCTTCGAAAGTTGAATACGAGTCGCCGAGCACGGCAACGGTCTGCTTTACCTGTGCCAGCAGGGGCATCAGGGCGAACATAAAGAGGCAGACGATAACTGATAATTTTTTCATGACGTTTTTTTATTATAGTTTGATTTTTATGTGATTCTCTTATGGGATAGGGTTTTAAACCTGATTGCAAAGATACGATATTATTTATGGATATACAAATGTTTGGGGCTATAATTTTATATGAAATCCTTCTGAATGTATATAGAATGATGTTATTATTTTAATAAATGTTAAAAAATGTAATAGAATACGAGATTTTGGTTAACTTTGTATTCATAAACTAATTGTAAACCATTAGTGGTAGAAATAAGATGAAAGAAAAATTACTAACTATTATACTGTTCTTGTTGCTTACGATTCCTGTTGGCATAGCAAATGATATTGTTATACCCAACAACTCTTTGCCGTACAACATCTTCAAAACCGTAGAACTGCCTTATGCGGCACATTTTACAACTTCGGTATTTCAAGATAAAAAAGGAATGATATGGATTGGAACTTATCATGGTGTCTGCAGATATGATGGTTATAAAACTACCTTGTATATGGCAGGGCAATCTATTATGAGTATTGCCCAGGCAGACGATCAGCAGCGACTGATAGTGGGTACTTTGGGAGGACTTTGTTATCTGAATACAACAAATGGTAAGTCGGAACAGGTATTGAAGCCTTTGAGTCGGATAAAATCTGTGAGAACGATGCTTGTTTCGGGAGATGACCTTTGGATAGGCACCAATACAGAAGGATTGTGGAGATATAATCTGAAAAACCGCAAACTACAGCAAATTGCAACATCTAGAATCAAACTTACTAGTATCTATACTTTATGTCCTGTGGGTAAAACAATGTATGTTGGTTCTCTTGAGGGGCTTTTTGCAGTGAATACGGCACATAACCATATTCGTAGAATCCCTTTGCCAACTAGTGATAACTTTGTAAATTCTTTATTATGGTATCCGCAAGATCAAAGCCTCCTTGTCGGAATGGAAGGAAAAATGTGTGTATATCATCCAATGCAAGATAAGATGGAAATAAGTGAAATCTTATCCGGGTGTGTTTTCAAGTCGCTGGCCTTGGACAGAAACGATAATCTGATTGCGGGTACAGATGCTGGACTTTACATCTATAATATGACAACTCATCAGCAGCATTCGTTGGTATATAATGCCTTCCATCAATCCATCTGTAATAATATCATTTGGAATATAACCATTGATAGAGATGACAATGTGTGGCTTGCCACCGATGATGGAATCACAATAATGGAGTATCCTACTTGGTACACCTATCATAATATATATGAGTTTACCCATAATGAATATGGAAACAACTTTACCAGTATATTGGGAGATAGTCATAACAATCTTTGGCTAGGTGGAGAAAATGGACTTCTTAAACTTTCTTTGCCTCCCAATCAGGTAGCGGCTACCTGCTATACCGCTTCCGACCAATATCATCATCTACATCACAACAGAATCCGCCAAATATATGAAGATTCTGACCATGATATATGGATAGCTTCTGATGCCAGTATTGCCAGATACAATCAGGTTACCCAGCAATTTGATTATTATAACATCATTAATCGTCATGGCGAGACTGCGAAATGGGCATACGCTATTTACGAAGATACCAAAGGTCAATTCTGGGTGGGTACTTATTCGGGCGGCTTATTTGTTATCAATAAGAAGAAACTGATCAACAGTGCCAATCGCACTTATATAGATAAGGAGCAAACCCCAAAAATGGAAAAACTGAAAGGGGATAATTATATTCGTCAGATTCTACCTGGTGATAAGGGAGAGATATGGCTATGTGTCAATAATCATATTATAAGGAAGAATCTTCTTACGGGAGAAGAACAACACTTAAATGTGCAATATCAGGTTGTTGCATTCTGCAATCATGCCTTGTGGCTGTCATCACAGGAAGGAAAAATCATGAAGTATGATCAGCGTACCAATCGATTGAAGACTTTTAATGCTAGTATTTCTGATGGTCCTATCTCTGCATTTGTTAAGGAAAACCAGAATCTGTGGTTTGCTTGCTCCGATGGTATCTTCATTATTAACACTCAGAACGATGAGATATCATTCTATGATAAGCCTAATAATCTGTGTCTGTCTGGTATGTATTTGCCTCATTCTCATCATATAGTATGGGGAGGAGAAAATGGCATTTCTACCTATCAGATAAAAACGAAAAAAGAAAGTAACAGGGTGTATATTACCAGTGTCTCCAGTAGCAGCAATCAAGAATGCATCCTATTTCCTTCTCAAACAGAGAAAATTCGGTTGAAATCCAGAGAATATATTACTTTCGAGCTATCTACCTTGCATTATATGCCACATCAGGCTGTTACCTTTTATTATAAGTTTGGTGATAACAATATCTGGCAATCGATTAAAAAAGGAAGTAACGACTTGTCGTTTGCTCATATTTCAAGTGGAACTTATCAATTAAGTCTCTGTTCAACCAATCCGGCAATTGACAAACATGCCAAGATTAGTACTTATTATATTATAGTGCCGAGTCCCTGGTATGTCTGTACCGTTGCCATCTTGATATATGTATTGATTGCAATCGGTATCGTTGTCTTTACCATCATTTGGTATAAGAGACGTAACCAAGCCATCATGGAACAGCATGAAAAAGATCGGTCGATGGAGTTGTTGAGACAGAAAAATGAGTTCTTCATCAATATGTCGCATGAGCTGAAGACGCCACTCAGCCTGATCATCGCCCCATTGGGTACGCTTATCAGGGCTACCCAGCAGAATACTGCCTTGAAGAAATCGCTGACCGGCATCCAGAAGAATGCCTTGCAGCTCAATATGCTTATTCATAAGGTGCTGGAGTTCAAAAATGCTGATTTCAAGGATGATAATTCTATGATTCGCTCGCATATAGATATGAATTCTCTGGTACGCAACTGCCTGGAGTCGTTTGCTTCTATCGCAGTGGAAAGAAACATCCAGCTCAATTTCCATTCTGCCAATCAGGAGATATGGATGAATATGGATACATTGAAAATGCAGTCTGCCATCACCAATCTCATTTCCAATGCCATCAAGTTTGTGAAAAACAATACCGGGATTATTGATGTGACCGTCCGGCAGGAAGAAAATCAGGTATTGATTGGCATAGAGGATAATGGAAGAGGTATTTCAGAGAAAGATGCCAAGATGATTTTCGTCCGATTCTATCAGGGTGATAATCAGAGTCCGAATAATGAAGGCAGTGGTATCGGCTTGTCTCTTGTAAAGAAATACATAGAGATGCATGGAGGCAAGGTAGAATTGACTTCCGGTAAAACCACCCTCTTTACCATCTCGTTGCCACTTGATGGAGAGAATGCCATCACAAATGAGCCTGTTGATGAAGAAAGGGATCTTGATCCTGATAAATATACCATCATTATTGTAGATGACAATAGGGAGATTGTATCAGTTTTAAGAGAAGCTCTCTCGGAACAGTATAACTGTATTGCGGCCTTTGACGGAAAGGATGGTTTGGAGAAAATAGCGAAATACCATCCTAGTCTGATTATTGCAGACCAGATGATGCCTGTGATGAATGGATTCCAGTTGGTAAGAGCCTTGAAACATCAACAAGCCACAGCCAATATTCCAATCCTGATGCTCACTGCCAAGGATGATCAGAATACAGAGCTGCAAAGTATCAAGCTTGGTGTGGATATCTTCCTTACCAAGCCATTCAGTCTGGATAAGATTCTCTTGCAGGTGTCCCGCCTGATAGATAAGAAAATGGCATTGGAAAAAGATGCGAAGATTGCTGCCATTGCTTCACCGCAGTTTGAGATAACGACGCCCCCCGAAAACTATGATGAGAAGTTTATGGAAAGGGTTACCTCAATTATAGAAAAAAATATGGAGGACGAAAGTTTTAATGTTGCTTCGCTTGCCGATAAGGTTGGTTATAATCCTAAGATGCTCTATCGTAAGATCAAGCAGATTACTGGTATGACCCCAATTGCTTACATCAAGAAGATAAGGATGAAGAAGGCTGCATTCCTTCTCAGAAATTCTCAATACACGATTACTGAGATCATGTATATGGTAGGATATAGTAATATGTCGTATTTCATTAAGTGTTTTCAGGCAGAATTCGATTTGACACCTAAATTGTTCTTGGAAAAGTAAAATCACTTAAACTTCTTATTTTTAGCTAGATACCGCATTTTAGACATTGGGCTGTCTAAAATGCGGTATTTTATTGTCCATTTTGGTTAGGCACTTTTCCGCAGAATCGCTTAACTTTGCGGTCATCAAATCTTAATTTATAAAAACTTAATAAATTTAAAAGACAATGAAAAAGAAGACCGTTCTAATGACGTGCCTTACGATGACTCTTCTGAGCCAAACTATGGTATGCAAAGCTGCAGCTTCACCTTTATTGAAGGTTCAGACTGCTCAACAAGACTCCAAGACTTTTCCTAAAGTTTCTGGTAAAATCTTCGACAATAATGGTGAACCGATTATTGGTGCCAGTGTCATTGTTAAAGGTACATCCAATGGATCTGTAACAGATATGGATGGTAATTATGTTGTTACCAATGTACCTCAAGGGGCTACTTTGGTGATTTCATATGTTGGTTATAAGGGAAAGGAAGTGGTAGCCAGTAGCACTTCCCTTAAGGATGTTGTATTGCTTGAAGACAGCAAGACCCTCAATGAACTTGTAGTTATCGGATATGGTACTCAGAGAAAAGCTGATCTTACTGGTTCGGTAGCTAATGTAGATGCTACGAAATTAAATACGCAAAGTAACTCAACAATAGGACAAGCTCTTCAAGGTAAGATAGCAGGTGTTGACATCGTTTCACAAGGTGGACAGCCTGGTTCAGGATCTCGTATAATGGTCAGAGGTATTGGTACTCTTAACAATGCCTCTCCATTATACATTGTTGATGGTATGTATATGTCGGGTATCGATCATATCAATCCTTCCGACATCCAAAGCATCGATGTACTGAAGGATGCTTCTTCTGCAGCCATCTATGGTTCTCGAGCAGCCAATGGTGTCGTTATCATTACTACTAAGAGTGGTAGCAATACCGAGGGTGTGCCAACCATAAACGTAACAGCCAATGTTGGTGTTAATACTCCTGCCAAGTATTTGGATCTTTTGAATGCATCTGATTGGGCTGCGGTTACCACCGAGTCTAGAGCTGCATCTGGTTTAAAGCCGCTGGATATGGCGCTCGATCTGGCTTCTAAAGAGGATAATGACTGGCAGGATATTATGTTCAATCCTGCTTTGATGCAGAATTATAATCTTTCTGTTCAGGGTGGTGGAAAATATACTACCTATTATAATAGCTTTGGCTATACCAATCAGGACGGTGTTTTGAAGGGTACCAATTTCCAGCGTTATACCATGCAGAGCAAGGTGGATTACAAGAAGGGAATTGTAAACCTGGGTACCAATATCATCTTGGAGTATGATAAGGATAAACCTCTGTTCAGTGCAATTCGTGGAGGTATGGTGGGACATACCTTGCTGTCTGTTCCTACTTTGTCCAGATATGATAGTAGCCGTGTTGGTGGATATGGTGGATTGTATGGTGACGTGGTTAATCTCCGTAACCCATTGGGTACCTGTGATGATAACGTCCTGGGCCGCAAGAGTGACAATGCAAAAGTCTATGCCAACGTTTATTTCTCTATAGAGCCAATCAAGGGATTGAAGTATAAGATGAACTTTACTCCTGATTTCCAGTTCTATCGTTATAATGAGAAAACGGGTCTTTACGATTTTGGATTGGATAAGAATGGCATTACTCAGAATACAGAACGCCAGTCTCGTACAAGAAATCTCCTCATGGAACATCTTCTTACTTTTGATAAGCAATTTGGTGCCCACAAGATTTCTTTGTTGGCTGGTTATTCTTATCAGGATACAAAGTATCGATATTTGAGTGGCTGGGGACAGGGTATGTTAACCGGAATTTGGGAATTGGATGCTGCAGCCAGTGGATTAGGTACCTCTGGCAATTCTTACCGTTCTGTATTGACTTCCATCTTAGGTCGTATCTTCTATTCTTATCAGGATAGATATCTGATAACCATGACGATGCGTCGTGATGGTTCTTCTAAGTTTGCCAAAGGTAATCGTTATGGAAACTTCCCTTCTGTGTCTGTAGGTTGGAATATTGCCGAGGAAAAGTTTGTCAAGGATCATGTTGAGTGGCTCGACCAGTTGAAGCTGAGAGCAGGATATGGAGAGTTGGGTAATCAGGAAATCTCCGATTATCAGTATTCTTCTACTGTAACAACGGGTATCAATTATCCTAATGGTAATGGTGAACTCTTGCAGGGTGCATTTCCTAAGAATTTTGCCAATCCTGATATCAAGTGGGAATCTACTTCTATGACCAATGTCGGTATCGACTTGATAGCATTGAACAACAGATTGAGTCTCACGATGGATTACTATGTTAAGAATACCAAGGATATCCTCCTGTCGGTGCCTATTCCTATCTCTACAGGTGGAGCCAACGACCCGGTGAAAAATGCGGGTAAGATCAGAAACAAGGGTTTCGAATTCAATCTGGGCTGGAACGATCGTCTTGACAAGGATTTCTCATATAGCGTAAATGCCATCGGTTCGTTCAATACGAATGAGGTGGTAGCTATGGGTTCTGAATCTCAGTCCATCACTGGCGGAACTATCCATGGTGGTACCTATACTACCAAGACTTTGGCTGGTTATCCTATCGCCGGCTTCTGGCTGATTCCATGCGACGGCTATTTCAATAGTCAGGCAGATGTACAGGCACATTCCAAGGATGGCAAGTTGATTCAGCCAAGTGCAGAACCAGGTGATATCCGATTCAAGGATACGAACAATGATGGTACTATCAATGATGACGACCGTGTATATTGCGGAAGTCCTTTCCCTAAGTTTACCTATTCTCTGAATGGAAGTGTCAATTATAAGAACTTTGACTTCTCTTTCACACTCCAGGGTGTCATCGGTAATAAGATATACAATGCCACCCGACTGGAATTGGAAGATGTGACTCGTGGTACCAACTATCTGTCAACCGTGTTGGATCATTGGACAGAGTCTAACCACAATGCCAAGACACCAAGATTGGTATGGAATGATCCTAACCGCAATGCCCGTTCTGAGTCTGACAGATTCCTGGAGAAGGGTGACTATTTGAGATTGAGAACCGTTCAGTTGGGTTATACCCTGCCTGAGAACTGCCTGTTGGGCTTCTTCCAGAAAGCACGTGTCTATGCCAGTGTGGATAATCTCTTTACCATTACTGGCTACACAGGATATAGTCCTGACGTGAACTCATCCAGTGTATATCAGCGTGGATTCGATGAATTCATCTATCCTGCTAATAGAACCTTTATGTTTGGAGTAAATCTTACATTCTAACTTTTAAGTCGTTATCTAAAAAATTGAAACAATGAAACATGTTAAGACATATATAATTGGCGGTTTGATAGGAAGTATGTGCCTGGCGTACACTTCCTGCGACAGCAAACTCGACCAGGTGAATCCAAATCAGGCTACAGAAGCTACCTTCTGGAAGGATGAGACTGATTTTGAGTTGGCACTTACTTCATGCTATACACCTCTTAAGAATCCTCTTAATGGAGGATATTATGGAACTCGTGGTGTGATGATGCGTATTGCTAGAGCTGATGAAGTGGATTTCAGAAATGATATCAGCGAAGTATATCAGGCTCAGAATTTTACCAATTCCACAGGTAATTCCCTGGTGCAGGGTATGTTCTATCAGTTCTATAATGCCTTGTACCGCACCAACTCCATCATGCAGAAGTTAGAGGAGAAGAAGGATGTCTTGTCTGAAGCCTTCATCAGGAAAGCAAAGGGAGAATGTCTTTTTATCCGTGGCTTCTATCTGTTCCAGTTGGCTAAAGAGTTTAAGGATGTACCTCTGCGACTCACAGCCTCTCAGTCTCCTTCAACCTTCCCGCTGGCTAAGTCTTCACAGGAAGAAGTATGGGCTCAGGCGATACAGGATCTTACTGAAGCTGCCAATTTGCTTCCTCTGAAAAATGAGGTTGTAGGAAAACCTACCAAGGGAGCAGCCTTGGCAGCATTGGGTAAAATTTATCTTTATGAAAAGGAATACGATAAGGCCATTGATGTGCTGGAGCCGTTGACCAAGTCACCATATACCTATAAATTGGTGGATGATTTTGCATGGAACTTCGACGATTCGCATGAGAATAATGCCGAGAGTATTTTCGAAGTCCTGATCGATAAACTGGGTGGTACCGACGCGTGGGGGGATGAGAACAACAACGCCTCTCAGACCAATACGCGTCCTAAGGAATATGCGGCTCCTGAGGCTGCCGGATGGTATGAGGCAACTCCTAGCAAGCAGATGATGGATATTTTCAAGCAGGAACTTGACAAGGATGGCAATTACGACTATCGTGCACGAGTCTCAGCAGCCTGGGATTATCCTGGATGTACTTATTATCTGAAGCCATTCCGCGAGAAATTTGAGAAAGACAGATGGAATACTACCTGGATCTTGAAGTATCAGAATTGGAATACGGCTGAAGAGGAAAGTGATCCACCGATGTCTTGCATCAACGAGCGTGCTATCCGTTATGCTGAAGTTCTGTTGCAATTGGCAGAATGCTATCTCTATAGCCCTACCAAGCAGGATTTGAACAAGGCTGTGGAGTATATCAACCAGATTCGCCGTCGTGCAAACCTGAATGATTACAGTGGAGCGATGAGCCAGACAGAGATCTTCAGGGATCTGGAGCATCAGAAGGCTATTGAATTCTTCGTGGAGGGTGAGCGCTTCTACGACCTGCGTCGATGGGGATTGCTGGATGAGCGAATCAAGACTTGCAGCGATGTGAGATATAAACAGTTGGAAACAGGAAAAGTAGGAGATACGAACAAGTATTACTATTATCCAATTCCATCAAAGGAAATAGAAACCAATACTCTTTGCTCACCAAGTGAAGGTTGGTAAATAATCATAGATAATAATAGGTTTTAAGGTAGCCACGATATGGTAATATCATAGTGGTTACCTTTTTAAAAAGAAAAGTGTATGAAGAAAATATTATTAACATTATTTGTAGCATTCTTTGCTTTTCTGACTTATGCTGCAGCTGCCTATCAGCCGCATTTCTCTACGGCTGGCTTCTTCGAGATTGCCGGTACCGGAAGAAATGCCTACTCTATGAACCCTGCATGGAGAATGCATAAAGGACATGTGGATGGAGCTGAGAATGTAAGTTTCGATGACAGTTCCTGGAAGTTGACTTCCTTGCCTGATGGCATAGAAAAACTCCCGATGGAGGCTAGTGGCTGTGTGAATTATCAGGGAGAAGTATGGTACAGAAAGCATTTCAATGCTGATGCTGCCTGGAAGGGGCAGCGACTGGTGCTCTACTTTGAAGCCATCATGGGTAAATCCAAGGTATGGGTGAACGGAAAGCTGATGAAGCAGCATTTTGGAGGTTTCCTGCCTGTCATCGTTGATGTATCCAATATGCTGAAGTATGGAGAGGATAATGTCATTACCGTGATGGCAGACAACAGCGATGATCCTTCTTATCCTCCAGGAAAGGCGCAGGATGTGCTCGACTTTACCTATGCTGGTGGCATTTATAGAGATTGCTGGCTTATCAAGACCAACAAGGTATTCATTACCGATGCCAACGAAGAAAATCATATAGCCGGCGGTGGTGTCTTTGTATCTTACGGCAAGGTTTCTGAGGAGTTGTCAGAAATCAACATCAAGACGATGCTGAAGAATATCGCAGGCAGTAATTTCAAGGGTTCCCTAGTGTATGAACTGCAGGATGCCAACAGGACGGTGGTTTGGAGTAAGAAGCTGAATACCAGCATTTCTCATCAGAAATCTTCAACGTTGTCAACCAAGGTTGCCATCAAGGATGTTCAGCTCTGGACACCAGATCATCCATACCTCTATCGTCTCAATATCTATGTTAAGAATCAGCAGAACAAGATAGTGGATGGATATTATATAAGAATAGGTATCAGAAGTTTAGAGTTTAAGGCTGGCGATGGCTTCTGGCTCAATGGCAAACCTTATCCGGAACCATTGGTTGGAGCCAATCGCCACCAGGATTTTGCCATTGTCGGCAATGCCCTGTCTAATAGTCTGCATTGGAGAGATGCCAAGAAACTGAAGGATACCGGACTGCGTGTCATCAGAAATGCTCATTATCCGCAAGACCCTGCCTTTATGGATGCTTGTGATGAACTGGGACTGTTTGTGATCGAAAATACCCCGGGATGGCAGTTCTGGAATCCGGAACCTAGCTTTGCTAACTATGTGTATAATGATATCAGAAACATCGTAAGAAGAGACCGAAACCGTCCGAGCGTATGGCTTTGGGAACCTATCCTCAACGAGACCTGGTATCCTGACGATTTTGCCAAGAAGGTGAAGGGTATCGTACACGAGGAATATCCATATCCATACTGCTATACAGCCTGTGATGCTACGGCAAAGGGAAGTGAATATTACAACATTCAGTTTACTCATCCTCTGTCGGGTGATCCTACATGGACTTTGAGCTCAGATAAGGTGGATCCAAAGAAGAACTACTTTACCAGAGAATGGGGTGATAACGTGGACGACTGGAATTCTCATAATTCTCCTAGTCGTGCCAGCCGGTCTTGGGGTGAGTTCCCTATGCTGGTTCAGGCAAAGGGTTATGGCAAGCCGGATTATCAATATACCTGCTATGATGCCTTGTATCGTACCACCCGACAGCATGTGGGAGGATGCCTGTGGCATTCGTTCGACCATCAGAGAGGTTATCATCCGGATCCTTTCTACGGAGGAATCATGGACAATTTCCGCCAGCCTAAGTATTCATACTATATGTTTATGTCGCAGCGTCCTAACCAGAAGAATCCTTCGCTTATCGCAGACAGCGGTCCTATGGTTTATATCGCCAATGCCATGACTCCATTCTCGCCAGCTGATGTAACCATCTATAGCAATTGCGATTCGGTGACGCTCACCTATAATAAAGGTGGTAAGGTATATACCTATGCCAAGGCAAAGAATCGGGTGGGAATGCCTTCACCGATCATTACCTTCAAGGATGTATTCCATGTGATGGATGATAAGGAACTGTCACGCCAGAAGAAGCAGTCTGATTCCTATCTGCTGGCTCAGGGATATGTAGATGGCAAACTGGTGGCTACTCATCAGGTAAAGCCTACTCGCCGACCTAGCAGAATCAAGCTTTGGGTAGATAACGAGGGTACTGCGCTTCATGCCGATGGCTCTGATATGGTAACCATTGTGGCTGCCGTAGCCGATGACCAGGGTAACATCAAGCGACTCAATAATGAGCACATTCTGTTCTCTATCGAAGGAGAGGGTAGGATTGTGGGTGATCAGGAATCTTTCTCCAATCCTGTGGAAGTGAAATGGGGTACGGCTCCTGTGCTGATTCAAAGTACAACTACTGCCGGCAAAATCAAGGTGAAAGCCTCTGTGGTCTGGCAGGGAAAGACGACTCCTGTGGATGGATACATCGAACTGGAAAGTGTAAAACCTGAATATCCTTTGATTGGAAGTGAGAAAGAGATAAATGCCATTCCTCGAAATGGTGTCCGTATGCGCCTGCAAGGCAATACTAACATGCAAAGCAGCAAGGAAAAACTCAAGGAAGTTGAGAAACAGCAAGCTGATTTTGAATAATTAATGCCACTGTTGCCACGCATTGGTATAACTCGTTGGAAATGAGTTGTATTAGGCGTGGTAACAAGTGGCTTTTCTGTTCTTCCTTATCCAAAAGAGAAATAAAGTAAAAAAGTGACAACTGTTTTTTAGATTGTTATTTTTACTTTACAATTTAAACGTGACAGGAAAATATCTTAAGAGAAGAAATCATTTCCCTTAAAGAAAAAACTATTTTCCCTTAAGGAAAAAAATAAAAACCCTTAAGGAAAAATTCTCAATCTCTTCTTTCCTCATTTTCCGGGTGTTTTTGCCTGATTTTCTTTCTTAAGAATATTGTTTACATACGGATAAGGGAAGAAGAAGAGAGATGGGCTAAAGATGAAAAAATAGTTGTAACTACTTATGTCCATAGAGGTTCTGAGTTATTACATTTTCATTCGCAAAAGACAAAAAAGCATAAATAGTGAATAATATAAGCGACTTTGTGAAACTTTATCATTACCTTTGTAATTTAATTAATAGGCTTCTGACAGTACCATAGAACAAATTTCAATTCGAGGCTGTTACGGAGTTGGAAAAAGATAGTGTGGAATTTTAGGCAGATAAAAATGGATGAAATTAGTAAACGTGAAGATTCTCTGTTTGAGCATGTGTCAAAGCTGATAGATGAGGCTAGGAAACATGTAAAGACAACTATTGATACCACAATGGTTTACACCTATTATGGAGTCGGCAAATACATTGTTGTGGATGAGCAGCAAGGATATGCTAGAGCCAAATATGGGAAAACTGTGCTAAGAAACTTGTCGAAAAAATTAACTGAAAGATATGGAAAGGGCTGGTCTGTTGAAACTCTTACTGCAGCCCGAAAATTCTATCAGATATACAGCGAAGGAAAAATCGCAAACACTGTTTACGAAATTCAAGAGAATGCAGATATTCATTTCACTCTTTCCTGGTCTCATTATCTCATACTCATGCGTATTGCTAATCAAAATGAACGTAATTTTTATGAGATTGAATGCTACAAGCAGAATTGGAGTGTCCGACAATTACAGCGGCAGTACAACTCCAGCCTCTATGAGCGATGGAGTGGATTGCTGAGTTTGAAGAAAATGAGGAATTAATGAAACATGAGTAACGTATAGATTATGCAATACAAGAATATCATATTCGATTTAGGTAATGTCTTGGTGAAGCTCAATCCGGAAGGATGCATCGGGGCTTTCAAGGCGATAGGAATTGGGGAATTAGTTGATTCAAATCCTCAGAGTGAGGGGATGAAGCTGATGAGCAAGCTGGGGGTGGGGATGATTACCACTGAAGAATTCTGCGATGCAGCCCGTGAGTTGACAGGAGCTGATGTGACGAATGAAGAAATCATTGATGCTGCCAACAAGATGCTGGTGGAGATTCCTGATTACAAAAAGGAGCGACTCCTGCAGTTGAAGAAGGCTGGCTATCGCCTATTCCTCCTGAGTAATACCATTGATATTCATTGGGATTATTGCGTGGAGCATCTCTTCCCTTATCAGAACCATGGGGCAGATGATTATTTCGAGCACTGCTTCCTCTCTCAGAGAATGCATCTGGCAAAGCCTAATGCCCGCATCTATGAAGAGGTAATCAGGCTGGTGAATATCCATCCCGATGAAACCCTCTTCATCGATGATCTGAAGGAAAACTGTGAGGCTGCCGAGAAACTAGGCATCCATACATTCCAGAACGTGAAGTTTGATGACTGGCTTGCACTTCGATTCTGACGGATATGTCAGAATCGAAGCTTTTATTTGTTAAATAATTTTGTGCTAATTTGCATTTTTTCTGATGAATAATCGCAATAACTCCACACTTTTTCTAATGAATAATCGACAAATTCCCACACTTTTTCTGACGAATAACTAAGGAAAAGGCTGATTTATTCGCTTTTTCCAATAAAATGTTATACCTTTGGTTCTCATCCCTCTGAGCTATCTTCCTACCAAATGGCTCTGGTGGGTGGTTGCCTTCCTCTTTATCCAACCGGTAGAAATCTATTCCCTCATTACCGGATGGCAGGTAGATGCGTCGTCGTTGAGAGAGGTGTATGGAAATATGTATAATGGTCATCAGCACGGCAGTTTCCTGGAGAATGCCTATGGCAACCTGCGATACGGACAGGTGGCTACTTATTACTGGTGCATGATGAAGGGAAGACATACGCAGACCATCTGCCTCTTCATTCTCGGAATGCTGGTGGGCAGAAAGCGTTGGTTCTACAATGAGAACAACAACCTGGCTTTGTGGAAGAAGGTGCTGGCGGTTTCCATCCTGGTATTGATTGTGGGAGGCATAGCTGATGTGCGCCACATGGAAACATGGAACAATTGGCTTTATCCTATCTACAACTTCTTCATCCTCTCGTTTGTAGTATCAGGATTCGTATTGTTGTGGTACGGAAAGGAATGGTTCAGAAAGGGATTGTCGTTCCTGCGCCAGTTTGGCAAGATGAGTTTGACCAACTACTTTCTCCAGTCTATCATCGGTTGTGGACTGTTTGCTTATTATGGCTTCAATCTCCAGACGAAGCTCGGCATCACCTATGCCTTCTTTGTGGGCATCGCCATGGTGGTAGTGCAATGCCTCTTCTCCAACCTCTGGCTCAAGTACCATTCCCATGGTCCTTTCGAGGGAATATGGAAGAAGCGGACCTGGATTAAGTTCTAAATTTTCAAGTTCATTTGAAAGCTAAGGTGCGTCATAGACTTATGGCGCACCCTAATTATATCCGCTTTCCCCCTTTTTTGATAAAATATTCAGTATCAATCTTCTTTTGTTTCAGAAATAATCATTATCTTTGCAACCAGCAATTCATTCATGCCTTCAGGAAAATGAAGTAGGATGATAAACTGGCGCTTCGATTTTTTAATATTATGGGCTTATGAAAGGTAGAAATTATCCTCTCGGAATACAGACTTTCGAGAACATTATCAGGGGAAACTATGTGTATGTGGACAAGACAGCTCTTGCCTACCAGATGGTTCATGAGAATAAGTATTGCTTTCTGAATCGTCCTAGACGATTTGGAAAGTCTCTGCTCGTTACTCTGCTTCAGGCCTATTTCGAAGGAAAACAGGAACTCTTCAAAGGATTGGCGATGCAGCAGTTGGAGCATGAATGGTTAAGCTATCCTGTTATCCATTTGGATATCAGTAAGGGTAAGTTTTACGATATGGCTTCCTTGCACGCTACACTAGATAGTCTTCTTGCTGATTACGAAGCAAGATATTCTCTGCATGTGGAATATGAGAAAGCATATAATGTGAGATTGCAGAATATCATTAAGGCTGCTTATGCTCAGACAGGTAGGGAGGTTGTGGTACTTGTTGATGAGTATGATGCCCCTATGCACGACTCGATGAAGAGTCCGGATTTGCAGGAGCAGATTCGTAATGCAATGCGAAATTTGTTTAGTCCATTGAAAGGTGAAGAGAGATATTTGCGCTTTGTCTTTCTTACTGGTATTTCTAAATTTAGCCAGTTGAGTATCTTTAGTGAACTTAATAACATTACGAATATCAGTATGTTAGATAAATATAGTGATATTTGTGGAATCAGCAGGAATGAACTGGTGTCAATTTTTAAGGCTGACATCCGTGAATTGGCAAATGAAAATGAAATGACATACGATGAGGCTTTGTCGGAGCTTCAGCATCATTATGATGGTTATCATTTCAGTGGGCGTGGTGAAGATGTTTATAATCCTTATAGTCTATTTAATACATTGGCTAGTAATGAATTTGATGATTATTGGTTCTCTACGGGCACTCCTACTTTCTTAATCGATCTTTTGCAGGAGAAGCATTTGGATATGCTGGATCTTGATGATATTACGGCGACGGCAGATCGTTTTGATACACCTACTGAGAAGATTATCGACCCCGTGCCAGTGCTTTATCAAAGTGGTTATCTCACGATAAAAGCGTATAATCGCCGCAGTAAAATCTTCAAGCTTGGCTTTCCTAATACTGAGGTGAAAACGGGATTTTCAAACAGTCTGTTCCGTTATTATGCGCCGGATAATTTGGGAGAAAAGGATGCTTTGTATGCGGCTTACTATGAATGTTTGGTTGAGCATGATGATATGGAGGCATTTATTCCTCATCTGCAGACATTCTATAAAAAGTTTCCATATACATTGGTCAATAACAATGAGCGTCATTATCAGGCTGTGTTCTATACTTGTTTGCTGATGTTGGGAGCTGACATCCGTGCCGAAGTTCCTACTGCTGATGGTCGTATAGATATGTTACTTTTCACGAAGAAGAGCATCTATGTGTTTGAGTTGAAATACGAGCATAGTGCTGATGTTGCCATGCAGCAAATCAACCAGAAAAATTATGCTATTGCTTTTGCAGAAGATGGCAGAAAAGTATATAAGGTAGGAATTAATTTCTCTGCTGATAGAAGGTGCATAGAATCCTGGAAGGTTATTCCATGCTAAGATTCTTGTAGTAACATCATATTTTTGAAAAAAAAAGTGTGTTATAACTCCATGACACACCTTTTTCTCTTATTGATCCTTCCTGAATATCTTATCCACGACAACGACGATAGCGCCATCGTCTGTTACATTGCAGGCGGTGCCGAAACTGTCCATAGCAATATAGAGGGCTATCATAAGCGCCTGCATATCGGCATTGAAACCCAAAACTGAAGCTAGCGGACCGAGCGCTGCCATGACGGCTCCTCCCGGTACTCCCGTTTTTCAGGGTCTGCTTCAGTGCTACCGGAATGGTAGCTGCCGATGAGGAGGTGCCGAGAGCCGTGAAGTAGGCTGGCAGCATATACGAGGATAATCTGTGCGAAGACCAGCAGGATGTGGTCGGCTTCACCCGAGAAAGTCATACCCAGGAAAATGCCGAAGATGTAAAGAGGCAGGAGGGGAATGATGACTTTGGCGATGACACCGGAAACGATTTCCTTGAATTCCTGAAAAATCTTCTGCATCGTGCGGCTGCCTTTGTGGGCAATGCCCAGTCCGGCAATGAAAGAGAATACGAGGGCACTAATCACATCTACCATGGCAGGTATCTTGATTTCGAAGAACGGTTTGAGTTCTTCCACTTTATCTACTGCCACATGGGCAGAGTTGGCAATCATGTGAGGGAAGAGAGCTGAGCCTGTGCCATAGGCTAGCAGACCAGCCAGAATGGTGTCGGCGAAGGCGATGCCCACGGTGGCAAGAAGAAGTTTTCCTGCTCCATGACCGATGTCGGCAATGGCTGGTGTTACGAGACCGATGATGATGAGCGGTATCATAAAGCCAAGAAACTGGCTGAAGATTCCGTTGAAGGTGAGGAATGCTCTGATGGCTGCTTCATTGAAGAAATTGCCGAAGACTACGCCCAGCAGAATGGCAAGGATGATTCTTGTCAAGAGTGGCATTTTGATTCTTTTCATGTCGTTTGTTTTGCTTTTTGCTTGCAAATGTGCGATATTTCTGACGAATCTCCAAGTTTTTTGATTATAGATTACACATTTCCTAACGAATAAGCTAGAAAAATTATCTTTTATATAATATAATAAGGTGTAGCTCATCTCTGAAGTCATCTATTTATCAACCTTGAAACAGATTAGTAATGGTTAAGTATTGAAAATGTGTAACCATTGAATCTTGTCTGTAATCTGATACCCGTAATTTTGCAACCGAAAATCAGATTAGTGTGTTCACTTCAAAAATGGACGACTAAGTTAAAATTTAACGAGTTAGTTAAAAAAAGTAAGAAAATGAAACAGTTATGTATGAGGCGATGCTTCTTTGCTGTCACTTTATGTTGTGCGGCTATGAACATGTATGGTCAGACTACCCAGAATGGCATCAAAACTAATGAGAAAAAAACTCTAAATAAAAGTGAAAAGAAAAAATCGAAGTTCAGTGATGATCCTATAGAATTGAATAATGTAGTGGTTACAGCCTTGGGTATCAAGCGTGAGGAGAAAAGTCTCGGATATGCTACCCAAACTGTATCCGGTTCTGATATTACGGCAACGATGCCTACCAACTGGTCTCAGGCTTTGCAGGGACAGGTGGCAGGTTTGAATGTCATTTCAGCTGGTGGTCCACTTTCGTCAACCCAGATAAATCTTCGTGGTAACGTTTCTATGAATATGGACGGAAATGGCGCACTTATTGTTGTGGATGGTGTGCCACTTTCTAGTCCAATGAACAATCCTGGTGGTTCTTATGGTGCCGGTGGTAACTCCGAAGGTTCTATTGACTTTGGTAATGGATTCTCTGATTTAAATCCGGATGACATTGCAAGCATTCAAGTATTGAAGGGAGCGTCTGCCTCTGCTCTCTATGGTTCAAGAGCTGCTAATGGTGTCATTATGGTTACCACCAAGTCTGGTAAGAAAGCCAAGAAGGGATTAGGTATCAGTTATAATTTCAATAATTCCTGGGAACAGGCTGCTCATTTTCCTGATTATCAGTATGAATTCGGACAGGGTGTAGCCAAGAATATCGGTTCTGAAGGGACAGAGTGGGTTGGACAACCTTATTACTCCTATGGTGCTGGTGATGATGGTTTGGCTAGCACCAGTGGTACAAGCTCAGCTTTTGGTGCGAAGTTTGATGGCCAGATGTTCTATCAGTATGACCCGGAGAAAGAAGGTCGTGCTGATGTGGCCACTCCTTGGAGAGCCTATAAAGACAATCACTCCGGATTGTTCCAAACTGGTCACACGATGACCAACTCCCTGGCCTTGACTGGTAATAATGGTACAGGCAATATGCGTATCTCTTTGACTCATAGTAAGAGTGAATGGATTTTGCCTAACTCTGGCTATCAGCGCTTAACTGCAGCCTTCGCCGGATCACAGCAGATTTCCAAGCGTGTGAAGATCAATGCACGTATGAGTTATACTTACAGAGATGTGGAGAATACTCCTCAGCTTACCTATAACTCTAACTCCTTAAGCTATTTTCTGATATTCATGAATCCTAACTTCAACCTCGATTGGTTTAAGCCAATGTGGTACAAGGGTAAGGAGAACATCAAGCAGATACGTCCATTCTCCAGTTATCTGCCTAATCCGTATGTTTTGCTTTACGAGGCAACCAACCCTGCAAAGAAGCATAGTTTCAATGGTAATATTTCTGCTAATTTTACCATCAATCGTTTCCTTGATTTGCAGTTGCGTTCTGGTTTACAGGCTACAGCTCAGCAGCAGGAGCAGCACAGACCATGGGATGACAAGGCTTTCCCTACCGGTTTCTTCAAGAAGCAGAACATCTTTGACTACGAGGCTAATTCAGATGTACTTTTGTCTTACCACAACAGTTTCGAGAATGGGCTAAATGTGAATGCCTCTGCGGGTGGTAACATGATGCAGTCGTATTATGATTTGTTGTCGGCTTCTGTTACCGGCTTGAATACGCCTGGTGTATATAGTTTAGCAAATGGTGTTTCACATCCATTGGTTGATACCACCATTCGCAAGAAGCGAGTGAACTCGCTTTATTTTATGGCTAATCTGGCTTATCAGGAGATGTTGTTCCTGGATATAACAGGACGCAATGACTGGTCATCCACCTTGCCACGCAAGAATCGTTCTTTCTTCTATCCATCTGTGAGTCTGAGTGGTGTGCTGAATAGCATGATGAAAATGCCAAAGTGGGTGAATCTGCTAAAAGTGCGCGCTTCTTGGGCACAGGTGGGTAATGATACTCAGCCTTACAAGACGTCCCCTTACTATACAACAAGTGACTTCTCGGGTTCTTTGGTTAAGCCAGGTACACTCTACAATGCCGATTTCAAGCCTGAGATGTCAACCAACTGGGAAGGTGGATTGGATTTCAGGGCATTTGGCAGCCGTTTGGGATTGGATGTGACCTATTATTATAATCGCACCAAGAATCAGATTCTCAATGCTCCATTTGATCCTACTACAGGATACACCAAGGGCACTATCAACTCGGGATGTGTCAGCAACAGAGGTGTGGAGATCGTACTTCGTGGCACTCCTATCAGGAATAGAGACTGGCAGTGGGATATGACCGCTACCTGGTCAACCAATAAGAACAAGATAGAATCGCTTTCTGAATTTGCTGATGAGCGCCAGATTCTCGGTTCTTATGTTAGTGGCAATGTAAGTATCATCGGTACCAAAGGTGGAACTACTGGAGATATCTGGGGCTACAAGCTTAAGCGTAATGCTAAGGGTGAGGTGATTATCACTTCAGCCGGTTTGCCTGCTCGTCCTTCTGAGATTGAATATGTGGCATGTGCCTTGCCAGACTGGGAGGGAGCGTTCAATACCTCTTTGCGATTCAAGAACTGGTCATTTTCTATGCAATGGGATGGAAAGGTTGGAGGTAAAACCTATTCTCAGTCACATCACAAGATGTGCGAACAGGGTCACTTAGCTGAAACCTTGAATGGTAGAAAGCCAGGAACCAGTCTCTACCTGGATATTACAGACCCTGATGTTCTGAAACTCTTTGAAAAGCAGAAGATTACTCCTGTAGCTGGTGTTTACTGCATAGCCCCTGGTGTGGTTGATAATGGGGATGGCACTTATAGTCAGAATCAAAAGCTCGTCACTCTGGAGTCATATTATAAGGAGTATTATCGTATTGGTAATGTGGAAACCAATACTTTCAGTACCACATATCTCAAGCTCCGCGAGGTTCGTCTGGATTATCAGTTGCCAAAATCTTGGTTGAAGAATACTTTCATCACCAATGCATCGGTGGGTGTATATGGGCGCAATCTGCTTTGCATCACCAGTTATCCTATGTTTGACCCAGAGACAACCTCGCTTGATGGCAATACATTTGTACCAGGTGTAGAAGTAGGTACGCTTCCTACCAGTCGTTCCTGGGGTGTTAATCTTATGGTTGATTTCTAGTTAAGAATAATAAGATGTAATGAATAAAATAAAGAAAGAATTGATGAAAAAGATTTTCAGAAATGTAATGATGCTGATGACCGTTCCAGCCATACTCATGACCACGGCATGCGAATCAATGGATGATACCAATGTGGATCCTACCCGTATGAACACTGCCAATGCAGGAAGTTTTTTGGATCCTCTCATTTATGGTATGGGTACTTATACCTGGACTCGATACAATAGTTGGACCTTCCAGTTGATGCAGTGCCTTGTAACAACTAACTCCACCAGCGGTGTAGGGTGGTTCAATATCAGTGATACGGCAGGTGATGGAGTTTGGACCAATTATTACAAATGGAATACCAATGCCAAGGCCATCTATGACGAAGCCGTGAAAGTGGGAGATCCTAACTATCAGGCAATAGCGTTGACTCTCAGGTGCTGGATATTTGAGAATACGACAGATGCCTTCGGTGATATACCTGTACAGGAATCATGTCGGGGTGAGGAACAACTCTATAATCCAAAGTTTGAGTCTCAGACGGCTGCCTACCGGTTTATTATCGACAGCTTGGATGTTGCGAACAGTAAGTATAATCTTAAAAAAGGCTTGCAGTTCAACACTAATGGTGACAAGATGTATTGCAGCAGTGGTTCTGACTTGCAGGGCATCTTGAAATGGAAGAAGTTTACCAACTCTTTGCGTTTGCGCGCTTTGCTGCGTGTCATAGATTCCAAGGAATTGGGTGATTTGGCAAAGGCAGAGTTGAAAAAGATGTTGGCAGATCCTGCTACTTATCCGGTTTTTGAATCGAATGATGACAATGCAAAGGTACATATCTCAGGAATTGCTCCTGATGAAGCTCCAATGACACGTCCATCAGACCTTTCTGCCTATAAGTCACTTTCTGCGTTCTTCATCGATCGTCTTCAGACCTGGAAGGATCCTCGTTTAGGTGTGTTTGCAAAACAAGCTACCAATAAGGACCCTCAAACTGGTCAGCTAGTAACTTCCTTTATCGGTTTACCTAGTGGTTATGATGTTGAACCTACATTCATTGCCTCTTCTCCAAATGCGGAAAATCTTGCCACAGCACCACAGGACATTCAGTGTCTAACCTATGCAGAAGTACTCTTCATCAAGGCTGAGTTGGCACAGCGTGGACTTATCTCTGATGATGCCAAGCAGCTCTATGAAAAGGCTGTGACTGCAGCTATTACGCAATGGGGTGTAGAGGTTCCCGAGGGTTATTTTGATAATGAGAAGGCTGCTTATGATGGAACGCTTCGCCGTATCATGGAGCAGAAGTTTTATGCACTCTTCTTCATTGATTTCCAACAATGGTTTGAGTATAACCGTACTGGTTATCCTGATGTACCGAAAGGTCCAGGCGTAGATGCTTCTTTGCACATGCCATATCGTTTCAAATACCCTGCTATCTTGCAGCGTATGAATCGTGAACATTATTTAGAGGCTGTGAAATCGATGGGTGGTGATGATTTCAATACCCGACTGATCTGGCAGAAGAGACCAGTATTGTAAAACTGTTGTTTATTTTAAGGTAATGAAAGGATTGAAAAAATGAAAGTAAGATTATTTTTAATTGCAGCACTTCTGTTGGGCACCTTTGCCCACATGGTTGCACAGGATAAGAAAGAGGTTACGCTCGAAGTATATGGCGGGGAGATTCCTAATGTCAAGCCTGCCTTTGAGGAAGAGCATTTTTTAGGTGGTGAGATTACCAAGAAATGGAATACATTCCTTTGCAACTATACCCATAACTATGATGTAGAGGTGGGGTTGAATTCTTCAGGTACAGAGTTTAGAAAGCCTGCTGTCTTTAAGGCGGTAGAGCGCGTGAATAAATATGTAAAGAAGAGCTATAAGTCGCATCACATGACCAAAGAGGAGGCAATCCGTATCATGAGTCATGTTCTGGATTGCGCCAACATCATCTGCCTGGAGAGTGATACGGCTGCCTTGGAGGAAGCTGCAGGTGATACCAGGACTGCAGAAGAGGCAATGGCTTTTTTTGAACATATTAAATTAATAAATGTTTAGTTTTTTGTAATGAATAAAATTCTGAGTAAAATTCTGTTGTTAGTGTTTGTTGGGGCAATGCCATTGACCATGGTAGCCCAACAAACTTCTTCTTTTGTTTTTTCCGGTAAGGTTAAAGACAGCAAGGGTAAGGGTATTTCTGGTGTGGTTGTAAACAATGGGAGAAGTTTTGTGCAAACCAACTCTCTTGGGGAATGGACCTTGCCTACTGATACCAATGTCTGCAAGTTCGTCAGTATATCCACTCCTTCTTCTTATGTGCTTCCCTGCCAGAAGAGTCTTGCTAAGGGTTTTTATGTTCGCGTGGATGAACTTGTTAAAGATTACAACCGGCATGATTTCATTTTGGAGAAGAGGAAAAAGGTATCTGATAAATTCTATTATATTGCCATCTCTGACCCTCAGGTCAAGAATGAGCATGATATGAAACGTTGGAAGCAGGAAACTATCCGTGATTTGAAGGCTTATGTGGATACTCTGAGCCGTCAGCGTGAGGTGGTGGCCAATACCTTGGGAGATTTGGTGTTTGACAGCATGAACCTTTATGGTGAATATGCTGCTTCGTTTGATGGCATCAATATGACTACCTTTCAATGTATAGGTAATCATGATTTCGACAAGCGTTATCAGGATTTGCATAACATGGCACTCGGCACACCTGTATATGGAGAGCAATCTTATCACCGCTTCTTCGGACCTACCAATTATTCCTATAATCTAGGTAAGGTACATATAGTTACGTTGAAGAATATCAATTACGTGGGTCATAAGAAGTATATAGAGGCAATTACGGATGCTGATTTAAACTGGCTGAAGCGTGATTTGAGTTTTGTACCGAAGGGTTCTTTGGTTTTCCTCAATATGCATGCTGCTGTTTGGAATAGCATTGAGGGTGATGGTAACGTTCGAAATGCCAAGGAGTTGGCCGATGCTCTGAAGGATTATCAGGTACATGTCTTGACTGGTCATACTCATTATTTCCAGAACAATGTTATGGATGCTCAGCTTTTGGAACACAATATTGGTGCCGCCTGTGGTACCTGGTGGAAGAGTCAGGTTAATCGTTGTGGAGCGCCTAATGGTTATCTGGTGATGGATGTGGATGGGAATCAGCTGAAATGGCATTATAAATCCACAGGTCATAGCATTGATTATCAGATGCGTGTTTATGGTAAAGGTGAGATGTTGAGTCAGCCTCAATATGTGGTGGTAAATGTTTGGGATTGGGATCCAAGCTGCAAGGTTGAATGGCTGCAGGATGGACAATCCATGGGTGCGATGGAAAAGTTTGTAGATGTCGATGAAGCCTATGCAGCGAGCAAAGGGCATAAGCCAGGTCTTACTGTTACCGGGCATTTGTTTAGAGCCTTGCCTTCGTCTGAAGCCAAGAGTATTACAGGGGAATTCACTAATCGTTTTGGAGAGATATATGAGCAGACCGTTATGATTTCAAATCCAGAGGTACAGACTCAGGTTGTTGCACATCGTGGATATTGGGATACGAAAGGTTCTGCCCAAAACTCAATAGCTTCTTTGCGTAAGGCTGCTGATGCCAAGGTTTACGGTTCAGAATGTGATGTGCATATCACTGCTGACAGTGTTATCATTGTCAATCATGACCCGAAAATCAATGATTTGGTCATTGCTGATTCAAAGTATGCTGATTTGAAAATACAACTTCTAAAAAATGGAGAAGAAGTATCAACCTTAGAGCAATATTTAAATGAGTTGAAGAATCATCCTGCAATAAAGCTGATTCTTGAAATCAAGAGACAGCCTTTACAGTGCGACGAAGACCGTCTTACTCGCAAAACGGTGGAGATGGTGAATCGTATGGGCTTGACTAAGCAGGTGGAGTATATCTCTTTCAGTTCTGCAGCTTGTGCATTGGTTCGTCAGTTGGATTCTAATGCAGTTATTTATTATGTTAATGGCAATTATACACCAGCTGAAGTGAAGAAACTTGGTTATCAAGGTATTGATTATAGTTATAAGATACTTTTCAAGCATCCTGAGTGGATTAAAGAAGCTCACGAATTGGGATTGAAGGTAAATGGATGGACTTCTGATGATGATGTTGTCATCAAAAAGTTAATAGAAATGAAGGTCGATTTTATTACTACGAATAGACCTGTAGAAGTAAGTAAGATAATTGAGCATTATGATGTATTGAGATAGGGCTTGTCCAATATTTAAATTGTGTCACCTACGTTTTTCTAGTTTATTCATTAATGGTTGTTAAAAAACTAGGTGTTTTGGAGAGTCTTAATAGAAAAGTATAGATTTTGTAGCAATACCGTAAAGATATACCACTAATTTTGCACTTGAAAAAGTGAGTCCGGAATTTGTATGCATTCTGATGGGATTTACCTTATGAGAGTTGTTGTAATCTCTGCAATAGAGATGAACAGAAATGGGGTGCGAATCTAGAAAAATCGAAATTCCACTCGAGTATTGCGGGAAAAGCAATTGATGAAGGCCACTTTTGGGATAATAAATAAAACTAAAAAATGGATATGAAAAAGGTAAGATTAATGTTGTTGATGCTGCTGTGCTCAGTGATGGCAGCATTCGCAGGAAATGAAAATGAGATGGGTACTGATAAAACTAACAGTACCGTTCCTGCATGGGAGTTTATCTATAGCGTTGCTCAGCCAACTGAACAGCAGCTTGATCAGATTTCTGGGAATGTAGAGTTTAGCAAACAGACTTCCTTTCTTTTTGACCAGCTTAAAGAACTCTGTGTGAAGCGTATTCCAGTGGTTCCTGGAGACCCGACCACGCGTATTGTTATCAAGAAAGGGGACTTGTTTAATGCAGCGAAAAGAGTATCAAAGGGACTCGAAGAGGATGTAAAGGATCATAAAATCTCAGAAACTGAGGCAACCGGCAAGATGAATCAGGTATTGAATGTAGCCATTTCTGCTTTTTATTCAGAGGATAGCAAATCATTTGAAAAGGCTTTGAGAAACAGTAAGAAAGATTATAAGCAGCTTTGTGCCTTATTTTCTAAGGTGGCGCTGAAATAATAAATTTAGAATAATATTGGGATAACAACGTTAGTATAAGGTTTATGAAAAAAGTAATGACGCTTGCCTGTTTTCTGTGCTTAAACGCTTCTCTGTTTGCACAGTCGATGAAGGTGACAGGTAAGGTTTCTGACAATATGGGTCCAGTAGCAGGTGCTACTGTTAAAGTGAAGGGCTCTAATGCCGCTACTGTTACTGATGTGGATGGTAACTATGTAATCAATGCTGACAAGAATGCGGTGCTGGAGTTTACTTATTTGGGCGATAAAACTAAGACTGTGAAGGTGACAACCGCCAGTTTGGATGTTGTCTTGGATGCAGATGTTCAGGATATAGATGAAGTCGTAGTAACAGCGATAGGTATCAAGCAGGAAAAGAAGAAGCTGGGTTATACTACTCAGCAGGTTACCGGCAAGGATTTGGCGGCTCAGGGCAATATGAACGTAGGTTCATCTTTGCAGGGGCAGGTGGCTGGTTTGACAGTCTCTGTTCCTTCCAGCATGTTCGAGTCTCCAAGTTTCTCGCTCCGTGGTCATGCTCCGTTAATTGTGTTGGATGGTGTGCCTATCGAATCTGATATGTTTGATCTCTCCAGTGAGAATATTGCCAGTGTAAACGTTTTGAAGGGTACATCTGCATCTGCCTTGTATGGTGCGAGAGGTAAGAATGGTGCCATCATGATTACTACCAAACAGGCAGAAAAAGAGGGTATTGAGATTAATTTCTCTACCAAGGATATGATGACTGCCGGTTTCGTTGCTTATCCTGAGACCCAGCACCAGTATGGTAGCGGTTCTAACGGACAGTATGCTTTCTGGGACGGTGAAGGAGGCGGAAAGTCGGACGATGATATGGAATGGGGACCTAAGCTGGATGTTGGCAATATGGCTCCTCAGTGGAACAGTCCGATCCGTGATAAGGTAACTGGCGAGGAAACCCCTTGGTGGGGTAGCGTGAAAGGCACAAAGTACGATGATCCTGGTAGATATGAGCGTGTGGCTATGCCTTTGACCTCTCATGATAATCTGAAGGAATTCCTGGAGACTGGTATCATCACCAATAATACCTTGTCCTTGTCTTATCAGGGCAAGAAGGCCAAGGTCTATGTCCTGGGTCAGTATGCTTACCAGAAGGGTCAGGCTCCAACCACATCCCTGCATACAGGTGGATTGAATTTCAATTCTACATTCAATCTCTCTGATCAGTTAACCTTGGATGCTATGTTGAATTACAATATGGTGGTTTCTCCTAATTATCCGGATTATGGTTATCATCCATCCAACTTCATGTATTCCATTGTGGAATGGATGGGAGATGATATTGATATCCGTGAACTGAAGAAGCACCAGTGGGTACCTGGTATGGAGGGATACAAGCAGGCAAACTATAACTATGCCTGGTATAATAACCCTTATTTCGCCATTTCTCAGTCAAGACACTCGGAGCGTCGCAATGTCACCACTGGTCAGTTGCGCCTGAATTATCAGATTCTGCCTGAGTTGAGTGTGATGGGACGTGTTTCCCTGCGTTCTAAGCGTAATCTTACCGAGAATAAGATTCCGAAGTCTTATTTGAATTATGGTGATTCCCGCGAGGGTGCCTACAAGGTATGGAATGTGAGTCAGGATAATGTCGATGCAGACGTGCTGGCTACCTATACCAAGAGTTTCCTGGATGATATCAACCTGACCGTCAATGCCGGTGGATCTGTATTCTATCGTCGCTATCGCAACGACTATGCTTCTACCGATGGCTTGAATGTCCCGGGAATCTATTCCTTGAAGAATTCTACAGGTTCTATTCTTACCTATAGTTCAGATAATCCTCTTTGGGGAACTCGAAGCGAGAAGGAAATCAAGAGTGTGTATGGTTCTATCAACCTTGATCTTTCCAAGTATGCTTACCTCACCTTGACAGGTCGTAACGACTGGTCTTCTACTATCGCATCGGGCAATAACTCTTATTTTTACCCATCTGTGGCATTGAGTTCTGTGGTTTCCGACTATATTAAGATGCCTCAGTTTGTTGATTATTTCAAGGTGTTGGGTTCTTGGGCTACTGTTTCCAGCGATTTGGATCCTTATCAGATTCTGCAGGTTTATAACAAGGAGACCTCATGGGGTAGCAATACCGTGGTGAGTTATCCTTCTGCTTTGGTAAATGCAAACATCAAGCCTCAGAAGACCACTCAGTTTGAAATAGGTTTCTCTACCTCTTTCATGAAGCGTCTTTCTCTGGACTTCAGTTACTATCGCTCTTTGGATACCAACCAGATTCTGGATATGCAGATTTCCCAGGCATCCGGTTTCGATTCCCGCAAGATCAATGGTAATACTTATACCACAGATGGCCTGGAGGTTATCTTGGGGGTAAAGGCTATTCAGACAAAGAACTTCAAGTGGGATTTTAATTTGAACGCTAGTCATAGTGTCCGTAAGTTGACCGAGGTTTATGGTGGTGACGAGTACTTTGGTAATTTGAAGAAGAACGACCGTGCAGATGCTTACTATGCGACCGTATGGCAGCGTGATCCGGAAGGCCGTGTAATCGTTGATGCAAATGGTCAGCCTTTGAAGGATCCGTACGATCGCAAGGTGGGGCATTATGAGCCGAATGTAAGATTGGGTATGCAGAATACCTTCCGTTTCAATGACTTTACTCTTGGCGTAGAATTGAATGCGGCCATTGGCGGTTTGATGTATTCTAACCTGAGTCCGAAGATGTGGTGGGGTGGCAAGCATCCTAACTCTACCCGCTATCGTGATGAGGAATATGCCACAGGCAAGCCGGTCTTCGTGCCAAATGCCGTAAGAGTGGTGAGTGGTGAGGTTTCTTATGATGTTCATGGAAATGTGGTTTCTGATACCCGTAAGTTTGAGAAGTTTACCAATGCCGTCGATTGGCAGTCATGGTGCCAGAACTATCCATACCGCGCCGTCGTGACCGACAAGATGGATAAGTTCTTTGCCAATACATTCAGCCGTACTTATCTGAAGGTGCGCCAGGTGAGTCTCACCTACGATTTCCATCATATGTTGCCTCAGGCTTCCATCATCAAGGGATTGACAGCCACCGTTTTCTGCAACAATCCATTCCTTTGGGCTAAGGTGCCATACGTAGATCCTGATGTAAGCGGTGATACAAGTGGCGATACCGGTGCGGCTGATCCAACAGCCAGATATGTAGGTTTCGGACTTAATGTAAAATTCTAAAAAGATAAAGAAAAAATGAAAGCAAAATTATTCTTGTCTTTGGCTCTGGTGGGCGCTTTGTGCTGTTCATGCAGTAGCTTTGACGATATCAATGATAATCCAAATGACCCAACGGTGGTTTCTCCAAAGCTCATTCTTCCGAATGTCTGCGAGAGTGCTTTCTCTCGCGGCACCGGAGGTATGTATGCTGATAAGATGGTAGTACAGACCGATGGTCATAATGCGGAGCAGTTTTATGAGTGGAACCGTGGCAGCTTCAGTACTTACAACAATGAGCTTCTTCAGATAACCAAGTTAAAGGAGGAAGCGGATAGAACCGGTGAGACCGTTTATCTGGGTCTTTATCACTTCTTCCGTGCATATTACTTCTATAATCTCACCTTGCAATTTGGTGATGTACCTTATTCTGAGGCTTTGAAGGGAGAAAGCGATGGACAGTTTGCTCCTAAATATGATTCTCAGGAGACTGTTTTTGCTGGTGTCCTGGATGAATTGGCAACTGCCAGCGATGAGCTTTCGCAGTCTGTCAGCAAGCAGGAAAGCATCAGTGGTGACATTATCTATGGCAGTGATGCTGCCAAGTGGCAGAAGTTGGTCAATTCTTTCCGCCTGAAGGTCTTGTTGACGCTTTCTCATAAGGAGAAGGTGGGCAATCACGACATCAAGAAGGAGTTCAAGCAGATTGTCCAGTTGCCGCTGATGGCTTCAAATGCAGATAATGGACAGTTGGTTTACATCGACCAGGAGGGTAACCGCTATCCGCAGTTCAATGCACAGTGGTCAGGATTCTACATGGACAAAACCTTTATAGATCGCATGGCTCTCCGCAAGGACCCTCGATTGTTCCTTTATGCACTCCCTACCAATGAAGCTGCTTCTGCCGGCAAGGCTGTAACCGATTTCACGGCTTATGCGGGTGGTGATCCTACTGTTCCATACGGCGAGAACAAGAACCTGGTAGGTGCCGGTAAGATTTCTCAGATCAATTCCCGTTATCGTACCAATCCTACCGGTGAGCCAACGATGTTGATGGGTTATGCTGAGTTGCAGCAGATTCTGGCTGAGGCTGTTGTGAGAGGTTGGATTCAGGGTGATGCCAAGCAGTATTATGAAAATGGAGTAAGAGCTTCTTTTGCCTGGTATCATACTTATTCGGGTGACTATGCGAAGTATGTTACTGATGATGCAGCAACCACATATCTCCAGGGCGATGAAGTGAAGTGGGATGACCGGTTGACTCAGGAACAGAAGATAGAGCGTATCATCTTCCAGAAATACTGTGTTGGTTTCTTCCAGGGAGGCTGGGATCCGTTCTTTGAGCATTTGCGTACAGGTTATCCTGAGTTTGCTCATCTGGCAGATAATCCGATTCCTTATCGCTGGATGTATCCGGAAACAGAGAACAAGTATAATACTCAGAATGTTGAGGATGCCATCAAGCGTCAGTTTGGCGAGAATAACGATAAGATTACTGCTATGCCTTGGTGGTTGAAGTAAGATGACTTTTTAAAGCAAAGTAGATTATGAAGAAGATTTTATGTGCAGTGATGACTGCCTTATTGATGTTGCCTGCCGTAGGAAAGGCAGAGCGAAAAGTTGTGTTGGTGACGGTGGATGGCTATCGTTGGCAGGAATTGTTTGGTGGTGCCGATAGTATGCTTATCAATGCAAAGCAGTTTGGTGATGTCAAGATGATGAAGGATAGTTATTGGAAGGGGGCTACTTCTGAGCAGCGCCGCCAGGAACTGATGCCTTTCACCTGGAGTTTTATAGCTAAGAATGGAACCATTCTCGGCAATCGCAACCTGGGTTGTACGATGGATGTAACCAACAAGATGTGGTTCTCTTATCCAGGGTATAATGAGGATTTGTGCGGTTATGCCGACGATCGGAACATCCATAGCAATGATGCCATTCCCAACCCTAATGTCAGCGTTTTTGAGACTGCCAACAAGACTCCTCAGTATCAGAACCAGGTGTTGTGCTTCGGCAGTTGGGCTCGTTTCATCGAAATCTTCAATGAGCAGAGAAGTGGGCTGGAGGTGAATGCCAACTATCGCCATGCGATGTCGAAGAATCCAACCGAGCGGGAGAAATTCCTGGATAAGATGCAGGAGCTTTGTCCGAAATACTGGGAACAAGAGCGTTTCGACTTCCTTACCCATGAGTATGCCATGGAAGCCATGCGTACCCGTCATCCTAAGTTGGTATTCATAGGCTACGGTGATACTGATGAGTGGGCTCATGCCGGCAATTACCGCCTTTATCTGGATGCTGCCCATAATACGGATGCCTTCCTGAAAGATCTCTGGGAACTTATCCAGAGTGATCCATTCTATAAAGATCAGACCACGGTGATTGTAACCTGTGATCATGGACGTGGCGACAAGGATATCAATGCCTGGCGCGACCATGGACCTTATACAGAGCATTCTCACCAGACATGGTTGATGGCTTTTGGAAAGGGTATTCCGGCTAAGGGTGTGTTGACATCAGGTACCTATTATAATAATCAGATTGCACCTACCATTGCTGATCTGTTGGGAATCAAGTTCTCCCCAAATCATGAAGGAGTAGGAAAACCTATCAAGTTTTAGAATATAGTTTCAGCTTGCGGCTCTGCGTTTTGCGTGGAGCCGTTTTTTATCTCCTCTTTTTGTATTCCTTTCTATCTTCTCTTCAGAACGAATGGAGTGAAAGGGGAGAATATAAAAAATGCCCTCCTGTCTTTTCGGCAGGAGGGCATAAACTAATTATTCTCATACAAAATTAGTTTCGTCAAATGAATAGTTGATATAGGTTAGAGTATGAATGTCTATTCTTATATCAACTTGAGTATTCGATGGAAGATTTAGAGTGGAACGTATTCCACAAATGCCTCCATAGCCTCGTAGCAAGCCAGACCTAACTCATCATAGAGCTGAGCGGTGCCGCGGTTGCGATCTTCTGCACGCTGCCAGAAGAGACGCTCATCGTTACCCAGGAATGGAGCACTCTCCATCTGTGACTGGTGCTTGAGGATAGAGTTACGCTTTGCTCTCAACTCCTCTGGGCTCAATGGAACACACATCTCGATATTCTCAATCTCCCATTCTGCCCAAGCGCCACGGTACATCCAGATGCGGCAGTCCTTCAACCACTCTGCGCCAGCCTTCTTCTCCTCGTCGATGGCAGCGAGAACTGCGTCGGTACACTTCTTGTGAGTTCCATGTGGGTCAGCCAAGTCACCAGCCACATAGATCTGATGAGGCTTCACCTCCTGCAACAATGCTCTAACAATATCAACATCCTTCTCTGTCATAGGCAACTTCTCAATCTTGCCGCTCTCATAGAATGGCAAGTCAAGGAAGTGAACGCGGTTCAGAGGAATCTCGTTGAATGTACAAGCTGTACGAGCCTCGCCACGACGAATCAGGCCCTTGATGGTCAGAATGTCACGGGTATCGAAGTCGCTCTCCTTCTTGTGTGCGAAGAACTCCTTGATTTCCTGGTATTTCTTAGAGATCACGCTATCCTTGGAATCTGCGAAAATCTGGTTGAAACCATTGATGAAGTGCATGAATCTTGTAACCTCCTCGTCGCCTACAGCGATGTTACCGGATGTCTCGTAAGCTACATGTACCTCGTGCTTCTGCTGTACCAATCGGCGGATAGTACCACCCATTGAAATTACGTCATCGTCTGGATGTGGAGAGAATACGATCACTCTCTTAGGGAATGGTTTCGCACGCTCTGGACGATAAGTGTCGTCAGCATTTGGCTTACCGCCTGGCCAACCTGTGATAGTATGCTGCAAGTCGTTGAAGATCTTGATATTTGCATTGTATGCTGAGCCATAGAGAGCCAAGAGTTCGCTCAAGCCATTCTCGTTGTAGTCCTTATTGGTCAGCTTCAGAATAGGCTTGTGTAACTTCTGGCAGAGCCATACCAATGCACTGCGTACCAACTTATCTGTCCACTCGCAGTTTGTTACGAGCCAAGGATGCTTGATACGTGTCAGATTAGAAGCAGCGCTCAGGTCGAGAATCACGTTTGCATTAGGATGAGTCTGAAGGAAGCTGGCTGGCAATGTGTCGGTGATGTTTCCTTCTATTACCTTCTGCATAATGTCTGCTTTCTCATCGCCCCATGCTGTGAGATAGACACTCTTGGCAGAGAGCAGGGTGGCAATACCCATGGTGAGAGAGCAAGGAGGAACCTGCTCATTGGTGCCGAAGCTGTTCTCCATTTCTTCGCGAGAAGTATTGCCGATGAGAATCAGACGGGTGATAGACTGGATACCAGAGCCTGGCTCGTTGGAAGCGATATTACCCATTCTTCCGATACCGAGAAGAGCGATGTCGAGACCGCCGAAGGTCTTGATGCGCTTCTCGTAGAGGTGGCATGCATCCTGTACAGCGTCCTGTGCTACGCTGCCATCCAATGTGAAGATGTTCTGTGGATCGATGTCAACATGGTCGAGGAAACGCTCCTTCAACTGGTTGATGCTCTTCAGGGTGCTTTCCTTCTGTACTGGATAGTATTCGTAAGCATTGAATACTATCACGTTTCTGAAACTGAGCTGCTTAGCCTCGCATCTTCTCTGCAATTCCTTGTAGATAGGTGTGAGCGACAAGCCTGTGCCCAATGCCATCACGTAATATCTGCCCTCGTGCTGAGCTGCCTTGATTTCCTTCTCTACTTGGTCAGCTATATGAGCTGCACCTTCCATGGAAGAGGCGAAGATGTCGGTGTGAATTTTCTCCATTCTGGAGATTTCTGAGTACTCTACTGTAGTCTTTGGTTTGTAGTATGCCAATGGTACCTTGTTGAGTACAATTTCTGAACTAAGATTTAGTCTCATAGTTTCTGATATTTATTGTTAATACTTTGTTTTTTACAAGTTGTCTTTCTCTATGTCCTTGAAGTACTTGTAGGTGCTTACCTTCAGCTCATCTGTAGCGCTCTCATCGCAGACGATGATGCCGTGCTGGTGAGTCTGTAGTGCACTGATAGTCCATGCCTGAGTAACAGGACCTTCAATAGCTGCCTGGAGGGCACGGGCCTTGTTGTGACCATTGCAGAGAATCATTACTTCTCTAGCTGCCATAACGGTACCCACACCTACTGTGAGGGCTGTAGCTGGTACAGCATTCATGTCGCCACCGAAGAAACGGGAGTTAGCGATGCGGGTATCAGTAGTCAGAGTCTTCACGCGAGTGCGGGAGTTGAGAGAAGAGAATGGCTCATTGAAAGCAATGTGTCCATCAGGGCCGATACCACCGATGAAGAGGTCGATACCACCTGCTTCTGCAATCATCTCCTCGTAGTGGGCGCATTCAGCCTCGAGATCCTCTGCGTTACCATTGAGAATGTGGATATTCTCTTTAGGGCAATCGATGTGGTCGAAGAGGTTGTGAGCCATGAATGAATGGTAGCTCTCTGGATGAGACTCTGGCAAACCTACGTATTCGTCCATGTTGAAAGTGAGTACATGCTTGAAAGAAACCTCACCAGCCTTGACTGCCTTGACGATTTCTGCATACATACCAATAGGTGATGAACCTGTTGGCAAACCCAATACGAATGGTTTCTCTGCAGTTGGTTGAAAGGCCTTAATGGTCTCCACAACGTGACGAGCTGCCCAGCGAGCCAACTCATCGTAATTCTTTTCGATAATTACACGCATAGTTGATATATGTTTATTTAGTTAATGTTTTCTTATATATTAATAATGTATCTTATCCATTAATCATTCAGGTACTTACTTCTTGCCATGAGGCAAGCGCCAATCAGTCCTGCATGCTCTTTCAGAGTGGATGTGGCAATCTGCGAATCCTCATTCACCATATTGAGCGAGAACTTTTTGATGCCCATGCAAATAGGTTGGGTAAGATAAGCACCTGTTACAGAGAGGTCTCCTCCAATGACGAGCATCTCTGGATTGAAGATATTGATGATGCCAGCGAGATTGGTTCCCAGTTCCACTGCTACTTTCTCCAGGGTTTCAATGCTGAGTACATCCTCTTTTTTTATAGCATCCAGAATATCCTGTAGGGTGAGCTCCTGGTGCTGGTTCTTCACCTTGTCTGACAGTACGGATGTTCCACCATTCTCTAGAGCCTCTTTCATCTTGCGTAGCAATGCCGAGCCTGAGGTCTCTGTTTCCATGCATCCTGTTTTTCCACAATGGCAGATGATGTCATTGTTATAGATGTGCATATGTCCTATTTCTCCCGAGAAGCCCGATTTTCCGAGATAGAGCTTGCCGTCGAAGATGATACCGATGCCGATGCCCCAGCTGATGTTCACGAAGATGATGTTTCTCAATCCCTTGCAGACGCCTTTCAGATATTCACCGTAAGTCATGCAGCGGGTATCGTTGTCGATGCAGAAAGGCAGGTAGAGTCTTTCTGTCAGTGCTTCTGCCAGTGGCATTTCTGTGCAGGTAAAATAATTATAGGCACATCCTATCTCCGGATTCACTCGTCCACCGATACTCATGCAAGCCTTTTTGATTAAGTCTCTCTCGATGCCTGATTTCTGAATGTATTCGTTGATGAGGGTGATGAAACGGTCAAAGCATGTCGGCGTGTCCTGATAGTCAAAGTGTATCAGTTCGGGTTCTGCCACCATGTTACCACAAAAATCACAGATGCCGAAGGTGAGACTTTGCTTTCCTGTATCTATGCCGAGAAAATATCCGGATGATGCGATGAGGTCGTATATCTTTGGCGCTCTCTTCGAGTAATTGTCTTTCTTGCCAGTAACCTCGATCAAGCCATCCTCTATGAGCTCGTTCAGAGTCTTGGTAGTATATGGCACACTTACCCCCAAACTATTGGATAGTTCGGCGATAGTTTGCCCTCCATGTTCTATGAGCAAGTTCAAAAGAGCTGTCTTAGAGGCAGACCATTTAGTGCGAGGTATGATGCTTTTTGCCATACAGATATTCCTTGTTTAAGTTTTTACGCTGCAAAGATAAATAAATAAAACCGTTTTTTTTATGTTTGTGAGTTAATTAATCTAAATTATTAGAATAAACTTTGTTTTTTCCCCTTTTGTGGGGATGATTTAACTGTTTGAACCTATGATTTTTAGCTTTTTAAAAAACTTGAAGAAAAGATGATCTATCTGTCTCGCTTATATATATAATAATAAGGTATAAAAGGGTAAAACGTAATAATAAATAAATAAACTAGTTTAATTAACCGGAATAATGAAAAATGATTCATTGAAATTTGGTTAGTATTAAAAATAGTCGTATATTTGCACCCAAATAACAAAACTAACAATCGAAATGAAAAATAAAAAGTTTTATCCCTGGTTAGTTGTAGCACTCCTCTGGGTGGTTGCTCTTCTCAACTATATGGATCGTCAGATGCTTTCCACCATGCAGGCCGCAATGAAGGTTGACATCGTGGAATTGCAGCAGGCTGAAGCCTTTGGCGCTTTGATGGCTGTCTTTCTTTGGATCTATGGTATTGTGAGCCCATTTGCCGGTATCGTAGCTGATAGGATCAGTCGAAAAAAATTAGTAGTAGGCAGTCTCTTTGTCTGGTCTCTGGTGACCTACTTGATGGGATATGCTTCCAGCTTTGATCAACTTTATATGTTGAGAGCGTTGATGGGTATCAGTGAGGCGCTTTATATCCCTTCTGCCTTGTCTCTCATTGCCGATTGGCATGAAGGAAAGTCAAGATCTCTGGCCATCGGTGTTCATATGACCGGTTTGTATGTAGGTCAGGCTATCGGAGGATTTGGTGCTACCGTAGCTGCAGCCTTCTCCTGGCACACCACTTTCCACTGGTTTGGTATTCTCGGAATCGCTTATTCTGTCGTATTGCTTTTGTTTTTGCACGATAAAGACAAGGATACTACGAATATGACTATGACTCTGCAGGAAAAGCCTGCGAATGGCGGATTGTTCCAGGGCTTGTCGGTTGTGCTTTCTACTTGGGCATTCTGGGTAATCCTCTTCTATTTTGCAGTTCCTTCTCTCCCTGGTTGGGCTACCAAGAACTGGCTTCCAACATTGTTTGCAGAGAATCTGGGTGTACCTATGTCTGAGGCTGGTCCGATGTCAACTATCACCATTGCAGTTTCTTCTTTGTTTGGTGTACTCTTCGGCGGTGTACTTTCCGATAAATGGGTTCACAAGAACATCCGTGGCCGCGTTTATACCAGTGCCATCGGTTTGGGAATGACGATTCCTGCTCTCTTCCTCCTGGGCTTCGGTCACAGTGTGGTAGCGGTAGTAGGAGCTGGATTGCTCTTCGGTATTGGTTACGGTATGTTTGATGCCAACAATATGCCAATCCTCTGTCAGATTATCTCTGCCAAATACAGAGCTACAGCCTATGGTATCATGAATATGGTGGGCGTGTTTGCCGGTGCTATGGTAACCCAGGTGATGGGTAAGTTCTCGGATGGTGGTAATCTGGGCTTGGCTTTTGCCGTATTAGGCGTGGTAGTTATCGCAGCGTTGACACTTCAGCTGGTTTGCTTGAAACCAAAGACAGATAACTTGGAATAAAAAAGAAAAGGAAATTTTAACTAACTTACATTAATATATATAATTATGGAAAAGATCATAGGACTTATCGATGCACCGTTCACTCCTTTTTATGCCAACGGTGATGTGAACTTGGAACCAATCGAGGCTTATGCCAAGATGCTTCAGAAAAACGGTCTGAAGGGCGTGTTTATCAATGGTTCCTCAGGCGAGGGCTATATGTTGACCACTGAGGAGAGAATGCTCCTTGCTGAGCGATGGGTTGCAGTGGCTCCTAAGGACTTCAAGATTATCGTTCATGTGGGCAGCTGCTGCCTCCGTGAGAGTCGTCGTTTGGCAGAGCATGCACAGAAGTTGGGTGTTTGGGGTATCGGTTCAATGGCTCCTCCATTCCCGCACATCGGTCGAATCGAGGAACTGGTGAAGTATTGCGAGGAGATTGCTTCTGCGGCTCCTGAGCTTCCTTTCTACTACTATCATATTCCTGCATTCAACGGTGCTTACCTGCCAATGCTCGATCTGTTGAAGGCTGTAGATGGACGCATTCCTAACTTCGCTGGTATCAAATATACCTTCGAGAGCTTGTATGAGTACAACCAGTGCCGTCTCTACAAGAACGGTAAGTACGATATGCTCCACGGTCAGGATGAGACCATCCTTCCTAGTCTGGCTCAGGGCGGTGCACAGGGTGGTATCGGTGGTACAACCAACTATAACGGTAAGGAGTTGGTAGGTATCATCGAGGCTTGGAAGAACGGCGATATCGAGACAGCACGCGAGAAGCAGAACTTCGCCCAGGAGGTTATCAACGTGATCTGTCACTACCGTGGCAACATCGTGGGCGGCAAGCGCATTATGAAACTGTTGGGCTTCGACCTGGGTCCTAACCGAACTCCATTCCGCAACATGACCGATGAGGAAGAGCAGGCTATGAAGAAAGAGTTGGAAGCTATCCACTTCTTCGAGCGTTGCAACCAATTTTAAAATTCAATAACAGTAATCTCCAGTAAATTGATAAGAATGAATATCAAGGAATATATCAAGCAGTGGGCTGAATCCTACAAGACAGATCTCACAGAGAACATCATGCCTTTCTGGATGGAGCATGGTTGGGACAAGGTGAACGGCGGTGTCTATACCTGTTTGAATAGAGACGGAAGTCTGATAGACTCCACCAAGTCTGTGTGGTTTCAGGGACGATTTGCCTTTGTATGTGCCTATGCATATAATAATGTAGAGAAGAATCCGATGTGGCTGGAGGCTGCGAAGAGCACCCTCGACTTCATCGAGAACCATTGTTTCGCCAAGAACGGAAGAATGTACTTCTCTGTCACAGCCGAGGGCAAGCCATTGCGCATGCGCCGCTACGTGTTCTCTGAGACTTTCGCAGCCATTGCGATGTCGGAGTATGCTTTGGCTACCGGCGACCAGAAGTATGCCGAGCGTGCCTTGCAGATCTTTAAGGACACCCAGCGTTTTCTCACTACTCCAGGTATCCTGCCTCCAAAGTTTGAAGAATCAGTGCAGTTGCAGAGCCACAGCATCATCATGATTCTCATCAATGTGGGTTCCTGCATCCGCAAGGTTATCAGCGACCCTAAGCTCACCGAGCAGATTGATGAGTCGATTGCTATGTTGAAGAAGTACTTCATCCACCCAGAGTTCAAGTGTCTCCTGGAGACCGTAGGAATGAACGGTGAGTTTGTGGATACCTGTATGGGTCGCACCATCAATCCTGGTCATTGCATCGAGACTTCTTGGTTTATCATGGAAGAGGCTAAGCTCAGAGGCTGGGACAAGGAGATAACCGATATGGCGCTGCAGATCTTCGACTGGTCATGGGACTGGGGATGGGACAAGCAGTATGGCGGCATCATCAACTTCAGAGACTGCAGGAATCTTCCTGCGCAGGATTATTCTCAGGATATGAAGTTCTGGTGGCCACAGTGTGAAACCATCATCGCTTCGCTCTACGCTTACCTGGCTACGGGTGATGATGAGTACATCTACAAGCACCAACGTATCAGTGAGTGGACCTATGCCCACTTCCCGGATGCAGAGTTCGGCGAGTGGTATGGTTATCTTCACAGAGACGGTACCGTGGCACAGCCTGCCAAGGGTAATCTCTTCAAGGGTCCGTTCCACATTCCGAGAATGATGATTAAGGCATACTCTTTGTGCCAGGAAATTTTGAACAAGGAAGTATAAACGAACAAAAAATGAGAAATATGATTTTTTCAGCAAACATAGGCAAGGCATTGTGCCTCGCTACAATGGGTATTTCCTTGCTATCTACAGTACAGGTTGCTGTTGCTATCCCGGCTGTGGCTGCAGAGACACAGGTTGTTAACAGACAGGGCGGTATTACGGTCTTCCCGAACAGGGAAGCGCAGTATCGCATTCCTGCCATCGTAGAGTGTAAGTCGGGAAAGTTGATTGCGTTTACCGATCATCGTTACCACAATCAGGATATTGGTGGCGGCCGTCATCTCGACATTGTGATGAAGACCAGTATGGACAAGGGTGCTACCTGGAGTTCTCCTGAGCAGATGGTGGCAAAGGGTGGAAACGGTATCGCTACCAGTTTCGACTGCGCTCATGGCGATGCGGCTGTCGTAGTAGATAAGGAGAGCGGTAGAATTCTCCTGATGTGTGCATCGGGCGGCATCGGCTACTGGGAGTCTAAGCGTGGTCATCTCCTGATGATGGGTAGATACTACAGCGACGACGAGGGCAAGACATGGTATGGCGAGGAAGTGACCAAGCAGATTTACGATCTCATGCCAGAAGTGGAATCAGCCTTCTTTACCAGTGGTAGAATCTGCCAGAGTAAGCAGATTAAGGTAGGCAAGTACTATCGTGTATATACCGTGTTGTGTACCCGCAGCGGTAACCGCATTCTCTATAGCGACGATTTCGGTCAGACATGGAATGTTTTGGGCAAGAATGTAGCCGAGGCTGCTCCTCGTGGAGATGAAGCTAAGGTTGAAGAGTTGCCAGACGGCAATGTGTTGCTCAGTAGCCGTACAATGGGTGGACGCTACATCAATATCTATTCTTATAATGATAAGAAGACAGCTACAGGTTCCTGGGGCAAGGTAGTAGCTTCTGAAGCCCAGAATCTAGGTGTTGCTGCCCATAAGAACGCTTGTAATGGTGAGGTCCTCATAGTGGATGCCAAGAAAAACGGCAAGAAGGTGAAGCTGTTGCTTCAGAGTGTTCCTGTAGGTCCAGGTCGTACAAACGTAGGTATCTACTACAAGGCATTGGAGACTCCTGCTGATTATGCCACTCCAGAGGCGATTGCCAAAAACTGGGAAGGCTGCTATCAGCTGAGCAATACCACATCGGCTTACTCAACTATGGTTCAGGGCAAGAATGGAAGTATCTACTTTCTTTTGGAGGAGAATGCCTTTAAGAATCCGAAGACACAGACAGATGACTATTACGACATCCGATTCTATGACCTGAGCATTGAGCAGATAACAAATAATAGATATAAATAATATTAGCTAATTAATTATAATTTTACTACTTATGAAAATCAAAATCAAGCACCTTTTGATGATGCTGTTATGTATTTCAGTATCGTCGATGATGTTGGTTTCGTGCAGTGACGAAGACGAGAGCGTGATGGGCCCAGTTGCTATCAACTCATGTCAGTACACCGCTACGGAGGTGACACCTATTTGGACTTTGGTTCCTAATGACAATTGCGATGGCTACGTAATTAAGCTCTACAAGGGTACACGTGCCAACGTTGGTGACATGGTTGAGGAGAAGAAGCTCGACTATCGTACATGCAAGTGTACTTTCAGCGGTCTGACACCCAACACACAGTATGTCATTTCTACCCAGGCCATTCCAAGTGCAAAGAGTGGCTTCAGCAGTGCGCAGATTTACTGGAAGGAATTTACCACCAGTGCCCAGTAATGGTGTGATTAAAATCTAAACATGTGTAAACAGAGCAATATGAAAAATATTAACTTTAAACTCGGATTTGTGGCGATAGCTGTTACTGTATCTCCACTCGGCACATTTGCTACAACTGCCGGCAATCCAGCAGTTGTGAATTTATTACCCCCCCCTGCTGGTGTTACTTGCACTGGTGTAGTGCTCGATAATACGGGCGAGACCATTATTGGTGCCAGCGTACGTGTCGTAGGCACAAAACTTGGAACCGTCACCGACATTGACGGTAAATTTACCCTTGCTAATGTTGAAAAGGGATCAACACTCGTAATTTCTTATATAGGATATACTCCACAGCAGGTGAAGTTCAACGGCACTCCGTTGACTATTACTCTTAAGGAAGATGCCAAGGCACTTGACGAAGTTGTGGTAATGGGTTATGGTGTAGCTCAGAAGCGCACCAAGGTAACCAACTCTATCGCCAAGGTTAGTGAGAAAACCCTCACTGTAGGTGCCAACGCCAACCCTGCCCAGGCTCTTGCTGGTGCTGTATCGGGTGTTAAGGTGGACATCACTTCAGGTAGTCCTGCTGCAACTCCTTCTATCACCATCCGTGGTGGTTCTAACTACGACGGTGGTTCGAACGAACCTCTTATTATTGTAGACGGCGTAATCCGTAGTTCATTGTCTGATATCAACCCCAACGACATCGAGTCGATGGACGTGATGAAGGATGCTGGTGCCACTGCTCTTTATGGTGCCCGTGCTGGTAATGGTGTTATTATGATTACCACAAAGCAGGGTAAGAGTGGCAAGGCTAATGTGACATTCAACGCCAAGGTGGGCTTGAACTATTACAACCTTGGCTATAATATGTGCTCGGACGAGGATTACCTCTATTATTATCGTCTTGCTACACAGAACTGTGAATGGACATTGCCTGGCGGTAAGTATGCAGCCAACTATAACTCAAACCTTTATGGTACAAATACTCCCGGTGGTATTGGCCGTACAGAGTTGTCGCAGGGACAGTCGTACAACATTCTGCGCAAGACCGACGACAACGCTTATCTCTTGCAGAAGGGATGGAGCGAGATGCTTGACCCTGTAAGCGACAACTACATACTCTATCGCAACATCGACCCGCTGGAAGTTAACGGACGTTCTCCTTACATTACTCAGGACTATAATGCAAGCATCTCGGGTGGCAATGACCGTGGCCGCTACTACGCCAGCCTTGGTCTGTATGATGCCGATGGTTTCATCAAGGGCACATTCTACAAGCGCTATAACTTTGCGTTGACAGGCAGCTATAAGATTACAAAGTGGTTGGAGTCGAACTCAGTGTTCAACTACACCCGTGCCAACTGGCTGAATGACGATCCTTCTCTTAGCACTACATACTTCATGAACCGTGCTATGGCTTACAAGTTTGTACGTTATCGTGATGAGGATGGCAACGAATTGTATGGTACAAATAATCCTACAATCAACGTCAACGTAAACAAGGGCAACTTCGACCGTGACTATCAGAGCGACAAGTTCTCTATGACACAGTCGCTTACCGCTACGCTTTTGCCAGGACTTACATTGAAGGGTACTATGAGCTGGTTCTACAACGAGCAGTATGATGAGTCGTTCAACCACAAGTACATCACAAGTCAGGCTGGTGCTGTAAATCCTGACGGCAACAATGGCGTGAGCCGTAGCTATGATACAAGTGCTCAGTTCTTACGTTATTTCGACCAGACTTACAACCTTGTAGCTAACTTCAACCGTGTGTTCGCTGAGAAGCATACTGTAAACGTTATGGCAGGTACCGAGTTCTACAAGCGTCGCTATCGTGGATTCAACGCAAGTGGTTATAATGCTCCTACAGGCTACTTCCCAGGCCTTGGTCTTACTCAGAACGATGCTGATGTTCAGTCACGCAGTATGAGTTCGTGGCACAACGAAGAGGCTATCATGTCATATTTCGGCCGTGCAGAGTACGACTATATGGACAAGTATCTCTTTGCTGCTACATTCCGTGCCGACGGTTACTCACGACTGGTTAATAACAAGTGGGGTACATTCCCTGGTGTGTCAGGCGGTTGGGTGTTCAGCAAGGAGAACTTCTGGAACAAACTTGGTTTGGAGAACATCATCACCTATGGTAAGTTGCGTGCTTCTTACGGTATGAACGCCACTATCAACAGCTCATACCTTGGCTACTACACTCTTCAGGGTGCATATAGTGCCTACAAGTATGACGGTGCGTATGGCTACCGCATAAGCACACTGCCTAACCCGAACTTGAAGTGGGAGAAGACACGTACAGCTGAAGTAGGTCTTGACCTCGGTTTTCTCAACAACCGTTTCAACCTCGGTATGACTTACTACAACCGTCTGACAATGGACAAGTATTCAGCTCTGTCGTTGCCACGAACAACCGGCTTCTCTACCGTCACATACAACAACGGACAGTATCGCAATGCAGGTGTTGAGCTTGACTTCCAGGGAACATTGTTGCGCACACGTGATTTCCAGTGGACATTGAATGCCAACATCACCTACAACAAGAACACCATCGTGAAGTTGCCTGAGAACGGTTTGAAGAACAACCGTCAGGGCGGTTCAGAGGTGTACACAGGCAATGGCAACGAGACCCACTATGTAGGCGGCTATCAGGAAGGTCAGACTCCGGGCAGCTTCGTAGGTTACGGCGTTGTTAAGATGGCACGTTCGCAGGCTGATATTGATGCTCTTGGTGATTATGTTGATACAGGTACAACCAATGGTGCTGGAGTATATGCCAATGAGGCTGGTCGTCAGCGTCTTTTGGCTGCAGGCTACAAGAACATTGTGCAGCTTATGCCTGGTGACTTCATCTATGAGGATCGCAACGGCGATAACTGGGTTGAGTCAAAGGACCGCAAGGTGCTCGGTAACCTTACTCCGAAGTGGACAGGTGGTTTCAACACCACATTGACATGGAAGGGTCTGTCGCTCTATGCACGCTTCGATATGGGCTTCGACTTCCAGGTGTATGACTCTAACATAGCCTTCTGGCTTGGCGAGGGCCAGGGTGCAATGGCATTCAACGACGACGTACGCAACACATGGACACCAGACAACCCCGGTGCCAAGTATCCTCGCGTGGTATGGGCTTCGCAGTTCGGTACTGACAACTACATCCGTACCAACTCGTTCTTTACACAGAACGGTAGCTATTTGGCTTGCCGCGAGTTGCAGCTCTCATACGCTCTGCCAAAGAGCATCTGTGAGAAGTTGGCTTGTCAGGGTGTGACAGTATCTGTTACAGGACAGAATTTGGGTTACATCAAGTCGTGCACAATCCCATTGCCAGACCGCACCACTTATACAAACGGTAACACAGCTGGTAATGGTGGTACATATAACGTGCCGCGTACACTGCTCTTCGGACTTAATGTCAAATTCTAAACAATGGTTATACACTATATTTAAATATTGATAAAGATATGAACAAATATATAAAGACATTGGCAATTGGCCTTATGACGGGAGCAAGCATGTTGACCACATCTTGCAATCTCGACTATAAGCCTATCGACAACTTCAGCGCCAACAATTTCTGGGGAAGCCAGACTGAGTTTGAAGGATTCATCACTGCCATTTCAAATCATTTCCGTTCCGCTGGTGCTTCTAACGTGTTGTTCAATGCAGGTGAGTTGCGTTCGGGAGTGTTCGAGATGGCAACAATCGACGGCTCAGGTATTATAAATAGTGAGCCTATACAGAACCTTTATGATGCCGACCATCCGCAGTTCAGCACTTTCGGTGGCTACTACGGCTTCATTGCTAATATCAACGAGCTTATCTATCGTTGCAACAATACCAACGTGCTCAGCGACAAGGTGAAGAACGGATTGCTCGGTATGGCATACGGCTATCGTGCTTTCTACTATTTCCAAATGTATCGTATGTATGGCGGCGTAGTATTGCGCATCGAGCCTGATGTGATTCTTGGCAACTATGAGGCAACTCTGCTCTACAAGGGTAGAAGTACTGCTGAACAGACATTGAAGCAGATAAAGGATGACATACAGAAGTCGTTGGAGTACTTCGCTCAGACCGACTATGTATATAAGAGCGCAAGCAAGGACTACTACTGGACAAAGGCTGCCACAGAGATGCTTGCCGGTGAGGTTTATCTTTGGTCGGGTAAGGTTGACACAGACGACCATCAGGCTAATCCTGCTGATGTGGCTACAGCTGCCACCTACTTCAACAACGTGATAAACAACTATGGTTTCGAGTTGCAGGATGATTTCTACAGCGTGTGGACAAAGCCTCATAACAAGGAGTCGATATTCAGCGTGTGCTATAGCAGCGAGAACGACGGTGTTTACTACACCAATCCTCCATATATGTTGCTTTGGGCAAGTACAACTGGTACCTCATACCTCAACTATTGGAGCAATATGGACCAGGAAGGCTGGGGACATGTTAAGGGTGTAGCCAACCGCTTTGGTCAGTGGTATGATAAGGAGACTGGCAAGTCGGCTAATATAGAGATTTGGGACAAGACTAAGTTCGGTCCTTGCCGTTACACTTACAAGAACTCACTCTACTATCAGTTTGACGAGAAAGACTCACGTGTGAATATGTTCTATCCGCAGTGGAATCTCACTAAGGAGGAGCGTGACAACAATGTTAAGTATCTTGAGAACTTCGACCCGAAGGACGGCAAGCATAAGTTGGCTGGTACATTCGTTTGCAAGTTCCGTCCATCAATACCTAACGGCAGCACATACTACACAATGGTTGTTGACATGCCTATCTATCGTTTGGCTATGGCTTATCTGTATGCCGCTGAATGTGCCAACTATGCTGGCGACAACACAGCCATGATGAAGTACATCAACAAGGTGCGCGAGCGTGCTTATGGCAGCAACTGGGATGAGAACGTTTATGGCTACAAGGCAGGCGACTTCAAGGCCAACGAGACCGCTCTGATGCGTGAGTGGGACAAGGAGTTCGTAGCTGAGGGCCAGCGCTGGTGGAACCTCCGTCGTCTGACCACCGTTAAGGGTGGTTCGCAGAAGGATCACTTCGTATTCCAGCCAGAGGGATGTCTCGGCTTCGGTCTTGACACAGCCAAAAATCCATGGATGGTTGACATCAACGGCAACCTTATAGAGACAAATGTTCCTGTACTGAATGGAACAACCCAGGATGAGCACCTGCTCCTCTGGCCTCTCGACAAGGGCTTGTTGGGCTCAGACGCGGAATTGGCTGACCAGCAGACCCCAGGCTACTAAGAAGCCTGCATAAAAGTAAAATAGGAATATAAATAAAAGACGCTACATTCTATGCCAACAACTCTTTCGTAGGCAGCGATGCAAATGTCATTGAGGCTGTGTTGAAGGAGAGATGCCGCGAGTTCCTTTTCGAGGGCAAGCGTTGGTACGACCTCCGACTGATGGGTGCTGAGTATGTTACCAAATATACCTCTGCTCAGGCAAGCAAATTGTTGTGGCCTATCGACGAGAATACACTTGGCTTGAATAGCAAGTTGCACCAGACTCCTGGTTATGAAAGATAAGACAGAAAATGGTAATGCCTTAAAGGCACATCATCTTGTTTGATTATATATAAAAAGGTAGAGGGGAGTCAAATCCCCTCTCCTTTATCCCTTTTTCGGTATGCAGCTCTTCTCTCTATCATTGATATGATTTCATCCATTTAATTCAACCTAATTATGAATCGTTTCTTTCTATTTTTGTTATCTATATTTTGGTGTATGGCTGGCATTAGTGCCAATCATCCATCTTCATTGTTGCCTCTGCCGCAGAAGTACAGCTTCAATGGCAAACAGGTTAACGCCAAAATGGCGGTAGAAGAAAGAATTGTAGCCCAAATTGATGGAGCGAAATTTCAAGAGGAGGCTTACCATCTGTCTATTACTCCTAAGAAGATCATTCTGGAGGCTACTACTCCTAAGGGTATGTATTGGGGACGGCAGACACTAGAACAATTGAAATACACTAAAAACAAAAAGACTTGGGTGCCACAGTGTGACATCACCGACTGGTCTGCCTTCCGCATCCGTGGCTTCATGCACGATGTGGGCAGAAGCTACATTCCTGTAGAGGAACTGAAGCGTGAAATCAGTCTCCTCAGCAGATACAAGATCAATGTCTTCCACTGGCATCTCACCGAAAACCAGGCTTGGCGACTGGAATGCAGGAAATATCCGCAGCTCAATGCGCCTGAAAACATGGAGCGTGAGGAGGGTAAGTTCTATACCCTGGATGAGGCTCGCCAGCTGGTGGAATTCTGCAAGCAGCACCAGGTGCTCCTGATTCCGGAAATCGATATGCCGGGCCACAGTGCTGCCTTTGAGCGTACCTTCAAGACCGATATGCAGAGTGAGCAGGGCACGCAGATTCTGAAAGATATCATCGATGAGGTATGTGCTACTTTTGATGTACCTTATCTCCATATAGGAACCGACGAGGTTCAGTTCACCAATCCGGATTTCGTTCCGATGATGGTGAAATACATTCGCGCCAAGGGCAAGAAGGTCATATCCTATAACCCTGGCTGGAACTACAAGCCGGGTGAAATCGACATGACGCAGCTCTGGAGCTATCGTGGAAAGGCACAGAAGGGCATCCCTGCCATCGACTGCCGCTACCACTACGCCAACCATTTCGATACCTACGCCGACCTGGTGGCGATGTTCAACAGCCGCATCTACAACCAGCCTGAGGGCAGCGACGATCTGGCTGGCTGCATTGTAGCCTTCTGGAACGACCGCTTCATAGACAATACCTCTCAGCTGCTGGCTGAGAATAATTTCTATCCTTATATGCTCACCCTGGCAGAACGTGCCTGGCGTGGAGGCGGCAACTGCTATTTTGATGGCAAGGGCACCCTGCTGTGGGAAGACAAGCCAGAGCAGTTGGCTGCATTCAGGGAATTTGAAGACCGCCTGCTGTGGCAGAAGAAGACCTGGCTGAAGGAGGTTCCCTTCCCATACGTTTGCCAGACCCAGAGCGAGTGGCAGATTACCGATGCCTTCCCTAACGGAGGCGACTTGACCAAGGTGTTCCCACCCGAGCAGCAGGAAGATTCCGTCTATCAGTATGAGGGCAAGACTTACAAGACCCGCAAGATCATCGGCAACGGCATCTATCTGCGCCATGTATGGGGCACGCTGGTTCCCGGCTTCTATGCCAATCCGCAGGAGAACCACACCGCTTACGCCACCCGCTGGATTTATTCTCCAAAGGAAAGAAAGGCGAAGCTGGCGCTGGAGTTCCAGAACTACAGCCGTTCGGAAAGCGACCTGGCTCCCCGTCAGGGCACCTGGGATTACAAGTGCAGCCGTGCCTGGATCAACGGCAAGGAAATCATGCCTCCGGTATGGGAGAACACGAACACCGAGCGCTCTAACGAGATTACGTTGAAGAATGAGAATTACATGTCTCGTCCGGCGATAGATATCACCCTGAAGAAGGGATGGAACAAGCTGATGTTGAAGCTTCCTGTCGGCAAGTTCTCTTCCAAGGAGACCCGACTCGTGAAGTGGATGTTCACGGCAGCGCTGGTTGATGAATAAAAGTACCGGCTCTGGTTGATAAATAAAAGTATTATGAGATAAGATAGGTTTATATATATGTTGTATGGTAAGTTAAAGTTTCCTAGTAGAGTGTTGGCAGCAGTTTTGCTGTCGGCACTCTCGATGGGGCTCCAGACTGTGAATGCAGCCCCAAAGAAAAAAGCTGCCCCAAAAGTAAAGGTGGCTTGTGTTGGTAACAGTATTACCTATGGTACAGGTATCCAGGATAGAGAACATTTCTCTTATCCTGTGCAACTTCAGAAGATGTTGGGCGACAAGTACCTGGTAGGTAACTTCGGTAAGCCGGGTGCTACCCTGTTGAAGCATGGACACCGTCCGTACATGCAGCAGGAAGAGTACAGACAGGCAATGGCGTTCAAGGGAGATATTGCTGTCATCCATTTGGGTATCAACGATACGGACCCAAGAAACTGGCCTAACTATCGTGATGAGTTCGTGAAAGATTATCTTTCCCTGATGGACTCTCTGCGTTCCGTGAATCCGAAGGTACGCTTTATTCTGGCTCGAATGACTCCGATTGCCCACCGCCATCCCCGTTTTATCTCGGGCACCAAGCAGTGGCATGATGAAATACAGGATGCTATCCAGGTGGTAGCAAAGGTGAGCGGAGCGGAAGTGATCGATTTCCATGCTCCTCTCTATCCTTATCCTAATCTGTTGCCGGATGCCATCCATCCGAATGCGGAAGGTGCCGGCATCCTGGCGAAAACCGTTTATGGCGGTATTACCGGAAATTATGGTGGATTGCAACTCTCCGGTCTCTATACGGATGATATGGTTTTGCAGCGCAATGTGCCGCTCGATATCCATGGCATCGCCAACACGGGCGACCAGGTAACGGTGAGCATTGCCGGACAGAAGGCTTCTACTGTAGCCAACAACCGTGGCGAATGGAGCGTAGTGCTGCAGCCGCTGCCAGTGGGCACCGACTATACGCTCACCATTCAGGCTGGCAAGCAGAAGAAAGAGTTCCGCCATGTGGCTGTAGGTGAGGTCTGGTTGTGTTCGGGACAGTCGAATATGGCATTCCGATTGAATCAGGCTGTTACCGGCAAGAAAGACATCGCTCAGGCTGATGACCCTGATTTTCGACTTTTCGATATGAAGGGAAGATGGGAGACCTATGATGTGGCTTGGCCGGCATCCTGTCTGGATTCCCTGAATCATCTGCAGTATTTCAAGCCTACTACCTGGAAGAAGGTTTCTCCGGAAACTGCAGCCCAGTTCTCTGCCGTAGCTTATTATTATGGTAAGATGTTGCGGGATAGTCTGAAGGTGCCTGTGGGATTGATCTGCAATGCTATCGGCGGTGCTCCTACGGAAGCCTGGGTAGATAGAAACACCTTGGAAACCCAGTTCCCGGCTATCTTGAGAGACTGGTTGCACAATGACTTTATACAGGATTGGGTAAGAGGCAGGGCTGCCAGGAATCTCACCAACGATGCTACTCATCTCGGTCGTCATCCATACGAACCATGTTATCTCTACGAGAGTGGTATCCTGCCTTTGCAGCAGTATCCTATCAAGGGAGTAATCTGGTATCAGGGTGAATCGAATGCCCACAATATGGATGCCCACGAAAAACTCTTCCGCCTGCTGGTGGATAGTTGGAGAAGCAATTGGAAGAATCCCCGGATGCCTTTCTATTTCGTACAGTTGTCCAGCCTGAACCGTCCTTCCTGGACCTGGTTCCGTGACAGTCAGCTCCGATTGATGAAATCCATCCCGAATACCGGAATGGCGGTATCTTCCGACCAGGGAGATTCGCTCGATGTGCATCCTACGAACAAACAGCCGATAGGTGAACGATTGGGTCGCTGGGCTTTGAACCAGACCTATGGTCATGGCGTAACCCCATCGGGTCCTATATATAATAAGGTGGTAAGAGAAGGCGAGTCGCTGGTGGTATCATTTACCTATGGCGATGGCCTCCGTACTTCCGACGGCAAGGCTCCATCCTGCTTCGAGATGGCAGAGGAAGATGGTCTCTTCTATCCTGCTCAGGTGAAGATTGAGGGAGACAAGGTTCGACTCACTTCCCCAGAACTCAAGATGCCGAGATTTGTAAGATACGCATGGCAACCTTTCACACGTGCCAATCTGGTAAACCAGGATGGTTTGCCGGCATCTACATTTCGGGGAGAAATCAAAACGGGCATCAAGTCCCTGTCTGGCTTCCCTTCAGGTGAGGCTGGCTATGAGCTCGGTGTCTCAGCTTGTTATTCCGGATTCATCGGCGACTACCTGATAGTGGCTGGTGGCTGCAATTTTCCTGAACCTGGAAAGAAGAAGTACTATTCGGGTATCTATGCAGCGAAAGTGACAGGCAACGGGGAAACCTTACATTGGGAGATGATAGGCCGCTTGCCTGAACCTGCTGCTTATGGTGGTGTGGTAGCCGCTGGTGATAGTCTGGTTCTGGTTGGTGGATGCAACGGCGAACATAGTTTGAAAACCGTCTTGAGTATCCATTTGGACAAGAAGAGCGGCAAACCGATATTGAAATCCTTGCCAGCCCTGCCTTGTACGGTAGATAACATGGGCGTCTGTCTGATGGACAACCGCCTGTTTGTTGTGGGTGGCAATCAGGATGGTCATCCTTCCGCTTCCGTTCTCACCTGTGAACTCGGAAAGAGTCAGGAATGGAAAAAGGAAACGGAAATGATTGGCGAACCGAGAGTTCAGCCGGTCTGCGCTGCCTATGATGGCAAACTCTATGTCTGGGGCGGCTTCTATCAGAATGGCAAGTCAAGCATCGTTGCCACATCTGGATTGCGTTATCAACTCCAGGATAAATGCTGGAATCCACTTCCGGCACCCCGTAATGGCGAAGGTAAGGAACTCACCTTGACGGGCGCTACTGCCATGCTGGCTGTGAGTCCCGACGGTGAAGCCCAGATTATCTGCGCCGGAGGCGTGAACCGTGATATCTTCTGGGATGCCATCAGCGGAACCTATTCCAAGGTGGCACAAGCTGATTATTTGAAGAAGGACATTTCGTGGTATCAGTTCAACGGTTGTCCTTTGACATATAAACTGAAAACTGAACGCTGGGAAATTCTTTCCCACCAAACCCCTCTACTGGCTAGAGCGGGAGCCCAAGTGGCAATGCGAAAACATACATTATATTATATTGGCGGTGAATTGAAGCCTGGTCTTCGTTCACCCGGTATAGTTCAGTTAGATTTACGTTAATTAATGATTCTACCAGTGTGGTATGATAGTCTGTCGAGGCTTCATCCACACTGGTCATTTTCAGTTAGCATAAATATAAGGAAGTGTGTCATAAACTTATGGCGCATTCCCTTTTTCCTCCATTTTACAATGCCATACTGCAAGAACTGTGAAGAAACTGAAAATAAAGCCTCAGAAAGACAAAGATAAGAGAATATTTTGTATCTTTGCATAAAATATATATGGAGGAAAAGAATATGGCAAACATCAAACGAAGAAGACTGCCGGTAGGCGTACAGTCTTTCAAGAAAATCAGGGAAGAGGGATACGTCTATGTTGATAAGACAGACATCGTCTGGGAGTTGGCAAACTATGGTGACCAGTATAACTATCTGAGCCGCCCTCGCCGATTCGGCAAGTCTGTGCTCGTAGATACTCTGGAAGCTTATTTCCGCGGCAGAAAGGAACTCTTTGAAGGTCTCAAAATCATGGATATGGAAGATGACTGGAAGCAATATCCAGTCATCCGACTCGACATGAGCCGTGGAGGAGCCAGCGCTGAAGGGATCCGCTCGTATCTCAATCTGTGCTTTAAGTCGTATGAACAAAAGTATGCCATAACGCCTGATCCTACCGCGCAACTTGCCGATCGCTTTGATGCCATCATTACCACAGCTTATCGGCAGTCTGGCATGCAGGTTGTCGTACTCATCGATGAATACGACTCTCCGCTGCAGCATTCCTGGAAAACTCCTGAGCATGAAGAATGTACCAATGTGTATCGAAACGTGTTCGCCATTTTGAAGGCTGACGATGAGTACGAGCGCTTCGTCTTTATCACCGGCATCACCAAGTTTACGCAGATTTCCCTGTTCTCTGCACTCAACAATCTGACCAATATCAGTTTCCTGCCACAGTATGCCTCTCTTTGCGGTATCACGGAAGAGGAAATCAGCGAGAATTTCATGCCAGAGTTGGAGAAAATGGCGGAAGTGAATGGTTGGACTCTGCAGCAGACCCATGACAAACTGAAGGAGTATTATGATGGGTATCACTTCAGCCGTAATAATATGGTAGATATTTATAATCCTTTCAGTCTCATCAATGCGTTGAATTCGAAGAATTTGGCTAATTTCTGGGCTGCATCCGGAGCAACTTCCCGACTTCCTAAGTTTATCACCAATGCAGAGTTGAGTTTGGGTGATTTTGAGAATTGCCGTGTTCTGCGCAACATCCTGGAGACGTCGGATGTAACGGGTGGTGGACCGGCCTTGTTCCTTTATCAGTCGGGCTATCTCACCATCAAGGATAGTGATGAGTTCGGCTATGTTTTGGGATTCCCTAATGAAGAGGTGAAGCAGGCGCTCTACGAAACCGTGCTCCCAGCTCTGACTATGCGAGAGATGGGAGACATCCAGTCGTTGCAGGCCAATCTGTATATGCAGTTGGGCACCGGGCAGTTGCCGGATGCGATGAAGTCATTGAAGGCATTGGTTGCCGATGTGCCTTATAGCAACAAGAAGATGGCTTCCATGGATATGGAGGAGCGCTATCGTCTGGTCATCAGTACGATTTTCAATGCCATCGGTTTGAAGGTTGAAGTAGAGCACATGCTTTCCACGGGCAGGATAGATGTTGTGGCAACTACTTCTCGCTATATCTATGTGATAGAACTGAAATTGAGAAACAATGGTGGCAAGGAAGCTGCCGTTCGCCAGATTATCGATTGTCGCTATATGGAGCCTTTCAAGGCTGACAGGCGAGAGGTGATAGGACTCGGAATCGAACTTGACGAAGAAGGCAAGGGATTGATTGATTGGAAAGTGGCAGAAGAAGAATAGAAATGGCATATTTGACGCCAGTTAGCATAAATATAAATGCCGATAGTTCTGAAACAGCAGAAACTATCGGCATTTTCTTTATATATAATAATGTGTATTACAGGTTGTTCAGCAAGTCTGCCTTGCCATCATTGATCAGCTTGATGACCAACTCTCCGAAGAGGGTGTTCTGCCATGCGAACCAAGGACGGGTGTATTTAGAAGCATCGTCCTTGTGGAAAGACTCATGGATGAATCCCATACCGGCATCCGTATTCAAGAGCATCTTCATGCAGAAGCGGATCTCGTCATCGCTCTGTGCGGTGAAGCACTTCATCATGATAGACATAGGCCAAGGCATGTCGTAACCGATGTGTGGACCACCGATACCTTCGCCAGCCTTGCCACGGAAGAAGCAAGGATTGTCCTCGCTCCAAACGAAACGGCGGGTGTTCTGGTAGATAGGGTCGTTCATAGGAACATCACCCATATATCCCATACCCAGGAGAGAAGGAACGTTGGAATCGTCCATCAGGAGCTGGTTACCGAAACCATCTACCTCGTAAGCATAGATCTTGCCATACTTAGGATGGTTGTAGATAGCATACTTCTGCAGAGCAGTATGTACCTCATCGGCAAGACTGCTGCAATCCTGCGCAATCTTCAAGGCTGCATCTTTCTTAGCTGCATCCTTCTCTGCTACGTGCTTCAGGATCTCTGCTGCCTTGTTCATAGAAGAAACAGCCATGAAGTTGGATGGAATCAGGAATGGAAGGATGGTGGCATCATCAGAAGGACGGAACATAGAAGCAATCAGTCCTACTGGTTTTACCGGAGCACCGAAACCGTCCCAACCGATGGTATCGAAGGCACGGTCAGAAACACGGGTAAAGTGATAAGCCTTGGCTGTCACCTTGCGCTGCTGCTCGTGGAAGGTCTTCAGGATATTCTCGATAGCCTTCATCCATACTTCGCCGAAAATAGAGTCATCGCCTGTTACCTTCCAGTATTCGTAAGCCAAACGGATAGGGTAGCAGAAGGAGTCGATCTCATATTTGCGCTCGAATACATCCGGCTGCATCTTGGTGCGGTCTTTCTGCCAGCCGGCACCGGTAGGGCCGTCATTGAAGGCATTGGCGTAGCGGTCGATGTTGATGCACTTCAACTGGCGGAGAATCACACCCTTCAGCATCTTCTTCAACTTCTCGTCCTTGTTGGCGAGGGCTACGTAAGGCCATACCTGGGCACCTGAGTCGCGGAGCCACATGGCTGGAATATCGCCGGTATATACGAATGTATCATCATCACCATTTTCGAGCACACGGTAGTGAACGGTACTCTCCAGGGTGTTAGGATAGCAGTTGGCAAACATCCACGCCAGCTTTGGATTCTTCTTCAGGAGTTTCTGTACTTCCTTGATCTTCTTCTCTACAGCTGTAGAAGTGAAGAGACGGTCCTCTACAGGAGGACGCTTTGACTCATATTTGCCATTCACTGGGGTTACCACCTTGGTATAGCGTGCATGCACATCTACCTCAGCATTCTCCTGAGCCATAGCGCTCATAGAGGCAAGAAGAGCCAATGTTAAAATAGTCTTTCTCATTATTTATATTTTTGTTAGTTAGTGCTTGATTCTTATGGACGGTCAGCAGGACGGGTTCCCCACTTCGATGGCTGGTTGCCCATCTGCAGTTCGAGGGTGCCGCCCTTCATGATGTCGTTGTACATGATGTATGACTTGCTGTATGGCTTGCCGTTCAGCTTCGCAGACTGCACGTACATGTTTTCCTTGCTGTTGTTCTTGCAGACGATGTTGAAGGTCTTGCCCTTGCCCACGTTCAGTTCTGCCTTGTCGAAGATAGGGCTGCCGATGATGTACTTGCCGCCGGCTGGCTCTACCTGATAGAGACCTACGGAAGAAAGCACATACCATGCTGACATCTGACCTACGTCCTCGTTGCCGCTCAAACCGTCGAAGTCATCCTTGTACATCTCGTCCAGGGTCTGTCTGAGCAGACGGGCAGCCTTCCAAGGCTGACCTACATAGTTGTACATGTAGAGAACATGATGGCTAGGCTCATTGCCATGGGCATACTGACCGATCAGACCAGAGATGTCTGGAGAAGCATTGGCACCCATCTCACCGGTAACGATGAAGAGAGAGTCGAGCTTGGTCACGAACTTCTTTTCATTGCCGAAGAGCTTCACGAGTCCGTGAACATCATGTGGAACCAGCCAGGTATATTGCCATGCATTTCCCTCGGTATAGTCATCTTCACGATGCTCTGCAGAGAATGGGTTGAAAGGAACACGGAACTTGCCGTCGGAACCCAGACCGCGCATAAAGCCGGTCTCCTTGTCGAAGTACTTGCTGTAAGCCTTTGATCTGTTCTCGAAATACTTGGCATCTTCCTTCTTGCCCAGCATGCGAGCCACCTTTGCCACACAGGCATCAGCCAGCGCGTATTCCAGACCCTTGGCTACGGTTTCCTTGGTAGGCTCCTTGTCGTATGGCAGATAACCATACTTCTTGAGCAATCCCAAACCACGCTCATCGAGCATAGCCGACTTCTTCATCGCCTCGTAGGCTCCTTCCTTATCCTTCACATAGCCCTTCAGTACCATATCGGCAAGAACAGGAATGCCAGGGTTGCCCACCATACAGTTGGTTTCGTTACCCATCAGATGCCATACTGGCAACTTGCCCTGCTGGCGATAGATATTGATGAAGGTGCTAGCCATATCTGGCAACATGTCGGTATGGATCATGGTCATCAGTGGATGAGCTGCACGATAGGTGTCCCAGAGTGACAAGGTGGTATAATTGGTGAAGTTACCGTCATAGACCTTACCGTCGGCACCGCGATACTGACCATTGACATCTGAGAAGACAGATGGAGCGGTCATGGTATGATACATGGCTGTGTAGAAGATGCGGCGGGAGGTAGAATCGCTGGTCTCGATGTTCACCTTAGCCAATTCCTTGTTCCAGGCAGCATCTGCATCAGCTACTACCTGACGGAAATCCCAGCCCGGAATCTCTTTCTCCAGGTTCAGCTTGGCATTCTCTGCACTCACAGCCGACAAACCGGTCTTTACCAACAAAGGCTTGGTGACATCAGCAGCGGTAATCAGCCATCTGCCGGCGCCCAGTGGCTTCACGGTAACAGGCTGGGAGAATTCTGCGAAGAAGAATGCCTTCTGGTCGTTCGCCCATCCCTTTGAGAAACGGTGACCAGCCACGGTGGTAGCTGTGGTGTTATCTACATTGAAGTCTTTGGCTGCATCCCAACCGATACCCTGTTTCAGGTCGAGTACCAACTGTGCCTGCTGTGCATCGGCACCGAAGGTATAGCGCTGGAAGCCGGCACGCTGGGTAGCGGTCAGCTCCACCCATACATTAGGCTGTTGCAGTTTGACTGCATAGTATCCAGGACGCACGTTCTCGTTGTCGTGACTGAACTTGATTTCTTTCTGGTTGCCATCTACTACGGGCAGGAAAGCCACGTCACCCAAGTCACCGATACCAGTACCGCTCAGGTGCTGGTGTCCGAAACCGATGAGGATGGAGTCAGAATGATGATAGCCGGAGCACCAGTCCCATCCGCGGGATGGTTCTGTAGGACCTAGCTGGACATATCCGAACGGAACGTTGGCTCCGAGGAAAACGTGTCCATGTCCACCTGTTCCGATTCGAGGATTGACAAACTGGGTTAGCTTGCCCGACTTAGCCTGTTGAGCAAGCGATACCTGAGAGTAGCCGCCGGCTAGCACGCAGGTCATCATTAAAAGATTTATAAGTTTCTTTCTCATAATGCTATAGTAACATCTACGGAATAATTGAATAAATTAGGTTATTTGTAATAAAACACAATAATGTTGCAAAGATACTAAAAAAATGGGAAAAACGGCACTATTCTATATATTTTTTAACTAAACTTTCATTGTATTGATGGGTGATTTGTAATCCCAAAATAAAAGTAAATGTATCCTTTTATCTTGTTTTTCTTTCTGTGTGTTATTTTGAAATAAATAATGTTGCTTGTGCTTTCAAAATGAAAGTTTAAACGTCTTAATACGTACTGATATGTAATTACTCTCCTTTTTTTAAGACAAAAGGTAATGAAAATCTTTTGTATATTGACAAAAAGTGGTAATTTTGCAGACGAAACATAACAAAATGTTATTTGTTTTAGGTAAAAAGAGATAAAAATAACCGTAAAAGAAAGGAAAAGATATTATGTGTGGAATCGTATCTATCTTCAATATTCAGGAGCAGACTCCTGAATTGCGACAGCAAGCACTTCGTATGAGTCAGAAGATTCGCCATCGTGGACCAGACTGGAGCGGAATCTACTGTGGTGGTTCTGCTATCCTGGCACATGAGCGTCTGAGCATTGTTGACCCAGAAAGTGGTCGCCAACCTTTGTTTGCACCCGATAAGAAACAGGTGCTTGCCGTAAACGGTGAGATTTATAATCATCAGAATATCCGTGCCCGCTTTGCCGGTAAATACCAGTATCAGACGGGTTCCGATTGTGAGGTGATTCTTTCTCTCTATCGTGAGATGCGAGAAGATTCCGACTTTGATACCCTTATATATAAAGGTGAGGATGCCCTTCACGCCCGTATCACCCAGATGCTCGAAGAACTGAACGGCATCTTTGCCTTCGCCCTTTACGATGCCGAGCGTGATGAGTTCCTCGTCGCCCGTGACCCTATCGGTGTAATTCCTCTTTATATAGGTTATGATAAAGATGGAAAAGTATTGGTGGCAAGCGAGTTGAAGGCGCTCGAGGGTCAGTGCGACCACTACGAGCCATTCCTCCCGGGTCATTATTATTACAGCAAGAATCCTGGCATGAAGCGCTACTACACCCGCGACTGGTTTGAGTATGCTGCCATGCAGAAGAAGTATCAGATTGATGATAAGCAGAACGCTGCAGAACAGTTGAAGGCTGCGGAACCTCAGGAAGAGGCTGCCGTGAAGGAGATTCACGATGCCCTGGAGACTTCTGTAAAGCGCCAGTTGATGAGTGATGTACCTTATGGTGTTCTCCTCAGCGGTGGTCTCGACTCTTCCGTCATCTCTGCCGTAGCCGAGAAATATTCTTCTACCCGTGTGGAGAACGGTGGCGAAACCAAGGCATACTGGCCTCGACTTCACTCCTTTGCCGTGGGCTTGAAGGGTGCGCCTGATTTGGCAAAGGCACGATTGGTAGCCGAGCACATCGGAACCGTGCATCATGAAATCAACTACACCATCCAGGAAGGTCTGGATGCCATCCGTGATGTCATCTATTTTATCGAGACCTACGATGTAACCACCGTGCGTGCTTCTACCCCGATGTATCTCCTGGCGAGAGTCATCCGCAGCATGGGTATCAAGATGGTGCTTTCGGGCGAGGGTGCCGACGAGGTGTTCGGAGGTTATCTCTACTTCCACAAGGCACCTGATGCCAAAGCTTTCCATGAGGAAACCGTGCGCAAGCTCGGCAAGCTCTATCTCTACGATTGCCTGAGAGCCAACAAGAGTCTGGCTGCATGGGGCATCGAGGGGCGTGTTCCTTTCCTCGACAAGGAGTTCTTGGATGTAGCGATGGGTATGAACCCTGTGCTGAAGATGTGTCCGGATAAGACCATCGAGAAGAAGGTGGTTCGTGAGGCATTCGCCGATCTGCTTCCAGAAGAAGTAGCTTGGCGCCAGAAGGAGCAGTTCTCCGATGGTGTGGGCTATTCATGGATTGATACCCTGAAGCAGATTACCGCATCAGCCGTCAGCGACGAGCAGATGGCGCATGCTGCCGAGCGATTCCCTATCAATCCTCCACAGAACAAGGAGGAGTACTATTATCGCTCTATATTCGCCGAGCATTTCCCAAGCGACAGCGCTGCCAAGAGTGTGCCTAGCGTGCCAAGCGTAGCCTGCTCTACAGCCGAAGCCCTGGCGTGGGATGCCTCTTTCAAGAACCAGAACGACCCTAGCGGCAGAGCCGTAGCGGGAGTTCATGAGCAAGCATATCAATAATAAAATAGTTAGAAATAACCGATATAAAACGAACAAGAAATGGAAAAAGGATTGTACAGTTCAGCCTATGAGCACGATGCGTGTGGCGTAGGTATGGTGGTGAATATCCACGGTAACAAGAGTCATGAGCTGGTCGATAACGCCTTGAAGGTACTCGAGAACATGCGTCATCGTGGTGCAGAGGGTGCCGATAACAAGACGGGTGATGGTGCCGGTATCATGCTCCAGATTCCACATGAGTTTATTCTTCTTCAGGGTATCCCTGTGCCTGAGAAGGGAAAATACGGAACGGGTCTCGTCTTCTTGCCTAAGGATGAGAAAAAACAGCAGGATATTCTCTCTGTCATGATTGAAGAGATTGAACGTGAGGGACTTCAGTTGATGCATCTCCGCAATGTACCTACCAATCCAGACTGTCTGGGTGAGGCTGCATTGAGCAATGAACCTGCCATCAAACAGGTGTTCATTACAGGTGTGACAGATGATAAGGTGCCTGTCTTCGAGCGCATCCTCTATCTCATCCGCAAACGCATCGAGAAACGAATCAGCGATCCTGATTTCTATATCTGTTCGTTGTCTAATTCGAACATCGTATATAAGGGTATGTTGAGCAGCCTTCAGCTGCGTCAGTACTATCCTGACTTGACTAATAATTATTTTACAAGCGGTCTGGCTCTGGTTCACTCCCGCTTCTCTACCAACACCTTCCCAACAT
>ERZ1034939.92-NODE-92-length-61304-cov-14.300331_pt1 | contig 61304 bp, 46 predicted proteins | sample MGYA00520626_ERZ1034939 | MGnify/ENA primary metagenome ERZ1034939 (study PRJEB33766, sample SAMN09781751) | gut metagenome | biome: gut microbiome | host: Homo sapiens | place: Madagascar | study: EMG produced TPA metagenomics assembly of the PRJNA485056 data set...
CGCGTGGCATTGAGCCGCCCGAGCCTCTGCAAGGCGATTGGAATGCGGATAGTGGTTATGCCGCGGGCTTTGTGCTTGCCGATAAACCCGATTGCACGGCGGTCCTCGCTGCTAACGACTGCATGGCAAACGGCGTGATGGTGGCTCTACGTGACAAAGGGCTCAGTGTGCCCGACGACGTGTCCGTGATCGGCTTCGACGATGAGCTCTACAAGACGATCCCCAACTCGATTCTGACGTCAGTGAAGTTTCGCCATCGCGAGCTGGGCATCCGTGCGCTTAACGAGGTCGTCGCAGGTCTGGAAGCCCCGAGCTCCAGAAGCCGTACGCTCGTTTCGGGCGTGTTGGTCGAGCGTTCCAGCGTGAAAGACCTACGGGCGTAGACGTGCTCGGCTCGTTCATCTCAATCTGTAACAACCAGACGTTCAAAACCGGTTTTCGTGTTACAGATTTAGATTTTCGGCTTGGCCTGTGCGTTCATCTCGATCTGTAACAGCTAGGAACGAAAAACTCGGCTAGATGTTACAGATTGAGACAAACGTGCGGCACGGTCCGCCCAAAAAGGCCGGGGGCGGCGCGCTGTGTGACGTGCCGCCCCCGGCTGAGAAATGGGGACAGGTTGTGTGGGCGGGCAGCCCCGCCAGCCGCTAGTCCAGACGACGGGTCTGCGCCACGTGCTTATACCAGTAGGCGCTTGCCTTGGGCGTGCGCTTCTGGGTTTCAAAGTCAACGTAGAAGAAGCCATAGCGCTTGTTGTATCCGTTGGTCCAGGAGAACTGGTCCTGCAGGCTCCACAGGAAGTAGCCGCCCACGTTGACGCCCACCTCCATGGCCTTGAGCAGCCAACGCAGGTGCTGCTCGATGTAGTCGATGCGCGGCTGGTCGTCCACAAAACCGTCCTTGTAGGGGTCCTTGTAGCCCATGCCGTTTTCGGTAATGAAGATCTGCTTGTAGTTGGGGTAGCGCTGCTTAATGTAGACGAGCAGGTCGAACAGGCCCTCGGGATAGATGATCCAGTCCCAGTCGGTGGTGGGGATGCCAGGCTTGTTCACATGCTCGCCAATACCCTTGACGCGCCAACGGCCGGTGCCCTTCTCGCCCGTACCGTTGTGGTGCAGGTCGTTCTCGCCGTCGTAAGCCTTGAGGAAGCGGCACTGGTAGTTGTTAACGCCCAGGTAGTCGTTGTAGAGCGCGGCTTCGCGCATAATCTCAAGGTCCTCGTCTAGGATCTCGATGGTGCCGCCCGAGACGGCAGCCAGGCGGTTGGCGCACTCGAGGGTGTCGGGCGCGTAGTCGCCGCGGAAGGTGGCGTCGAGCAAAAACTGGTTTTGCAACACGTGCTCATTGTTGGCGGCTTTGATGTCGGCGGGGTCGTTCTCGTTGAGCGGGTACTTAAACTCCAACGACTGGATGACGCCGATTTTGCCCTTAAAACCGCCATTGTGGAAGGCCAGCACGGCCTTGGCGTGGGCAAGCATCATGTTGTGCTCGCACTGGAAAGCCTCGGCCAGATGCGCCTTGACACCACCGGGGAAGGTGCCCTCGATGTAAGTGTTGGAGGCGTCGGCCCAGATCTCGTTAAAGGTGAACCAGTAGGTCACCTGGTCGGCGTACTCCTTAAAGCAGAAGGTGGCAAAGTCCACAAAGGCGTCGATGGTCTTGCGGTTGAGGAAGTCGCCCTTTTCAAAGAGGGACAGCGGCGTGTCAAAGTGATGCAGCGTGACGAACGGCTCAACGTGGTGCTTGTGGCACTCGGCAAAGAGGTCGTGGTAGAACTGAACGCCCTCGGGGTTGATCTCGCCGGTGCCGTTGGGGAAGATGCGGCTCCAGGCGATGGAGAGGCGGATGCCATTGATGCCGAACTCCTCGCACAGCTCCAGGTCGACGGGGTACTGGTTGTAGAAGTCCGAAGCGGGATCGGGGGAGAAACGGCCCTGGGCCTCCAGGAAGTCGTCCCAGGCAACCTTGCCCTTACCGTGAGTGCGGGTCTCGCCCTCTACCTGGTAGGCAGCAGTGGCGCCGCCAAAGACAAAGTTCTCGGGAAACTGCGCAGGCGGGTTGGTGACGCCAGCAGGGTTAACGGACATGATGATCCAATCGTCTAAATCGAAGGGCCAGCCGCTCTTGGATGGTCGGCTGGCCCTGAGCGTTACTTACTTCGAAAGCTGCTCGGAGACGAAGGCGAGAGACTTGTCGCCGTTCTGGGAGAGCTCGATGTACTGCTTGCCACGGCAGGCGACGCACTTGTTGCCCACGCGCTCGCAGTCCTTCTGCAGGTCGGCCAGGTAGCTGGCAGCCTGCGGGGCCAGGACGACCAGGTCAAAGTCGGGGAGCATGTCCACGTGGTTGCCATAGGCCTCGGCGGCGGTTTCGAGGTTAATGCCGCGCTCCTTGGCAGCCTTGGCCAGCGCGTTGGCGAGCAGGCCCGAGGTGCCGCCACCCTGGCAGAGCACGAGCACACGCTTGCCGTTGAGGTCGCTGGCGGTCGTTGCCTCGGCAGCGGGTGCTGCGGAAGCGGCGGGGGCGTCGGCCTTCACGGCATCGGCAGCGGCGCCGGCGGCAACGCTCTTGGCGTCAGCCCTGCCCTGGAAGGCATCGTTGAGCTTGGCGGCCTTCTCGGCGTTCTTGGCGGCGAGCTCCTCCTGGGAGATCTCGGCTTCCTCGGCGCACTTCTGGGCGTCATAGGCACGGAAGAACGGGTAGTACAGGGCAAAGTCGACGACCAGGATGATGGCGAGCATCACAAAGGCGAGCGGCTGGAAGCCCAAGCCCATGATGGTGCCGATGGGGCCGGGGACAGTCCAAGGCAGGGTGTACATAAAGCCGTTCATGCCCAAGAAGTCGATAAAGATCTTGAGGATCCAGATGTTGGCGATCGGGGCAAAGACAAACGGGACAAAGAAGACGGGGTTGAGCACGATGGGCGCGGCGAACAGCAGCGGCTCGTTGACAGCGAAGCAGACCGGGACGATGGCGGCCTTACCGACGGCGCGCATCTCCTGAGACTTGGCCAGGAAGCAGAACATAAAGACCAGGACGAGCGTGGCGCCGGTGCCGCCCATGCAGACGACGAAGTACTGGGCACCCTGGGTCAGGACAGCGGAAGCGTGCTGGCCGGCCTGGAACGCAGCCAGGTTGTCGGTCATGTTGGCAACGAGAGCGGCGGCGATGGCGGGCTCGACGATCGAGGGGCCGTGGACGCCGACGAACCAAAACAGGCTCATAGCGCCGTAAATCACAGCGAGGCCGATGTAGCCGTCGGCAGCGGTGAACAGGGGCTGGAACACCTGGATGACGCCCTGGGCAAAACAGAAGCCAAAGGCAGCGCGGAAGACGATGTCGAAGACCCAAAAGACGGTGATGCAGACGGAGAAGGGGATGATGTCCTTAAAGGTCTGCGAGATGTTGGGCGGAACCTGCTCGGGCATCTTGACGGTGATGTTGCGCTTAATGAAGAACTTGTAGATGATGCCGGTCACAAACGCAGCTATGAAGGCGGTCAGCAGGCCCTTGGAACCAAGGTAGGTGGTGTTGAAGCCGCTGGCGGCGTCCGTGGCGATGGTGTCGCTCGAAAGGAGCAGGAAGCCGATGATGGCCGCGCACATGCACGAGATGAAGTTGATCTGGTTGTTCTTGGGCAGATCGCGGTTCTGAGCGTCGGCGAAGTGCTTGGCAGTGGTGGCGGCGCAGGCGATGGCCAGGATACCCATGGAGTAGTTGTAGCACTTCCACAGGGCGTTGTTGATGTCATCGGGCCAGTAGAAACCCCAGATGTTGGGGACCGAGGCTACCAGGCAGAAAATGGACGAGAAGATGATGATGGGGATGACGGAGATAAAACCGTCGCGGATCGCCTTGAGGTACTTGTTGCGGGCGATCGCGTTGAAAAAGGGCTGGCCCTTTTCGATGATGGCGATGAGTTGCTCCATGCAAAGCTCCTAAGAGTCGGTGGGTTGGCAACGATGGTAGCTTTTGGCGTTCGGTTGCCAAAATGTTGACGTTGCCATTTTGCGACACAAAAAAGACGCGAACCGGTGGTTCCTGTGCCTGCGAACCGTCGATTCCTTATGCGTAAACGTTTGAGCCGCCCGGTGGCTCTGTGTTTGCACAATGGCAACGTTAACATTTGGGCGACAAAAGCCGTTCGTGGAAGCGGGATTGTCGGTGAACGGTAGGTTTTGGGTGGTGAGCGTATGGCGGAGGAGGCGTTAGATATACTTGAAAGTGTTCAAAATAACTGCGTAGGATGCCATCAATGGCATCGTTGACATAGAAAGATCGACCTATGGCCGCTGTTAAAAAATCGGTTTCCGTTAAGGACGTAGCGCGTCTCGCGGGCGTCTCGGAGCAGACGGTCTCGCGCACCGTGCACGATTCGCCCAGCGTGCGCCCCGAGACCAAGGAGCGCGTGCGTGCCGCCATGCGCGAGCTGGGGTATCGTCCAAACTTTGCCGGCCGTTCGCTGCGTCGCGGCAAGTTCAAGACCGTCGGTGTCGCCATGTTCAACATTACCGGTACCGGCAACCTCGACCGTATGGAGGGCTTTGCCGCCGCGGCCGACAAACATGGCTACGCCATTACCCTCACTAAAGTAGACGGGCATCCGTATACCCTCGAGAGCGCATCGTCGCGCATGAGCGCACTGCCAGTGGACGGCATGGTCGTGATCATGAACCGCATGCCGGCGGACTTTGGCACCTTTGAGCCGCTGCCCGGTATGCAGACGGTGCTCGTTACCATGCTGGAGCACCCGCTGTGCTCGACGGTTGATAACGATCAGTTCGATTGCTCGCGCCAGGTTGTCGAGTACTTGCTGGGGCAGGGGCACAAGACCGTGCACTTTATCTCGTGCCCCGAGCGCTCGCTTTCGGGCATGCAACGCGAGGAGGGCTGGCGTGAGACATTGCGCGCGCATGGTATTGAGCCGCCGCGGCTCGTCCGTGGCGATTGGACGGCGCAGAGCGGGTATGCTGCCGGTCAGGCTCTGGCGGACGATCCGACCTGTACGGCCATTTATGCTTCTAACGACGCCATGGCCTACGGCTGCATTCGCGGGCTCGAGTCGCGCGGAAAGCGCGTGCCCGAGGACGTGAGCGTGGTGGGTGTTGATGACAGCCTGGGCGATATCGTGCCCGATCGTCGCCTGACTACGGTGCGCTTTGACAACAAGCGCGTCGGCATGTGGGCGGTCGACAAGATTGCCGGCGCCGAGGGAGGTGCGTCTGGCGTGGAGCACATGCTGATCCCCGGTGTGCTCGTAGAGGGCGATACGGTGCGCGATTTGCGTTAGGGTGCGGTCCTGTTTAGGTTTCTGCTAATCATGTTTGATATTGTTCGAAATGGTTTGAAAACCGTTCACGGGTGAAAATAGACCGTTCACGGCTCGAAATAACGGTTTGTATTGTTCTTTTTTGTTTGAATGTTATTGTTTCTGTCATACAAAGCGCAGCGCGTATGCCCGGACGCGATGCTCTCCATTGGTTCATATGTGAAAGGAACGCAATATGGCAACCAAAGAAGAAATCTCGATGGTTGGATTCGAGATTGTCGCATACGCAGGTGACGCCCAGACCGATCTGCTTGCAGCACTCGATGCTGCTCGCGAGGGTGATTTTGAGAAGGCCGAACAGCTGCACAAGGATGCCAGCGATGCACTTATCGGCGCCCACGACACGCAGACCAAGCTGCTTTCGCAGGAGGCCGGCGGCGGCGAGATGGAGATGACCTTCATCATGGCTCACGCTCAGGACACTCTCATGACCACTATGATCCTGGAGAAGCAGACCCGCTTTACCATCGATGCCTACAAGCGCATCGCCGCACTCGAGGCTAAGCTCGCCTAACGAACCCTCACAACCTCGTCCCCTTCCAAAAACCCTGCCGCTATCCGCGGCAGGGTTTTTCTGTATCCCACCTATCTAGGTTGCGGCGAAATGGGGGTCGACAGCCCGTCGCGCGTTCTCCCGTTCGATTTTTGCTCGGTGGGTATACTTCCTTTCGCATTAAACGCCGGACTGAGGAGGTATCCAAATGCCGGATAACGGGTCAATACAAAAAAGAGACGCGCACGAGATGGCTCATGGGCGTCCTGTCCAGATAACCGAGCACACGACGGTAACCGAGCTGCAGCCCAGCCTGTCCGATGTCGTGTGCGCAAACAAAAAGCTGCAGATTGGCTTTATCGTTGCGCTCGTGGTACTGGCGCTGCTGTCGGGCTTTGTAGCTCGTCCGCATTTCGCCGATACCAAAACTTGGGACTCCACCATCGAGGTCATCGATCAAAAGAAAGGTAACGTACTGGCGCTCACGACCTCGTGCGTGGCGCTGTCTGCGGGCATCACTGCGTTGCCGGGTGATACGGGAACGCCGGTTGCCGAGCAGCTCGCACAGCTTTCGGGTAACTTGGGCATCGTGCTTGCCGTGCTCTACCTCGAGAAATATCTGCTGACCATTTTGTGGTCGGTTGGCCTAGGCATCCTGATCCCGTTTGCGCTGGCGCTCTTCGCGATCTCACTTGGCGTTCATGGGCGCTGGAGTACGAGCGCCGTCCTGCGCCGCGTGGCGACTCGCGTGCTGGTGGTCGCCATGATCGGAATGGCCTTGGTGCCTGCAAGCGTATGGGTGTCGCAAAAGGTCGACGAAACGTATCGAGTGAGCATCGAGGCGGCCGAGCAAAAGGCGGCCGACGCTGCGGGTGCGGCAGATAGCGACAGCTCCAATGCAAGCAAGAAAAAGACCGAGTCCACAGAGTCCAAGAATGTGCTTGAGCAGCTTGCCGATGGCGCCTCGAGCCTGGTCACGTCGGTAACCAGTGGTGCCAAGCAGATGACCGATGAAATTGTGCAGCAGGTGACCGATCTGATCGAAGGCGTCATCGTGATGATCGTGACCTCGTGCGTTATCCCATTGCTGGTGCTCGCAGCGTTTTTGTGGCTGGGGCACACGTTGCTGGGAATCGATATTTCCGGTCCAGCGAGCTATTTGACGGGCCGTTTTCTGAGTGCTCCGTCCAAGCACACCAAAAAGGGTGGGCAGTCCGAGTAACTAAAACAGCTGTATATACCGGGGCATACCGCCGAAGGGCGGCCGAGATGCGTTCTCGGCCGCCCTTTTTGTTTGTTGAATACGTGGCAGGCTGGGCTTTTCCCAATCCCAAGCGGTCAGCAATCATCCGCGAGCGGTATTTGTTCAAAAAAGAACAGAGATAAACAAATAATTGTTGCAGTCGATGTTCGAATGTGTTCAAATAAACATGAACAGTGAAGAACCGCATATTCAGATGCCCGGACCTGAACGCGATTCAACACTTCCAAACAGAAACTACGCACCTGCGTATCTCTCAAGGAGGATGTCATGAGGGTTGTAATCGCTTCCGATGCCGACGGTATGTCGATGAAGGAGTCCATCAAGGAGATGCTCATCGCCGACGGTCACGAGGTCGTCGACTATTCCGAGACCCCTGCCGCGGACTTTGTCGATTCCGCGACCGCCGTTGCCAAGGACTTGCTGGAGCACAAGGATTCCCAGGGCTTTGCATTCGACAAGTACGGCGTCGGCTCCTATATGGCCGCCGTCAAGATCAAGGGTATGGTCGTCGCTAACATTTCCGACGAGCGTTCCGCCTACATGACCCGCGAGCACAACGGTTCGCGCATGGTCACCATGGGCCCGGGCGTTGTGGGCACCGAGGTCGCCAAGAAGATTGCCCGCGAGTTCCTGCGTGCCAAGTACGCCGGCGGTCGTCACCAGATCCGTGTCGACATGCTTAACAAGATGGCCTAACGAGAGCCACCGAGAACTCGAACTTCTATCTCAACTTGTGAATTCAGACGAAAGGACGTTCTGATGAAGAAGACCATCGCAATCGGTTGTGACCATATCGTTACGGACGAGAAGATCTACCTGGCCGACCGCCTGGAGCAGGCTGGCTACAAGGTGCTCGACTGCGGCACCTACAGCCACACCCGCACCCACTACCCCATCTACGGCAAGCGTGTCGGCGAGGCTGTTGCCAGCGGCAAGGCCGGCTTTGGCGTGGCCCTGTGCGGCACCGGCATCGGCATCACCAACGCCGTCAACAAGGTTCCCGGCGCCCGCTGCGCCCTGGTTCGCGACATGACCTCTGCCCTCTATGCCCGTCGCGAGCTCAATGCCAACATCGTGGGCTTTGGCGGCAAGATTACCGGCGAGTTCCTGATGGCAGATATTATGCTCGCCTTCCTGGAGGAGCCCTATGAGAAGACTCCCGAGCACGATGCTCTGATCGCCAAGATCGACGCCTGCAACAAGGCCGATGCAGAGGCTCAGGCTGACCCGCACTTCTTTGACGAGTTCCTCGAGAAGTGGGACCGCGGCGAATACCATGACTAGCGGGTATCCGGCGTAATTTACTAGTCCGTTGACGGCTCGCGTTTCTGTGAGGGGGCGCGGGCCGGTTTTCTATCAGCCCCACTGACTCGGCGGGCTGGCGTACGAAAGGGAAGGCTCCTATGGAGTTTGTTCTTGATAACGGTTTGATTCGCGTGGCGTTGAGCACGGCGGGCGGGTCATTCACTTCTATTGCGGCCAACGGCCGTGAGTACCTGTGGCAGGGTGACCCGGCGGTCTGGTCGGGCCAGGCACCCATTTGCTTCCCGATCTGCGGTGGCCTTCGTGACGGTCACGCAATGACCATGAGCGGCCGCGAGGTAAAGCTCGCCCGCCACGGCTTTGCGCGCAAACAGGAGTGGAAGCTCGAGGAACAGAGCGACAACATGGTTGCGCTGAGCCTAAGCTCTGCCGACCACGCCGAGCTGCTCGAACAGTATCCGTATCCGTTTAAGATCGTTGCCCGCTACACGATCGATGCGGCTAAGGTGACCGTGTCGTACGAGGTGACCAATGAGGGCACCGAGGACATGCCGTTTTTTGTGGGTGGCCACCCTGGCTTTAAATGCCCGCTCGACGAGGACGAGTCCTACGACGACTATGAACTTCGTTTCGATCAGCGTGAGGCGGCCGAGCTTTGCAGCGCTGTTCCCTCCACAGGCCTGATCGATGTCGAGCACCGTAGCAAGAACCCGATGGTCGGCCACGATCTGCCGCTTACCCATGAGCTCTTCGACTTCGCCGAGACCATCTTTGATGTGCTCGAGAGCCGTGTGGTTACGCTGACCAAGAAAACCGAGGACAAGGGCGTGCGCCTGACGTTTTCCGATATGCCGTACCTGATTGTGTGGAGCAAGCCCGAGGGCGACTTTGTGGCCGTCGAGCCGTGGGGCGGCTTGTCTACCTGCTCTGACGAAGACGATATCTTGGAGCACAAGCGTGGCTGCTTGGTAGCTAAGCCGGGGGAGACTGTTGCCCGCGGTTTTGAGATTGAGATTCTTTAACGAGTTATCGCATGTTTGGGGTGGCGCAGGCCGCCCCGGAAACAGGAGTTCAATATGATTCTGACCGTTACCATGAATCCGTCGATTGATACGCGCTATCAGCTCGATAAGCTGGTCATCGACGACGTCAACCGCGTGACGCCCGAAAAGACCGCTGGCGGCAAGGGCCTCAACGTGAGCCGCGTGCTGCTGCAGCTGGGCGACGACGTGCTCGCGACCGGCCTACTTGGCGGTCACATGGGTGCCTATATGGCCGAGCTCATGGATGCCGATGGCGTCAAGAACGACTTTGTGCCCATTACCGGCGAGACGCGCATCTGCCTGAATATTCTGCACGAGGGCAATCAGACCGAGCTGCTCGAGAGCGGCCCGCAGATCGCCCCGGCCGAGCTCGAGGCCTTTACGACCAAGTTTGCCGAGCTCGCTGCGAAGGCTGACGTCGTGACGCTTTCGGGCTCGCTGCCGCGTGGCGTCGATGCCGGCTACTATGCCGAGCTCGTCAAGATTGCCGAGGCTGCGGGCGCCAAGGTGCTGCTTGATACCTCGGGCGCATCGCTGGAGGCCGCGTTGGAGTCCGACGCCAAGCCCGAGCTCGTAAAGCCCAACCTGACCGAGATTAACGGCCTGCTGGGTACGTCCTTTACGACCGACGACGTCGATGCCCTGCGCGAGGCACTTGCCGCCGACGGCCGCTTTGCCGGTATTCCCTGGGTTGTCGTTTCGATGGGCGCTGCCGGTTCGGTGGGCTTCCATGAGGGTCGCGCGTTTCGCGCCAAGACGCCCGCGATTGCGGCTGTGAACGCGACGGGTTCCGGCGACTCGACCATCGCCGGCTTCGCGCATGCCATTGCTGCTGGTGCCGACGATGCCACGGTGCTCAAGACCGCCAATGCCTGCGGCAAGCTCAACGCCATGGATCCCAAGACCGGGCATTTGGTTATGGAGAAATGGGACGAGGTCTACAACAGCGTTGTCGTGACTGAACTGTAGGGTTGGCGTTTTATCAAACGCCGTAACGGCTCGACGTTGCACCTCAGGTTCCGCCGTTCTGCCGAACGGCGGACCGGCCGACGCTGCAAACCCGCCAGAGCGGCAATCTGCCTTTCAGCTTCGGCGGCATGACCAGAAGGTCAATGCCGCCTCGCTTCAAGGCACCTTGCTCGCTCTGGCGGGTTTTCGCTCATATGACCCAATCCGCTGTCAAGAGCCACAATGGCCCCGCCGACCGCTTGCAATCGGTCGGCGGGGCCTGCCGTTGAACCCGTCCCGGTCCGCCCCCGGCATGTCGTCGACGCCTTCGGCTCAGTCTCATATCCGCGGATACCGCTCTGGCGGCCCGCAATCCTCTCCTTCGGCGGGGGTTCCCCAAGTCTGTCGAGGCGCATGCGGAGGGCTCCGCGCGCACAGCGAAATAGGGGGTATCCCCGAAGGCCGCCCGGCTCGCCGGGACGGGGGCTATTTCTATTCCGCGCCCTCCCGGCACATCATGCCGAGGGCCCAGAGCCACCTCACGAGCTCGGCCGCGGTGGCCGCGTTGGCCTTCGCCGCGGGCATGCCGCGGGCGAGCATCTCCTCGCGCCGCCGCAGGAGCCGCTCGGACCCCTTCCTCCCGTGCATCCTTATCTCGAGGGGCACGCCCGTGTCCCTTGGCATGAGCTTCGGCTGGTGCCGTGCCGCGGCGTAGCACCATGAACCCTCAACGGCCAGCTTCCTCACGAGCGCGTTGCCCGCGCCGCTGATGCCTCCGAGCCGCACGGAGTCGCCACTCGGCCTCTGGCTCGGCGCGAGGCCGAAGTAGGCCGTGACCTGCCTTCCGGAGCGGAACCTCGTGAAGTCGCCGACCTCGGACGCGAAGGCGGCGGCCAGCGCGAAGGCGCAGCCCTTGATCGACTGGAGGGCGGCCGCCTCCGCGGCGATCGGGCTGGCATCCACGGCCGCCCTGTACTCGGAGAGCAGGTCCGCCCGGGCCTCCGCCGCGGCCTCGACCTCGTTCCTCAGGGCGGCGAGCGTCCGAACCCCGCCATCGTCCTCCGGCCTGACCTTGTCGAGCCACCTCAGGAAGTCGTAGGTCCAGTACTTCCTCGGGTTGCCGGCGGGCGTGGTGCCGCCGTAGACGAACCCTCGCTTTGCGAGGAAGGCGAGCAGCCGCTGCTTGGCGGTCGCCAGGCGTGCGGTCGCTCCGTCGCAGGCGCCGGCGAGGTCCCTGATGCCTTCGACCTCGGGGGAGGGGACCCATGCGGGGGAGATGTCGTGGGCGAGTATCGCCTTGGCCATCCTGGCGGCGTCGTTCCTGTCGTTCTTGGAGGCCGAGTCGGCGGCCGACCTGGGGATCTTCGAGACCGCGGCGACGACGCACTCGACGCCGAGCCCGGCGAGCTCCCTTTGCGGGGCGAAGCCGAGGTAGCCGCTCTCGTAGGCCGCGAGCGACGGCCCGGGGAACCCATCCATCCACCCGGCGATCTCGCCCCAGGGGTTGCCGGGGAACCTCCTCGTCACGGCCTCGCCGGTGTCCGCGTCGAGGGCGCAGACGGTGGTCGACCTCAGGTGGACGTCCATCCCGAACGCGGTAGAATACTTTGGCATGGGAGCCTCCCAACCTCGTTGCGGCGCGGCTGCGCCTATGGCACTTCAACATCATTGCCGCAGCCCCGACCCGCGGTCACGAGCGGGGGCTCCTATCTTTTTAGTGCCCTCGGATTGGGTCACAGTGTCTGTCGTTGCCAAAACATCGACGTTGCCCTGGTCGCAAGTAGTCATTGGGGACGTTCTTAAATGACTAGTCAAACAAGAACGTCCCCAACGACTAGTCGTTTAAGAACGTTCCCAATGACTAGCCAATAAAACGGCGCCCGTCGGCGATGTTGCCGGCGGGCGCCGTTGTCTTGAAGACGAAATGATCCGTTTTCCTCCGTCCCCAAGGGATCATTACAGTGAGTCGATAAAGCGCTGCTGGGCGGCGCGGCCGGCCTCGTCCCACTTAAAGACGCCGGCGTTGTCGAGCACGTGGCCAAACACCACGCCGACCTCCTCGTGCAGGATATCGATGGCGTTGTCCGCCGTAAGCTCGTCGGCGCGGCGGGCAAAAACATCTTCGGCCCATGCGGCGTGGCTGCGGCAAAGGTCGTCGCCCTCGAGCGCGCTGGCAAGGTCGTAGCTGGCATCGGCTTTGGCCGCTAGCAGGTGCTCGCGGACAGCGCCGAGCTCGGGAACCAAGCGCGGCGGCAAAATGGCCAGGCCCATGACCTCGATCAGGCCGATGTTCTCCTTTTTAATATGGTGATACTCGGCATGCGGGTGGAACACGCCCAGCGGATGCTCGTCGGTCGTGATATTGCAGCGAAGCGCCAGGTAGGCCTCGTAGATCTCGCCGCCGGCGTTGCCGCGGGAGTCGACGCGGCGGATGACGGGCGTCACGGTGTTGTGCGCCATGCCATCGGCTGTGTGCGCGATGACGCCCACCGACTCATCGGTCCACTCGCGCCATGCCAGGATAATCTTCTCAGCAGCATCGAGCAACTGGGCGCGGTCGTGCGAACGCAGTCGTAGCACCGAAAGCGGCCACTGCAGCACAGTACCGCTGACCTGGTCAAAACCGGGCACGCTAAACTGCGAGACCTCGGCGGCGTGCATCATGGGGAACTCGTGCGCGCCACCCTGGAAATGGTCGTGCGACAGAATCGAGCCGCCCACGATGGGCAGGTCGGCATTGGAGCCGATAAAGTAGTGCGGGAACAGGTCCACAAAGTCGAGCAAACAGGAGAGGCTCTTGCGGTCCACGTGCATCGGACGATGCTCGGAGCTCATGGCAATGCAATGCTCGTTAAAGTACGCGTACGGGCTGTACTGGAAGCCCCAGCGCTCGCCGTTGAGCTGGATGGGGATAATGCGCAGGTTCTGACGGGCGGGGTGGGCGCCGCCGTCGGCTGTGGCAGAACGTCCCGGATAGCCCTCGTTTTCGATACAGAGCTGGCAGGCGGGATACTTCTCGCCCGTGTTCTTGGCCGCACCGGCTGCGGCGATATCGCGCGGGTCCTTTTCGGGCTTGGACAGGTTGATAGTGATCTCCAGGGCACCCCAGTTGGTGGGGGTGCTCCATTTGATATTGCGCGCGATGGCGGCGCGGCGCACGTAACCGGCGTCACAGCACAGACCGTAGAACCAGTCGGTCGCGGCGCGGGGCTCGTTGACGCCCATACGTCCGTTGAACTCTTCGTTTACAACCGAAGGCCTCGGCATGAGCGCGCCCATGATGCGCATGGCGATGCGGTCGCGGCCCGACGCCGTGTCCTCGGCAGCACCGTTGGCAACGGCGGCCTCGGAAAGCACGACAAGCGTGCCTTCAAGGTCGAAGTCGGGCAGGGTATCGGGGTGCAAGAATGAAATCTTCTCGGTCTTGAGCGCCCAAGCCATGTCGAGTGCGGGACCCGTGGCGCCGATGCACTCCAAAATGGTGTTGTATGCCCAGATGCGATCGTCCTGGCCGATCATCGACCGGTGGATAGCGTACTCGATCAGGTTCTGCGCGACCTCGCGCACGTCGGTCATTACAGCCATGCCGCGTAAGCCCCCTTGTCAGAGATGGCGTAGTGACGGGCAGAGCCCTCGCCCAGCCAGCCGTTCATCTTGGCAATGAAGGTGTCGACCAGATCGAGCGGCACGAAGGCCTGAATGGTGCCGCCAAAGCCGCCGCCGTGGATACGGACGGCGCCGCGGCCGTCGAGCACGTGCTCGGCCAGCGCCAGGGCATACATGGAAGGCTGCTCGGAACCCAGTTTGGCAACGACATTTTGCAGGTACATGGCGGAGCTGGCGCCGGACTCGCGCGTCAGGACCAGGAACTGGTCAATGTCGCCGGCGTTCAGAGCTGCCCAGCGCTTGTCGACCAGGCCGTTCTCGTACCAGTAGTGAACGGCGCGCAGGCAGGCTCGGTCACCGAGCTTGGCGCGCAGCTCGGGGAGCTTGGCGTCAAAGTCGGCAACGTCGACCTCGCACAGGCGTGCCTTGCCAAACTCGGCGGCGACGTCCTGCATCTCGCGCGGAACGGCGGCGTAGTCGTCGGTAGCTGCCACATGGTCGGCGCCAACTTTAACGAGCACGAGCGCATAGCCGTGATCCTCAAAGTTGAGCTCGAGCTTCTGGGTTTTAGGCTGAGCCTGGTCCTCAAAGTCCATGTAGGCAAGGCCGCCCAGGCACACGGCGGCCTGGTCCATCAGACCGCAGGGCTTGCCGTAGTAGTTGTTCTCGGTGCGCTGGCTCATCTGAGCGAGCGTGACGGGCTCAATGGCGGGCGCGCCCCAAAGCGTCTCCATGGCACGACCGTACGCGGCCTCGACGGCGGCAGAGCTGGAAAGGCCACCGCCCGAGGGGACGGAGCAGGTGAAGGCGAAGTCGAAGCCGTGGGGCTCAACACCAAGCGCTGCGACCTCGTGGGCCATACCACGCACGAGGCTTGCGGACGTGCCCTTCTCGGACTCCTGAACATCCAGCGTGTCGAGCGCAATCTCAAACGTGGGATAGCCCTCGTCGGCAACGCGAACCTTGTTGGAATCGGTTGCCACGGCGATACCGTCGACGGCGACATCGAGCGAGCCGGCGATAACGTGGCCGCCCTCGTGATCGGTGTGGTTGCCGCTGATCTCGGAACGCCCAGGTGCGTGCACAAAGAGCACCTGGCGGTCGCCAATGGGGCCAAACTCATCTTCAAACAGTTTGGTGAGCGTGGCGAGTGTCTTTTCGTCGGGGGCGGTCATGGTGTCATCCTTTCTTGGTTATCCCGAGTTACCGGGCTTTGCTTATGAGCACGTAAACATATCAAGGTGCGAGGGAGTAGGCGGGAGTCATAACGCTGCTCCCTTGCACCTTGACGAGGGTGGGTTAACAAATCGTCGAGAATCGGTAGACGATCGTCGAGCTAAACGGGTGGTCAGGCGTGCAGGCGGGATGCGCCCAATTTGTGTGATGGTTGTTGTCAGGCCAAAACTCGGGCTCAAATGCGACGCCGTCGCGAGGACCGTAACTGCAGCCGTCTTTGGCGTCGATATCGCTGAGCCAGTTGCCGGTATACAGATGCGCGCCCGGTGCGGTTACGAAGATGTCGAGCGTGCGGCGCGAGTTTGGATCTTGCAAACGCAGTGCGTGGCGCGGGTCGGCGTCGGGGGTAAAGCCATCCAGGCAGAAACAATGGTCAAAGCCCCGTGCAATCTTGAGCTGCTCGTCGTTCGCCTCGATGTCGCGGCCGAGCGCCTTGGGTGCGCGGAAATCGAATGGCGTGCCGGCCACGGGGCGAACCTCGCCAGAAGAGATGTTGTCCTGGCGCTGGGGGAGGAAAGCCTCGGCGTCGATAGTCGCGACCTGGTCCAGAACCGTGCCGGCGTCGTGCCCCGCAAGGTTGAAGTACGTGTGGTTGGTCATGTTGACGAAGGTGTCGGCATCGGTAACGCAGCTTTGCGTGCAGGTGAGCTCTGCGGCACCCGTTGGCCCTGCCTGCAGGACATAGGCAACGGTAAAGGTGCGGTTGCCCGGGAGACCCAGTTCGCCGTCGGCCAACTTGCATGTAAAACTCACCGTGTTGGTAATCTCGTCGACTGTGGCGTTCCACACGCGCTTATGAAGGCCATGTTCAAGGTCGGTGTGCAGATTATTGGCTTTGTCAGGACCATCGTTGCATGCCATCTGATAGACCGTGCCGGCAATCTCGATTTGGCCTTTATCCGTTCGGTTGGCCGAAGGGCCAATAGTTCCGCCGTAGCACGCCGGATTGTCGAAGTAGCCATCGAGGGCATCGAAGCCGAGCGCGATGTCGGCAACATCGCCTGAGGCATCGGGAACCTCGATGCTAAGGATGGTCGCGCCATAGTCCATGACGCGCACGCGGGCACCTGCGCAAACAAGGTTATAGACCGTAACCGGCGAGCCGCTGGGGGCGGCGCCGAACGGAGTTGTGGTAATCATGAGCGTCCTTTCGAATACGACGCCATGGCCTGCGCTCCGGGAGCGCAGGCCATCATGGTATCGGTGTGCTTACGTTTTATGTTAACGTACTCATAGCCTGGAACCACGGACTTCTTCGCTTTCCTGCAATCGGTCGAAAATGAGCCGTGAACGGTATTCAGGTGGTGTTGAGGGCGTTACATAACTGCTGATAGGTATAGTAGAGTACGTTAACATTATCGATAGACAACAAAGCCTCCCGCGTGACCAGCAATTTCGCATGGGGTATTTAGGCTTCCTACAGGAGCGAAGGTGATTTTGTGGCAAGGCGCCCTTCCAACGACACGGGTTCGCGTCCGGTTTCCATGGTCGACGTTGCCCGCGCTGCCGGTGTTTCGCAGCAGACGGTTTCGCGCGTTGCCAACGGATTGCCCAACGTGAACGAGCAGACGCGTCAGCGCGTGCAGGCAGCCATGCAGGAGCTCGGTTTCCGTCCGAGCTATGCCGGTCGCTCGCTGCGCGACGGCCGCTACCATTCGGTCGGGCTGTGCGTTAATGACGTCACCAAGTTCGGTAATCTGACGATGATCGACGGCATTGCCAGTGCGGCCCGCGAACGCGGTTGTGCTATCACACTGGTCGAGATGTCCAAGACCGAGGAGTTTTCGCTTGCCGAGGCCACTCGTCGCATGGCAGCGCTGCCCGTGGATGGCATCATCATCGGCATGAGCCGACTGGCGCCCGACTTTGAGACGTTTGTGCCTCTGCCGGGTATCGGCACGGTCATCGTCACCATGTATGCTCACCCGCGGGTAACCACGGTCGACTCTGACCACTATGGCTGCTCTCTGCTGCTTATGGATCATCTGTTTGAGCTGGGCCACGAGCAAATTCGCTTTATCGGCGGTCCGTCCTTCTCGGTCGACGAACAGTTCCGCCGGGCTGGTTGGAGAGATTCTCTCGAGCGCAGGCATATCAAAATGGCTGAGCCGCTCGAGGGCGACTGGTCTGCCAACAGCGGTTACGAGGCCGGCAGATATCTGGCCGAGCACGACCGCACCATGACGGCGATTTACGCGGCAAATGACCAGATGGCAAACGGTGCGATCGCTGCGTTGCGCGACAGCGGATTGCGTGTGCCCGAGGACGTGAGCGTGGTGGGCGTCGATGACTCACTCGACGACTTTGTCGCGCATAACGAGCTCACGACCGTACGATTCGATCTACATCAGCGCGGACGCGAGGTATTCGAGCATGCGGTTCCCAAGGCGGGAGCAACGGGCAAGACTGTTGCCATTCGTATTCCGGGCAAGCTCATCGTTCGACATACCACGGCAGAGCCTCGCATATAGTTTTTGCAGGTCAAAAGCGATATATTCCGCATCAATAACAATCGGCAGGGATGCTAGCAGATAGCCGTGGCTATGAAGGCGAGTGCTATGATGGACAAGTTCTTTTGTCTATCTAGGAGGCTTTGCCTGATGGAGATCACCAAGGATATCCGCTACATTGGCGTCAACGATCACGACATTGACCTGTTCGAGGGCCAGTACGACGTGTCCGAGAACGGTATGGCATACAACAGCTACGTCATCCTGGGCGAGAAGATCGCTGTCGCCGATTCGGTTGACGCTGGCTTTGTCGACGAGTGGCTCGGCAACCTCGATGCCGTGCTCAATGGCCGTACGCCCGACTACCTGGTCGTCCATCACATGGAGCCCGATCACTCCGCTGGTATCGCCACCTTTATGGAGCGCTATCCCCAGGCGCAGATTGTGGCCAGCATGGGCGCTTTCCGCATGATGGTCAACTACTTTGGCACCGACTTCCCCGAGCGCAAGATGGTCGTCAAAGAGGGCGATGTGCTCGACCTGGGTGGTCACAGCCTGACGTTTGTCGGCGCTCCCAACGTGCACTGGCCCGAGGTGCTCTTTTCCTACGAGTCCACCGACAAGGTGCTCTTTAGTGCCGACGGCTTTGGCAAGTTCGGTGCTAACGACATCGAGGATCCCGAAGGCTGGGCTTGCGAAGCGCGCCGTTACTACTTTGGCATCGTGGGAAAGTTTGGCAAGTTTGTGCAGGCCGTGCTCAAGAAGGCCGCCGATTTGGACATCCAGATCATCTGCCCGCTCCACGGTCCCGTTCTTAGCGAGAATCTGGGCTATTACCTCGACACTTACAACACCTGGTCGAGCTACCAGCCCGAGGACGAGGGCATCACGATCGCCTATGCGAGTGTGTATGGCCATCTGAAGGCTGCCGTCGAGGAGCTCGCATCTGCGCTCGAGGCCCGCGGCCAGAAGGTCTCCGTCTTTGACCTGGCTCGCGACGATATGGCCGAGGCCGTTGAGGACGCGTTCCGCTATGACCGCCTGGTGCTCGCTTCCATTACCTATCAGGGCGAGATCTTCCCGTTCATGAGCACTTTTATCCATGCGCTTGCCGAGCACGCCTATCAGAACCGCACGGTGGCACTTGTCGAGGCCGGCTCTTGGGCGCCTGCGGCCGCCAAGGTGATGACCAAGGAACTCGAGGACATGAAGGATATTACCCTGGCGCAGAATAAGGTGACCGTTCTGGGCTCGCTCAACGACACGTCGCGCGCCCAGATTGAATCGCTTGCCGACGAACTTTCCAAGTAAACCCATTTCCACCACAAAAGGGACAGGCACCTTTGTGGTGGTTTCCCTTTTTGTCTCACGGTTTTATGGTAAATCGCTTAACCCTGCCGTTACCTGCGGTGACGGCAGGGTTTATTTGTAAAACACCCTGTTTGACCTTGAAACGCGTTCATTTGATACCTACCGTTCGCGTCTCCGTATCGACCGTTCGGCATCTTTGATAAAACTCTGGCCTGACTTTAATCGCCATGCTGTTAACGTACTCATTAACGACTCGTCTCTGCCGCTGCGCTGCGGCGGGGAGTTGGAGCCTGTCGAGGGACATTAAATGCTAGCGCAAGCATCGAATGTCCCCTGACGCTCGTTTTGGTAGTCAAAGCGCATTAAGGGATGCGCTAAGAAAGGGGAATTCCTCATGGCACTTTCTCGTCGTCAATTCCTTCAGGCCTGCGGCCTCGGCGTGATGGGCGTCGCAACTGCCGGCTCTCTCGCGGGTTGCGGTGGTTCCGGTAGCGACGCTGGCTCCGCTGCTGGCGGTAGCACCGCTAACGCTCAGAAGCCGGTCGTTTTCTACAACCGCCAGCCTTCTAACTCTTCCACCGGTGAGCTGGATATGACCACGCTCAAGTGGAACGATGACACCTACTACGTCGGCTTTGACGCCAAGCAGGGCGGCGAGCTCGAGGGCCAGATGGTCGTCGAGTACATCAAGGCTCATGCTGCCGACATCGACCGTAACGGTGACGGCGTCATTGGCTACGTCCTCGCCATCGGTGACGTGGGACACAACGACTCCATCGCTCGTACCCGTGGCTGCCGCAAGGCCCTGGGCACCGCTGTCGAGAAGGACGGCCAGATCGTTTCCGACCCCGTCGGCACCAACACGGACGGCAAGTCCGACAAGGTCAAGGACGGCGAGATCGAGGTCGACGGCAAGAAGTTCATCGTCCGTGAGCTCGCCAGCCAGGAGATGAAGACCTCCGCCGGCGCCACGTGGGACGCTCCGACCGCCGGTAACGCTCTGTCCGGCACCTGGGCTTCCGCCTTCGGTGAGCAGATCGATATCGTTGTCTCCAACAACGACGGCATGGGCATGTCCATGTACTCCAACTGGGCCAAGGAGAACAAGGTTCCCGTCTTTGGTTACGACGCCAACTCCGACGCCGTTGCCGCCCTGGGCGACACCGACTTCCCCTATGGTGGCACCATTTCCCAGAACCCCGCTGTCCAGGCTTACCTCACCCTGCGTCTGCTCCGCAACTCCCTTGACGGCGTCGACGTCAACACCGGCGTGGGCAAGGCTGACGATGCCGGTAACGTCATCGCCGAGGATGACTTTAAGTACAGCGAGGAGGACCGTTCCTTCTACGCTATGAACCTCGAGGTCACGGCCGACAACTACAAGGACTTCACCGACCCGGCGAATACCCTGTACGAGACGGCTCAGGCCCAGCTCGACGAGGGCGATAGCGCCAAGAAGAAGGTTTGGCTGAGCATTTACAACTCTGCCGACAACTTCCTGGGCTCCACCTATAAGCCGCTGCTCGAGAAGTATGCTCCGCTGCTCAACCTCGATCTCGAGGTTGTCCAGGGCGACGGCCAGAACGAGTCCTCTATTACCAACAAGCTTGGTAACCCGGCTGACTTTGATGCCTTTGCCATCAACATGGTGAAGACCGACAACGGCGCTTCCTACACGTCGATTCTTGGCCAGTAAGCCAATGCCTGTTCAAAAGGGCATGTAGGTATGTGTGCAAGGGGGATCAGGCGACTGCTCCCCCTTGTCATTCTGAGGTCATGAGTACGTAAACATTTGCCATGGCCTCCTATCAGGACGTTCTCCCAGACGTAGTGATGTATGATTGCAGCGTTTGGAGAGAGCATCGAGGGAAACGAGGGGTGAATACATGTCAGACAAGCAAGACGACATCGTCCTGTCGATTCGAGGAATGAGCAAGACGTTCGGGCGCAATCGCGTGCTCGACCACATTAACCTCGACGTTCGCCGCGGCACCGTCATGGGCCTGATGGGTGAGAACGGCGCAGGCAAGTCCACGATGATGAAATGCCTGTTCGGCACTTATCAAAAGGACGAAGGATCCATTATCCTCGACGGCAAGGAGGTGAGCTTCTCCGGTCCTAAGGATGCTTTGGAAAACGGCATCGCCATGGTCCATCAGGAGCTCAACCAGTGCCTCGAGCGCAACGTGGTCGACAACCTGTTCTTGGGCCGCTATCCGGTCAAGGGCGGCGTGATCGATGAGGCACGCATGCGCAAAGAGGCTTCGGACCTGTTCCGTCGTCTGGGCATGACCGTCAACCTGACCCAGCCCATGAAAAACATGAGCGTTTCGCAGCGTCAGATGGTCGAGATTGCCAAGGCTATGTCCTACAATGCCAAGGTTATCGTTCTGGACGAGCCCACAAGTTCTTTGATGGCGCAAGAGGTCGACAAGCTGTTCGAAATGATGCGCAAGCTCAAGGAGCAGGGTATCGCGCTGATCTACATCTCGCATAAGATGGACGAGATTTTCGAGATCTGCGATGACGTGTCGGTTCTGCGTGACGGCAACCTGGTCATGACCAAGCACACGAGCGAGACTGACATGAACGAGCTCGTGAGCGCCATGGTTGGCCGTTCGCTTGACAATCGTTTCCCGCCGGTTGACAACGTCCCCGGCGACAATATCCTTTCGGTGCAGCACCTGTCTACAAAGTTTGATCCGCATCTGGTCGACATCACCTTTGATGTGCGCAAGGGCGAGATTTTCGGCCTGTATGGTCTGGTTGGCGCCGGCCGTACCGAGCTGCTCGAGACGATCTTTGGTATTCGCACCCGCGCTGCCGGTCGTGTGTACTTCCGCGATCGCCTGATGAACTTCTCCTCGGCGCGTGACGCTATGGAGCACGGTTTTGCTCTCATTACCGAGGAGCGTAAGGCGAACGGTCTGTTCCTTAAGGGCGATCTAACGTTTAACACCACCATCGCCAATCTTGATCAGTACAAGAGCGGCATTGCGCTGTCTAATGACAAGATGGTTCGCGCTACGAACAAAGAGATCAAGACCATGCACACCAAATGCATGGGGCCCGATGATCTGATTTCGAGCCTCTCCGGCGGCAACCAGCAAAAGGTCATTTTTGGTAAGTGGCTCGAGCGCTATCCGCAGGTATTCCTGATGGACGAGCCTACCCGCGGCATCGACGTCGGCGCCAAGTACGAGATTTATCAGCTCATCATCGACATGGCTAAGAAGGGCAGTACGGTCATCGTGGTCTCTTCCGAGATGCCCGAGATTCTCGGCATCACCAACCGCATCGGCGTCATGTCGAACGGACATCTTTCGGGTATCGTCAACACCAAGGAGACGAACCAGGAAGAGCTGCTCCGTCTGAGCGCCAAGTATCTGTAGACGAAGGGGATGGAACACATGCCTACCGTATCCGGTAAGATTCTGTCGGTCGACGAGGAGACGAAGCTCCTCCAGCCGATCGACAGCTATGTAAACGAGGTTCAGAAGAAGGTTGACGCTCTGCGCGTCGACGGTACGACTCGTATCGTCGAGCTGCAGAGCAGCATCGATGCTGCCAAGAGCGATCGCGTTCTCACTAAGGCCGAGCGTGACGAGGCCATCAATGGCTACAAGGCACAGATGGAGCATGCCAAGCAGGTCGAAGCCCAGAATAAGGGTAAGATCGACAAGCTTGTTGCCGATGCCGAGAACTATCTGAAGGCTCACTACGAGACTGAGTACCTCGCTCCCGTCAAGGCAAGCTGCGCCGCTGAGCGCGAAGCTGCCAAGGCTGCCTACCAGAAGCATCTCGCCGAGCTCGAGAAGGAGCACCAGGCTGGCATTGCCGGTATCACCGACCAGGCCGAGATCAAAGAAGAGAAGTACGTCTACAAGAACAAGCAGTTCGACGCCAAGGTGACCTATCAGCAGGAGCTGCAGCAGATCAAGGACCGCGAGCATGAGGCATTTGCCTATCGCTATCATCTGATCGACTTGCTTCGTATTGGCAAGTTCACCTTTGCCGAGAACATGGCGCAGCGTTGGGAGAACTACAAATACACGTTTAATACGCGTACGTTCCTGCTCAACAACGGTCTATATATCGCCATTGCGCTGGTTTTCATCGCCCTGTGCGCTATCACGCCGGTTGTTAAGGGCACGCAGCTGCTCACGACTCAGAACGTGCTGAACATTTTCCAGCAGGCTTCGCCCCGTATGTTCTTGGCACTTGGCGTCGCCGGCCTGATCCTCCAGACTGGTACCGACCTGTCGATTGGCCGTATGGTCGGTATGAGTATGGTGGCGTCTACCATCATCATGCACGCCGGTCCAAACACCGGTACCGTGTTTGGCATCGCTTTCGACTTCTCCACCATGCCCGTCGTGGGCCAGATCATCCTGGCACTTGTTGTCTGCGTTGTCCTGTGCACCGCATTCTCTGCCATTGCTGGCTTCTTTACCGCTAAGTTTAAGATGCACTGGTTCATCTCGACGATGGCCAACATGCTCATCATTTTTGGTCTTGTCACCTATGCCACCAAGGGCGTGTCCTTCGGTTCGATCAATCCTCTGATTCCTGCCATGGTCACTCCGCGTATTGGCAGCTTCCCGACGATCATCCTGTGGGCCGTCGCTGCTATCGTGGTCGTGTGGTTCATTTGGAACAAGACCACCTTCGGTAAGAACATGTTCGCCGTCGGCGGCAACCCCGAGGCTGCTTCCGTCTCTGGTATCAACGTCTTCGCTGTTTCCATCGGCGCCTTCATCCTCGCCGGTATCTTGTACGGCTTTGGTTCTTGGCTCGAGTGCATCCGCATGGTCGGTTCTGGCTCCGCTGCTTACGGCCAGGGCTGGGAGATGGACGCTATCGCCGCGTGCGTTGTCGGTGGCGTTTCCTTCACCGGCGGTATCGGCAAGATTTCCGGCGTCACCGTCGGTGTGCTGATCTTCACCGCTCTTACCTATGCACTGACCATTCTGGGTATTGATACCAACCTGCAGTTCGTGTTCTCCGGCCTGATCATTCTCGTCGCCGTTACGCTCGACTGCCTCAAGTACGTCCAGAAGAAATAGCTAACGCGTGTGTCTCCATGCGATATAAGGGGAGTCGGGTGTCATTCTCGACTTCCCTTTTTTGAACCTAGAGACCGCTTGCTATTATCTGAATAATGCTGCATATGCGAACTCAATTCGCTATGCTCTTTTTTCAAAGTGATAGCTGCTTGCCTGTGGGGCAAGATTGAAGAGGAAGGCAGGACACCTTATGAAACAGGTACTCGTCTGCTGCAATACCGGTGTGACCACCAGCCTGCTGGTTTCAAAGATCAAGAGCGTTGCCGACGCGCGTAATCTTGAGATTTCGATTGAAGCTTCGCCGATGGCAACTGCTGCCGATCGCATTGGCGACGCGGATGTCGTTTTGTTGGGGCCGCAGGTTGGTTATGCCAAGGAGGCGTTTGAGGAAGCCGGCGCCAAGAATGTTCACGTGATTACCGCCGGTGATTATGCTACGCAGAATGCCGAAGGCATCTTGGATAGCATTGTGAGCGCTTTGTAGCTCGAGCTAAATCGTTTTCGATTTGCCGTGTAGGGGGAGAGCTTCTCTTCGCCTACACGGCTTTATTATTTTCACCACAAAGGTGCCTATCCCCTTTGTGGTGGTCTTGGTTTAAGGGTTGGCGATGATGAGGATTGGCCGGGTGTCGTCGTTGATCCGAGCGATTGAGTTGGAAACAGCGCCATTCGAGTCGTGGTCCATCACAATCGTTTCGACATCGGTCAGCTTGGCAAAACGGTACATGCCGCGACCGTTGACTTTACTGGCGTCCATGAGCGCCACGCTTTTGCGGGCGGCACCGATCATGGCTGCCTTGGTCTCTGCCATCTGCGGAAAGTCGGTGGTAAAGCCACAGTCGGGGACAAAGGCGCCGGGGCACATGACGGCCAGGTCGGCATGGACCATTTGGAGCGCTTGCATGGTGAGGGGGCCATACAGATAGCGATGACCCTTGCGCAACGCCCCTCCCAGCATGACGACATCGACCGACGGCATACTCTCGTCGATATAATCGGCGATGGTAATGTCGGCCGTGATAACGGTAATGCCGTCGCGCTGATCGAGGAGTCGGACGAACTCGAGCGCTGTGGTGCCCGAGTCTACGAGCAGCGTGTCGCCGTCATTGACGAGCTCGATGGCGCTTTGCGCGATGGCCTGCTTGGCGGCGACGTTGACATTGATTCGGCGATCCTGCGTGGAGACGGTCAGGCGTTTGTGGAGTGATACGGCACCACCATGTGTGCGGCGCAGCTTGCCTGCTTCGGCGAGCGCGTCCAGGTCGGCGCGGGCGGTGACGGAGGACACGCCAAAGGTCTGGGCAATTTCTGCCACCTGAACAGATGCGCTGTGCTCGAGCATATCCATGATGGCCGCGCGACGTTCATCGGCAAAAGCACGGTTGGTAGCTTGGGCCATGTTTGCTCCATTCTCGGCTAAATTTGCAGGAATTGTGTTGACTCTATTTTCGTTCATTTTCTTTTTTAATAAGAAAACAGTTTTCGTTTACTTATCTTTTCTATAAAAGAAAGGAACTCAACATCTAAAACTCAATAACGAACACAGGCGCTGGACCTCGATATCTTCCGTTTGCTTTTCAAATTTGACGATCCAGGCTCGCGAAAGGGCGTTGTCCCGCACATCTATAACGTTCGATTTGCATACAATGAGCGTAGCAAAACGCAAGGTAAAACGCCTTGTGAACAACTATGCCCGATGTCCAGATGCGGGCGAGGGAGAGGAGCAAACGCTCATGGCACTTGTTACCACCGAAAAGATGCTCAAGGACGCTCAGGCCGGTCACTATGCTGTCGGCGCGTTCAATGTCGAGAACCTCGAGTTTGTTATGGCCGTTCTGGCCGCTGCCGAGGAGACCAAGTCCCCCGTCATCATGCAGACCACCCCGGGCACCATCAAGACCGCTGGTCTGGACTACTTCTACGGCATGGTCAAGGCTGCCGCCGAGCGCGCTTCCGTGCCCGTCGCTCTGCACCTCGATCACGGCGATGGCTATGACCGCTGCATGCAGGCTTTCCGCACGGGCTACACCTCCGTTATGATCGACGGTTCGCACGAGTCTTTCGAGGACAACATCGCTCTGACCAAGTCCGTCGCCGATGCTGGCCGCGCCATGGGTGTGCCCGTTGAGGCTGAGCTCGGCAAGGTTGGCGGCAAGGAGGACGACGGTCCCGCGGTTGAGGGCGAGAGCCCCTACACCGATCCGGCCGAGGCCAAGGAGTTCGTCGAGCGTACCGGCTGCACCTCGCTGGCCATTGGCGTTGGCACCAGCCACGGTGTGTACACGAGCGATCCGCACATTGAGCAGTCCGTGGTCAAGGCCATCCGCGACGCCGTCGACGTGCCGCTGGTTCTGCACGGCACCTCCGGTGTGCCCGATGAGCAGGTTGCCGAGGCTGTGAAGAACGGCATCTGCAAGGTTAACTACGCCACCGAGTTGCGTCAGGCCTACACCAAGGGCTTCATGGCCTACATGGCCGAGAATCCCGCCTGCTTCGATCCCAAGAAGCCGGCCAAGGAGGGCATGCGCGAGATCACCGAGCTGGTTAAGATCCGCATGACCAACCTCAACTCTGTGGGCAAAGCAGAGTAACAGCAAGGGTACTCCGACTCGCTACATATCCCGGGGAGGGACGAGGGCTTAGTTCCCCAATCGTCCTCGGGCATGCAAAAAGCCTCGCTGCGCACTTCGTGCGGCGAGGCTTTTTGCCCCCCTGTGGAAAGATTGGGGAACTAAGCCCTCGTCCCTCCCAGGTTGACCTACTCGAGGTCGTCGCCCTTGTGGCGTTAGGTCTGAAATAACAAGAAGCCTTTGCGCTGCGGAATGATTTTGGAAACTAAGTACGGGGACCCGCCCAAGCCGTCCTGCTCGATCGCCCTTGTGGCGTTGGGGCGGAAAGGATGGTGCGCGAGGGCTTCTTTGTTGATGGGGGATTAGTATGCCCGGGCTTGGTTGGGGAAGGTTTTGTCTAGGGATGCTTGGAGCTTTTCGAACGATGCTCGCAAGTTGAGATTCTGATCGGTTGAGCGTCTGGGTTTTGGGGTTGGGGAGTCGAGGAGGCCGTTTCTCTGTGTCGGGGGGAAGGAGAAAAGGTCTGCATGTTTTAGGGATGGCTGCTGTACTGCGTCATTGGAAGAATGCATGCTTATGCGGCCTCCTCGATGTCCACCAAAAGGTTGCGCACGGGGTCTGCTGCTAGGTCCCGTGCGTTGGCAGTATTATGCCGCGGCTGCTGCAAAGAAGCGCTAAAGAAAAGCTTAATGAGGTTTGACGTTGTGATGAAATCGCAGGTCAAAGCTATCGAGTAACACTCTTGAAAGGTTTGAGCTTAAGGGCTTTCTAAGGTTTGTGGCGCGGATGTAGCTCGCCTGTGTGGGGCGTGTGGACGGCTCGTTCCTAGCGTTGCGGCTCTGCGGCGCGCACCTGCTCGATGACCTTTTCCATGGTGGCATCGATGCGGTCCTTTTTGAGTTCGCATTCCCAGATGGTTATGGGTGTCCAGCCCATTTGAGTGAGTGCTGCCACGGCAGCGCGGTCGCGCTCGACGTTGCGACGGAACTTTGCCTCCCAAAACTCAACATTGCGCTTGGGCTGGCTCGGATTGCACTTAGGGCAGCGGTGCCAAAAGCAGCCGTTGACGAAGATGGCGATCTTGCGTCCGGGAAAGGCGATGTCGGGTTTTCCGGGCACCTTCCATTCCAAGCGATAACCCGTAAGGCCCGCTGCGCGCAGGCGCTGTCGTACGAGCAGCTCGGGCTTGGTGTTGGCGCGTTTGTTGCCCTTCATGGACTTTTTGATGGCGGCGCGACGGCGCACCAGTTCGCGCTCGTCGGCGGAAAGGTCCGAAGTGTCGATGCCGTCCAGCAGGCCGGGCTTGGGGCGCTTTTTGCTGCGGCGCTTAGGTTTACGTTTGGGCTTGGTAGCAGATTCGTCTGCCGCGGTGGCCTCGGCGCCGTTAGCCTCGAGCCGGTCTTCCTTCAGCTCAATCAGGGCATCAATGAGCCCCTTGTCGGCGGGCATCCATTCCACCGTGGCAAGCGAGGTGCGCGGAATCCAGCGGATATCGAGCTGGCGGTCGTGCTTCTGAGGTTCATCGGATTCATCGGCGAGCGAGCAGTAGTAGCACTCCATGGAGAGATGAAAATCGGGGTAGTCATACTCAACGGTGTAGAAATCACGCAGGTTGATGACTTTGACCTGCAGCTCCTCCATGAGTTCGCGGCGTACGGCGTCCTCGGGCGTCTCGCCGCGCATGAGCTTGCCACCGGGGAACTCCCAAAGTCCCTGCATGTCGCCATAGCCGCGCTGCACGGCAAGCAGCTCGTCAGATCCTTCCTTGCGAATGATTCCAGCGGCAACATGAACAGTCTTCAACAGGAGTCCTCTCTCAACATCAACACGTGGCAGGGCGGCTACCCGTACCTTACACAACGGTAAGGCAAGCGTAAGTCATATCGATGGTAGCCGACTCGGCTTCTTGCGACTATAGATGCCGTAGACTAATCGCAAGAAAGGACTCGGTATGCAAACCACGCACATGGCGACCCCGGTACTGGAGGTCGCGCATCTCGAAAAGGTATATGGAGCGCTGGGCAACGTGACCCGCGCGCTCAACGACGTCAGCTTTACCGTCAACCGCGGCGAATTTGTTGGCATCATGGGCGCCTCGGGCTCGGGCAAGTCGACGTTGCTCAACTGCGTCTCGACCATCGATAGCGCCACGAGCGGCGCCATCCGCATCAACGGGCAGGACGTTACGCGCATGAAGCAGGCCAAGCTCTCGCAGTTCCGCCGCGAGGAGCTGGGCTTTATCTTCCAGGACTCCAACCTGCTCGATACGCTCACAGCACGCGAGAACATTGCCCTGCCGCTCACCATCGCCCGCACGAACTCGGCAGAGATCTCGACCCGCGTGCAGGATGTGGCTGCGCGTCTGTCTATCAGTCAGGTGCTCGATAAGTATCCCTACCAGATGTCCGGCGGTCAGCAGCAGCGCGTTGCCGCGGCTCGCGCACTCGTCACCGACCCCACTATGATCATGGCCGACGAACCCACCGGCGCCCTCGATTCCAAGAGCGCTCGCCTGCTGCTCGAGAGCCTGGAGGCCCTTAACCGCCGCCTGCGCGCCACGGTGCTCATGGTCACGCACGACAGCTTTGCCGCCAGCTACACGAGCCGTGTGCTGTTTATCCGCGACGGCAAGATCTTCACCGAGCTGCGCCGCGGCGACACCGACCGCCGAGAGTTCTTCGACCGCATTATGGAGGTCGTTGCCATGATGGGCGGTGAGGGCTCCGATGCTCTGTAAACTCGTTTGGGGCAACGTCCGCCGCGCCGGCCGCGACTACCTCGTCTATCTTTTGACGCTCACCCTGGGCGTCACGGTCTTCTATGCCTTTAACACCATCTCGATGCAGGTCGACATCGCCGGAATCGATGAAGAGGGCTTGGCGCAGGTTATGGGCAGCATGCTCGGCTACCTGACGTACTTTTTGGCCGGTGTCATGGCCTTTTTGATGGTGTATGCCAATAACTTCATCATGAAACGCCGTAAGAAGGAGTTTGGCCTGTACCAGGTGCTCGGCATGGGGCGCGGGCGCGTCGCCACGATCATGGCGCTCGAGACCGTGATAGTATCGGTCGTGGCCTTTGTCGCCGGCATTGTGCTGGGTGTGGGACTCTCCCAGCTCATGACGTTCTTTACGGCCTCGCTCTTTAAGACACAGATCGCCAATTTCCACTTCTTTTTCTCGGTGCATGCGTTCAACCTGACCCTTGCCTGCATGCTCGTGATGTTTGTGCTCACGCTACTGCTGAACCTTCGCGCTGTGCGTCGTACCAAACTCATCGAGCTCATGGGTGCCGAGCGTCGCAACGAGAGCATCAAGACACGCAACCCCTGGATCGCGATTGCCATCTTTGCCGTGGGCGTGGCGCTTGTGGGCGTGGCCTATTACCGTCTGCTACGTGATGGGTTCCCGCTAACCGCGACGGACAGCAAGCTACAAGAGGCCATGAACCAGTTTGGCATTACGACCGCTATGGTTACAGTGGGCACCTTTGCCCTGTTCTGGGGACTCTCGGGCATGCTCATCAAGCTGCTGCAGAGCCTGCGCAGCGTGTATTGGCGCGGCCTCAATATGTTTACCGTGCGTCAGCTTTCGGCCAAGGTCAATACGGTGTGCTTTTCGATGGGCGTCATCGCGATGATTCTGTTTTTGGCCATTACCTCGGTGACCTGCGGTATGTCGATCGCCAACGTGATGAACGAGAATCTGGAGCGCTATAACCCTGTTGACGTGTCTCAGACGTATGTCTATTACACGCCCGAAACGCTCGACTACTACAAGGAGTATGTCAATCCGTCTGAGGCCGATCGCATGGTGCTGGCCGATGCAACGGTCGATTTGTACGCTGCATGGCATGGCGAGCGCAAGTCGGCGGACAACAACGACGAGACCGGCAAAAAGGTCAATATCGCCGATGTTGCCGGTGAGCATGTGCAGATCGATTCGTATCTGAGTTACCCGCTTGGCGGCTCGGGCCCCTCGGTGGTGGCAGGCGAGATGTGCAAGGCCATGGGCAAAAAGCTTCCCAAGGCGCTCGAGGGAAGCAACGCCGATGCGATGGGTCTGTTTGTGACGCCGGCGAGCCAGTACAACAAACTGCGCCAGATGATGGGCGAGGAGCCGGTGAGCATTGGCCGCGACCAGTATCTGCTCACGTGTGATATGGGCGGTGAGCTGAGCGACCTGTACACCAAGTATATGGCTGGCGGCCATGCCCTTACCTTGGGCGGGCATACGCTCAAGCCCGCAACCGATAAGGCGGACGAGGACACGGCGGCCATCGCCAACTCGGCGATGGGCAGCAATCCCGGCACCGTGGTCGTAGCCGATGAGCTGCTGTCCCAGCTTAATCTGCAGCCGTATTCCAGTAATCTGCTCGTTAATTACAAACAGGGTATGGATACGACCGAGGCAGACGAGAGCATTAAATACACCTTGCTCGACGATTTGCTCGTTGACGGCAAGGAGCCGGGGTCGTGGGGAGTCTTCATCACGCGCTCCGAGATGTATACGCAGGCGGCTCAGATGAACGGCATGATTAGCTATCTGGCCATCTATATTGGCTTTGTACTGGTCGTTGCGTGCGCGGCGATACTGTCGATCCAGCAGCTCTCCAATGTGGCCGACGGCAGCCGCAGCTATCGTGTACTGGCACAGATCGGCTGTGACGACCGCCAGATTCGTCATTCGGTGATGGCGCAGCAAGCGGTGTTCTTCCTGTTCCCGCTGGCAGTGGGCCTGGCGCACTCCTTTGTGGCACTTAAGGTGATCATCGAGCTGGTGAGCATATTCGGAAATATGAGCATCGGCGGCACCGTGGGCCTCACCTGTGCGATTTTCCTGGCGGCCTATGGCGGCTACTTCCTGGTGACCTACCTCATGAGCACCGGCATGGTGCGAGCCGCTATCGCTACCCGTTACAGCGAGTAACAAGCGGGTAAAATCGTCGCAAAATCGGAGGTGTATGACCGCCGCGAAGGGACCAGGGACCCTTTCGCGGCGGTTTTTGCCAACCTGGTGCGTCTCAGATACAAGTGAGTAGACTTTTTTGAACCTGCCGAGCACATCGCGACAAATACTCAATAAAACCGCAGGTCAGAGCTATATCGTTTTGGCGTGTGCTCGGCCTTCTGCAAAAAGCCTACTCACTTGGTTTTTCTGCTAGAAGACCGCCGCGAGAGAAGGCAGCTCTCTCGCGGCGGTTGGCGTTTGCCCAGATAAAACCTACCAAAATAAACCTGTCCCTTTTTGGCAGGAGGTCTCAGCTGAACGGCGGGCCGTGCGGCTTGGGTGTGCGGGCTCACAATCTGGGGAAACCGAACAGATTGGGGGGCTTGTATGATTGATTCGAAGTGAAACGTGCGACCCGAGGGCATGTTTAACAGAGTGCGCCTGGCCCCCGAAGCCCGGCGCGCATACGATACGCGAGGGGTAGTCGTTGGGGACGTTCTTAAACGACTAGTCAAACAAGAACGTCCCCAATGACTACTTTGCGGGTAGCTAAAAGAGCCCCATCCTAAATTAGCTACCCCGCCAACACCGCAGGTAGAGCAAACGTCAGCGAAAGCCCGCCAGAGCGAGCAAGGTGCCTTGAAGCGAGGCGGCATTGACCTTCTGGTCATGCCGCCGAAGCTGAAAGGCAGATTGCCGCTCTGACGGGTTTGCAGCGTCGAGCCGTTACGCGGTTTGGTAAAACCGCGTAACTAAATCCGCTCCGCGATCTCGTGGATGAGGTAGTCGGTCTTTTCCCAGCCCAGGCACGGGTCGGTGATCGACTTGCCAAAGACGCCGCCGTCGACCGGCTGGTTGCCGTCCTCAAGGTAAGACTCGATCATAAAGCCCTTGACCAGCTTGGAGATGGACTCGTTGCGGCGGCAGCTGTCGAGCACCTCCTTGCAAATGCGATACTGCTCCAGCGGACGCTTGCCCGAGTTGTCGTGGTTGCAGTCGATGACCGCTGCCGGATTGGCATAGCCGGTGCGCTCGGTGTAGCGCTCGGCCAGGCGCTCGAGGTGCTCGTAGTGGTAGTTGGGGTAGGTGCGCCCATCGAGACCGATGTAGCCGCGCATGACAGCGTGCGCAAGCGGGTTGCCATCGCACTCGACTTCCCAGTTACGGAAGATGAAGCTCTGGTGAGCCTGGGCGGCGTAAATAGAGTTGAGCATGACGGTGGTAGAGCCGGCAGTGGGATTCTTCATGCCGACGGGTACCGAAATGCCGCTCGACACCAGGCGATGCTCCTGGTTCTCGACCGAGCGTGCGCCCACGGCAACATAGCTCAGCAGGTCAACGAGGTACTGGTAGTTGGACGGATAGAGCATCTCGTCGGCGGTGAAGAAACCCGTTTCCTCAATAACGCGCAGGTGCATATGGCGGATGGCCTTGACGCCCTCGAGCAGGTCGTCAGGAGCCTCGGGGTTGGGGTTGTGCAGCAGGCCCTTGTAACCGGTGCCCTTGGTGCGCGGCTTGTTGGTGTAGACGCGCGGAATGATGATGAGCTTGTCCTTGACCTCTTCGGCGGTCTTGGCCAGTCGGTTCATGTACTCAAGCACCGAATCCTCGCGGTCGGCAGAGCACGGGCCGATGATGAGCACCTTGCGTGCGTCCTCGCCGGTAAAGACTTTGGCGACCTCGGCATCAAATGCCTGCTTTTTGGCGGTAAGCTCGGCAGAAAGCGGCATTTCCTCGCGGATCTCCATGGGGATCGGCAGCCTGCGTTTGAATTCCATGGCCATAGGGTCCTCCTCAATCTATAGAAAGAGTAATAAGCGTATTGTCGAGTGTTCGGCATTATCCGCTGTCGCACGCTAAAGTGCAAGTCCTTGTCACCCCGAAACCTACCAAAAAGGGACAGGTATATTTTGGCAGGTTTTATCTGGGCAAACGTCAGCTGGTCCTGGAATGGAATGATGCCGCGTGGCTTGGAGGGGGCTGCCAATCAGGTCCCAGGGGAGGCGGTTCGAGGCCGCAGAACGAAAAACGGGGGCGCAGGTTGTCCTGCGCCCCCGTTCTTGGGCGTCATCCGTTCCCTGCGGCAGTATTTACGCCGCTTCGTCGAACTGCGAGTTGTACAGGTCGGCGTAGAAACCGCCCTGGGCGAGCAGCTCGTCGTGCGTGCCCTTCTCGACGATGTCGCCGTCGCGAATCACCAAGATCACGTCGGCGTTGCGGATCGTGGACAGGCGATGCGCGATGACAAAGCTGGTACGGCCCTGCATCAGCGCATCCATGGCGCGCTGAATAAGCTCCTCGGTACGGGTATCGACGTTAGAGGTCGCCTCGTCCAGAATCAGCGCCGGGCGGTCGGCCAAAATGGCACGGGCGATGGTCACGAGCTGGCGTTGACCCTGCGACAGGTTGGTACCTTCTTCGTTAATCATAAAGTCGTAGCCGCCGGCGAGCGTATGGATAAAGCGGTCGCAGCGTGCGGCGCGTGCAGCGGCCTCGACCTCGGCATCGCTTGCATCGGGACGTCCGTAGCGAATGTTCTCGCGAATGGTGCCGTTAAACAGCCAGGTATCCTGCAGCACCATGGCAAACTCGCCGCGCAGCGCCGCGCGGTCCCAGTCGCGCACGTCGACGCCCTCGACACGCAGCGAGCCGCCGTCCACATCGTAGAAGCGCTGCAGCAGCTTAATGAGCGTGGTCTTGCCGGCGCCGGTGGGGCCGACGATGGCGATGGCCTGGCCGGGCTGCGCCTCGCAGCTAAAGTCGTGGATGATGGTCTTGTCGGGCGTGTAGCCAAACTTGACATGGTCAAACTCCACGTGGCCGGGGCGCTTTTCGGGAATCTGCGCGTCGGCCTTCTGCTCCTCCTCGGGCGCGGCCAGGAACTCAAAGACGCGCTCGGTGGCAGCGGCCATCGACTGCATCGTGTTGCTCACGTTGCCCAGCTGCTGCACGGGTTGCGTAAAGTTGCGAACGTACTGGATAAAGCTCTGGATGTCGCCGGGCGTGGCATTGCCGGTCAGCGCGAGCTGCGCGCCCACCACGACAACGCCCACGTAACCCATGTTGCCCACCAGGCTCATAAGCGGCATCATCAGGCCCGACAGGAACTGCGAACGCCAGCCACTAATAAACAGGCGGTCGTTTTGACGGTCGAACTCCTCGATCGAGGCTTCGGCGCGGTCGAACACCTGAATAACGTTCTGGCCGGCAAAATCCTCTTCGATAATGCCGTTGACGGTGCCCAGAACCTGCTGCTGCTCGCGGAAGTACGGCTGCGAGAAGTGAATCATCACGGTCAGGATAATCGCGGCTGCCGGCAGCGTGAGCACGGTGACGCCGGTGAGCGGCAGGCTGATCGATAGCATCATGACGAGCACACCGATAATCTGCGTTACCGACGTGATGAGTTGCGTCACGCTCTGATTGAGCGACTGGCCCAGCGTATCGACGTCGTTGGTGATGCGGCTGAGCACGTCGCCCTTGCTGTGGCCGTTGAAGTAGCTCATCGGCACGACGGCGATCTTGGCGGCGATTTCCTTGCGCATGCGATAGCAGATCTTTTGCGTGACGCCGGTCATGAGCCAGCCTTGGATGAGGCTGCAGGCAGAGCTTGCCAGATACAGGCAGAGCAAAAAGCCGAGCGTCTTAGCGATCCAGTCAAAGTCAACGTCGCCGGTACCGTTGACCTTGGCGACCAGGCCTTCGAACAGCTTGGTCGTAACCTGGCCGAGTACCTTGGGTCCCACAATGTTAAAGACGACCGAGCACACGGCAAAGGCGACGGCGGCAAACACGGCAATCTTGTGCTGGCCGATATAGCCGAGCAGCTGCCGCATGGTGCCCTTAAAGTCCTTGGCCTTTTCGCCGCGGCCCATGCCACCCATGCGGCCCATGGGACCACGCTGGCGGGTGGGCTTGGGAATCTGAGTCTTGGTCTCGTCTGCCATTAGTGCTCGCCTCCTTCCATGACGGCTGCAATTTCTTCTTGGGTGAGCCCCAGCTCCTCGGCGGAAAGCTGCGACTGTGCGATCTCCAGGTACGCCGGGCAGCTGCGCAGCAGCTCCTCGTGCGTACCGGTGCCCACCACGTGGCCGTCGTCGAGCACGATAATCTGGTCGGCGTGCATGATGGTCGCGATACGCTGCGCCACGACCACGAGCGCGGCGTCGGTGACGTTTTTGGCGAGCTCCTCGCGCAGGCGCGCGTCGGTCTTGTAGTCGAGGGCGCTAAACGAGTCATCGAACACCACGACCTCGGGCTTTTTGGCCAACGCGCGGGCGATGGCCAGGCGCTGACGCTGGCCGCCCGAGACATTGGAGCCGCCCTGGCTGATGGGGGAGTCGTAACCGCCCTCGCGCTCGGCGATAAAGTCCTCGGCCTGTGCGATGCGCGCCGCCTCGTGTATGTCATCATCGCTCACCATGTCGCCGGCAAACTTGAGGTTGCTCTCGACAGTGCCCGAGAACAGGCGGCCCTGCTGCGGGATGTAACCAATGCGCCGGCGCAGCTCGGAAAGGGTCATGTCGCGCACGTCGATGCCGTCGAGCGAAATGCTGCCGCCCGTGACGTCGTACAGGCGCGGAATCAACTGCACAAGCGTGGACTTGCCCGAGCCCGTGGAACCAATGATGCCGAGCATCTGACCAGCATGCGTGGTGAAGTTCACGCCGCTAATGACGTCGGCGCGGGCATCGGGATACTGGAAGCTCACGTCGTGGAAGGTGAGCTCACCGCGCGGCGCGTTGGCCGCGGGCAGCTTGGGCGAGACGGGGTCGTTGATGCTCGTGGGGCAGGTGATGACCTCTTCCACGCGCTCGGCTGCGACTTCGGCACGGGGCAGGATGACCGAAACCATGGTGAGGATCATAAACGCCATGACGATCTGCATGGTGTAGGAGATGAACGCCATCATGTTGCCGACCTGTATCACGCCGTCGGACACGCCCTGTGCGCCAAACCAGACGATAAGCACGGTGATGCAGTTCATGACCAGCATCATGAGCGGCATCATAAAGCTCATGGCTCGGTTGGTGTAGAGCTGCGTGGTCATCAGGTCGAGCGACGCCTTGTCAAAACGCTCGAGTTCATGCTCCTCACGGTTGAACGAGCGGATAGGCATAAGGCCGTCGAGCAGCTCGCGGGCGGTAAGGTTCACGCGGTCCACAAAGCTCTGCATCTTTTTGAACTTGGGCATGGTGAGGCCCATGAGCACGCCGACGACGGCCGAGACCGCGATGATGGCCACGGCGATGGTCCACTCCAGGCCGGTGTGGTTGGCCAGGACGCGCATGACGGCGACGATGCCCATGACCGGTGCCATCAGGCACATGCGGATAAACAGGGTTGCGGCCATCTGAATCTGCTGAATGTCGTTGGTGCAGCGGGTGATGAGCGAGGCCTGGCTAAACTTGCCCACTTCGGCCGGCGAGAAGTGCATAACCTTGTTGAAGGTCTCGCGGCGCAGGTCGCGGGCGATGGAGCAGGCGGTGCGCGAAGCCACGGCACCGGTCAGAATGGTGGCGACCAGCGAGATCAGGCACAGCACAAACATCGTGGTCGCCATGCGGCCCAGGTAGGCGTTCTGCACGTCGGTGGGGTCGATGCCCTGTGCCTTGTACTCGTCCTGCACATAGCTCACGGCGCGTTGGGTTACGATGGAGCCCGACATGGAGCCCATTTTGTCCGCCATACCGTTGGCGCCCTCGACGAGCTTGCCCTGGCCGATGAGGCCGCCTTCAACGCCTAGACGCAGGCTCTTCATGGTGATCTTGCCGCCGTCGGCATCAATCTGCTTTTGCATATTCTGCGCCGCTGCGGCCTTTTGCTGTATTTCGGCGAGCTGCTCGGGCGTCATCGCTGCCATCTGCTCGGGGGTGGGCATGGCCTGAGCGGCACCGCCATCGCTTGCCTCGGTGGATGCGCCGGTCATGTCGCCCATGGAGTCGGCGTCGATGCCCTGGTTGAAGGCGAGCACGACGGTCTCGGGCAGGCTCATGATATCAGCGAGCTTGCTGCCGTCGGCGCGCTCATCCTCGGTTCCCTTGTACGTGCGAATACCGTTTTTGTCTGCCCTGCCAAACGCAGCTTCTACCGTCTTGGCGTCCTTGGCGCTCATAAAGAGTTCGAGGTCGTCGAGCGATTCGGTGCGAATGGTGTCGGGCACGGGCGAGGAGATGCCGCCTTGCTGCACGCCCACGTCGACGATGTCGCTCATGTAGGTAGGCAGTGCCAGATCGGCGTTGCAGCTGATTACGATGAGTACGATAGCTGTAAACAGTGCCAGGATATGCTTTTTAAAGAGCTTGAGAATCCTCACTTGGCATCTCTCCTTTCTTGATTGCAATCGATAATTTCGTTGGCACGCCTAAGAAGGCGCACCATCTCTTGGGTATCTGTTTCGCCGAGCTGCTCGAGGAAAGCTGCGGTGCGGTCCTCGAATTCCCGACGTTTGATTTCGAGAACCTGGAATCCCTTGTCGGTCACTGTGACGTGTACGCGACGACGGTCAGTCTTTGAGTGCTCGCGCTCAATCCAACCCTTGGCCTCGAGGGCGCGCAAGATATTGGCGATGCGGGCGCTCGAGACCCAGGCGCGATCGGCGAGTTCGCTCGGCGTGAGCGAACCGCCAGCGAGCATGAGGGCGCGCATGACGGCCATCTCGCCGCTGAGGGCTTTGTCCACAAAGCGCGAAATGCGCTGGTGAATGCCGCCAAACTCGATAAGGAGTTGATGCCCAAGCTCATGGAAATCGGTATCTTCCACCGAAAACCCCTAACACTAGAAACTATTTTCGGTAGAAGATGATACCCCTGCGTTCGCATCTCATACAGTAGATATTTGGGACATGCCTAGAAATCTGTCTTCGCGGGCATCTCGCGCTCCCGCTCCGCCGAAAAGCAGGGCTCTAGGTACGTCCCAACCATCTGCTCATAGGCGCTTTACCCTGCTAAAGCTGGCATACTGCTAGAGTGGAGGACGTATAAAGGCAAGGGGAAATATCAAACAATTCGGTGAACGGTAGCTGATGGCGGGAGCGTTTCCTGCGGATTTGTTAAAAACACCCTAATGGTACAAAAAAAGGAACATATAACAGCCCTGATGAAGGGTGTGGCTATGTTATCCTTCACAAACGGGTGAAATCTTGGGTTTAGGGTTGCAAGACAAAGGTGAATAAACGTTTTTCCCTGTGCTAATGCGCGGCGGAAAGCGAATGAAGCCGGTCATGCAGGTCTAACATTCAAGAATTCAATAAGCAGCGGTGTGAGAGAGCGCCGCATTACACGTAACTAGGAGCGTGGTTACACAATGCAGGAGGCATGGGAAGGCTTCAAGGAAGGCATCTGGACGGGAGAGGTTGACGTCCGAGACTTCATTCAGAAGAACTACACCCCCTACGAGGGCGACGAGTCGTTCCTCGCTGGTCCGACCGAGCGTACCAAGGAGCTGTGGGGCGAGGTTCTCGACCTGCTGCTCAAGGAGCGTGAGCAGGGCGGCGTCCTCGATATGGACACCAAGACCGTCACGGGCATCGTGAGCCATCCCGCTGGCTACATCGATAACGCCCATCGCGACAAGGAGACCATCGTCGGTCTCCAGACCGACGAGCCGCTCAAGCGTGCGCTGCACGTCAATGGCGGCATTCGAATCGCTTGCCAGGCTGCCCGCCAGCACGGCTACGAAATCGATCCGGATGTTGTCGAGCGCTATACCTTTGAGCGCAAGACCCACAACGCCGGCGTCTTCGATGTCTACACCCCCGAGATGCGCGCCTGCCGCTCGGCTCACATCATCACCGGCCTGCCCGATGGCTATGGCCGCGGCCGTATCATCGGCGACTACCGTCGTGTTGCCCTGTACGGCGTCGACTACCTGATCAAGGACAAGGAGGCCCAGAAGGCTTCCACCCCGACGGTCATGACCGCCGACAACATCCGCGATCGCGAGGAGCTGCAGGAGCAGATCCGCGCCCTCGGCGAGCTCAAGATGATGGCCGAGACCTATGGTTTCGATATTTCCAACCCTGCTACCAACACGCAGGAGGCTATCCAGTGGATGTACTTCGCCTACCTCGCTGCCGTCAAGGAGCAGAACGGCGCCGCTATGTCCATCGGCCGTACCTCTACGTTCATTGACATCTACGCTGAGCGCGACCTTGCCAACGGCACCTTCACCGAGGAGCAGATCCAGGAGTTCGTGGATCACTTCATCATGAAGCTTCGCATGGTCAAGTTTGCCCGTACCCCCGAGTACCAGGCCCTGTTTACCGGCGATCCGCAGTGGGTCACCGAGTCCATCGGCGGCATGGGTGTTGACGGCCGTACGCTCGTTACCAAGATGAGCTACCGCTACCTGCACACGCTTGAGAACATGGGCACCAGCCCCGAGCCCAACATGACCGTTCTGTGGTCGACCCGCCTGCCCGAGAACTTCAAGAAGTTCTGCGCTAAGACTTCTGTCGCCAGCTCCTCGATCCAGTACGAGAACGACGACCTCATGCGTGTTTACCACGGCGACGACTACGGCATCGCCTGCTGCGTGTCCTCCATGCGCATCGGCAAGGAGATGCAGTTCTTCGGCGCCCGTGCCAACCTGGCCAAGTGCCTGCTCTACGCGCTCAACGGCGGTGTTGACGAGGTCTCCAAGAAGCAGGTTGGCCCCAAGTATCGCGCCGTCGAGGGCGATACGCTCGATTATGATGACGTTGTGGCCAAGTACAACGACATGATGAAGTGGCTCGCTGGCGTGTACGTCAACTCGCTGAACATCATTCACTACATGCACGACAAGTATTGCTACGAGCGCATCCAGATGGCTCTGCACGACAAGCACGTGCACCGCTGGTTCGCTACGGGCATCGCTGGCCTTTCCGTTGTGGCCGACTCCCTGTCCGCCATCAAGTACGCCAAGGTCCATCCCGTCCGTGACGAGAATGGCATTATCGTTGACTTCGAGACCGAGGGCGAGTTCCCCAAGTACGGTAACGACGACGACCGCGTCGACCAGATCGCTCACGACGTTGTGCACCAGTTCATGGAGTACATCCGCATGAACGACACCTACCGCAACTCCGTGCCCACGACCTCGGTTCTGACCATTACCTCCAACGTCGTGTACGGTAAGAAGACCGGCTCCACGCCCGACGGCCGTAAGGCTGGCCAGCCGTTCGCCCCGGGTGCTAACCCCATGCACAAGCGCGATAGCCACGGCGCCATCGCTTCGCTGTCTTCGGTTTCCAAGCTCCCGTTCCGCGATGCTCAGGACGGCATCTCTAACACCTTCTCCATCATCCCGAGTGCGCTCGGCAAGGAGGACCAGGTGTTCTTTGGCGATATCGACCTTGATCAGCTGGGCGAGTAACTATTGTTAGTGCTATACTAACAATAACGATTACTGATTAGCGCGCCGGTTTCGGCCGGCGCCTATCAATCGAAGGAGACACATTATGAAGGTTTCTGAAGTTTCCGAGACTCAGGCCGATAACCTGGTCCACATGCTCGACGCTTACGCCGAGAAGGGTGGTCACCACCTGAACATCAACGTCTTCAACCGTGAGACGCTGCTCGACGCTCAGGCTCACCCCGAGAAGTACCCGCAGCTGACCATCCGCGTTTCCGGCTATGCCGTGAACTTCCACACGCTCACCAAGGAGCAGCAGGACGAGGTCATTTCGCGTACCTTCCACGACAAGTTCTAAAGGGACTCAACTCCCGCAGGATCGCCGGGGCTGTTTGGGTTACCTCCCAAAACGTCCTCGGACATGTCGGAAGCCCCCGCTGCGCGCTACGCGCGGCGGGGACTTCCTCCGTCTTGCGGAATGTTTTGGGAGGTAACCCAAACAGCCCCGGCTGGGGGCCTGTGTAGTCACCCTTTAGGCGGAACTCTCCAAATTATTTGGATGAGTCGTTTACTTACTTGTACTGTTACCGTTTTCCCGCTGTTGTTGGGGTATGCTTTGTTCGTATGTAAACGTATGACATGTTGATGGGGGAGGGTGCTATGGCTCGCGAGAGTACTCGTTCTAAAGATACGGCTAAGCCTGGCATCAAGGAAGTTGCAGCGGTGGCGGGGGTTTCGCCTACTACGGTATCTCGCGTGCTTAATAATCGCGGCTATATTAGTCAAGAGACCCGCGATAAGGTCCATGCCGCGATGGAGCGCGTCAACTATACGCCCAACGATATCGCCCGTGCCATGCTCAACGGTCGCCTGAATCTTATCGGCATGATCGTCCCCTATGTCAGCAGCCCGTTTCATGCACAAGCGGTTCAAGCCGTTGAGCGTACCTTGGCCGAAAACGGTTTTAAGATGCTGCTGTGCAATAGTGCCAATCGACCTGATCTTGAGCGTTCTTATATCGATATGCTTCGGCGCAATATGGTTGATGGCGTCATTGTCAACTCCCTTAATATCGGTGCCGAGGCGTATGCCGAGATGGGTTTGAGCCTGGTTGGTATCGACTGCGACCTTGGCGAGGCCTCTGTTCAGATTGCGAGCGACAGCTATAGCATCGGCGAACTTGCCACGCGTCGCCTGATCGATGACGGGTGTTTGCGCATCTTGTGCCTGCGCAACAATAGCCGTATGCGTATGCCTGCCAATAAGCGTACCGATGCCTACCACGATGTTGTGGAGCAGGCTGGTTTGTCCGCACTTGTCCGTGAGGTCGAGTTCGTTAAGTCCGATGACGAAAAGAGTGCGGTCGTTGCGAAGATCCTCGATGAGAACCCCGATATTGACGGCATCTTTGCGGGAGACGACACGATGGCGGCCATCTGTCTCAACGTGATGAAGCAGCGCGGCTTGAGCGCTCCGGACGATATTAAGGTCGTGGGCGCGGATGGTGCCCGCCGCACTATGACGTTTATGCCTGACTTAACAACCGTACGTCAAGATATCGATCGCATCGGAGAGCTCGCGGCGCAATCCATCATCGCTCTTGTTAACGGTGAAAAGCCCGAATCGAATATCAAGCTCCCCGTTGAACTTATCGAGGGCAAAACCGCGTAGTTCATCCCGTGCCAAAAGAATTCCTCAAACGCCTCTGATGACCGTTCGCCGGCATATGTCAACCGTTTGCCGACGACTGGAACTGCGAAAAGACGTATTGGTGTGAAAACGTTTGACATATGAAAACGATTGACATATCTTGCAGTTGTACCGAGTTAGTATCTCGTGGGAAAGGAAGTCTCAGATGCACAAGGTGTATTACCAGCCTGAGGGAATTTGGGTAGGCGACATCATGCCGTACGGCGAGGACGGCACGTTCTATCTCTATCATCAGCGTGACACGCGTAACCCCGGACCTTTCGGAGAGCCGTTTGGCTGGGCACTCGCGACGACCAAGGATTTCGTCAACTACAAGGACTTTGGCGAGAGCCTTGAGCGTGGCGGCGACGAGGAAGTCGACCAGTACGTTTATGCCGGCACGGTGTTTAAGGTGGGCGACAAGTACCATGCGCTCTACACTGGTTGCAATCGCGATAAGGTCCGCGCACGCTTGATGAAGCAGGTTCTTCTTCACGCAACGAGTGACGACGCCGTCAAGTGGGAGAAGAACATCGCCGAAACGCTGCTTCCGCCCCAGGAGGGTTACGATGACCGCAACTGGCGCGATCCCTTTGTGCTTTGGGATGAGGAGAACGAAGAGTACATGCTCATCCTCGGCACGCGCGTGGGCGAGGACAAGCGTCTGATGACCGGTCGTCTGGTCAAGTTCACCTCCAAGGACCTGGATACTTGGGAGTTCCAGGGCGACTGGTGGAATCCGGGCCTGTACACCATGTTCGAGATGCCTGATCTCTTTAAGATGGGCGACTGGTGGTATCTGGTGTTCTCCGAGTACAGTGATGGCAACAAGACCCGTTACCGCATGTCTCGCTCTATCAACGGTCCTTGGATCACTCCTGCGGACGATTCCTTCGATGGCCGCGCGTACTATGCCGCGCGTACCGCATTTGATGGCGAGCGCCGCGTTCTCTTTGGTTGGGTTCCTACGCGTGACGAGGGCGGTGACCCCAGCTCTTACCTGTGGGGTGGCACCTTTATGCCCCTCGAGATCGTTCAGCGCGCCGACGGAACGCTCGGCACCAAGCTTCCCGACAGTATGCTTGGCGCCTTTGGCGAGGCCAAGGCAGTCGAGGCCTTTGAGCTTTCCTGTGAGTCGGGCAAGGTCGAGCAGGTGCTCGCCGCGGATGCCGGCTCCACCTATATGCTCGACGCCGACATCGAGCTCGCCGGTGACGCTGCCGGCTTCTCGGTGAAGCTTGCCGAGGACGCCGAGTCCGGTCTTGCCTATGAGTTCCGCGCCAACCTGCGCGAGGGCAAGCTCGAGTTTACGGCGGCCCCCCAGTATCCGTGGTTCCAGGTCAACAACATGGGCCTCGAGCGTCCGTTGTTCTTCAAGGGCGAGGGCACTCATCATGTGCGCCTGGTCGTTGACGACGATATCGCAACCATCTTTGTCGATGATGTTGCGCTCAACGCGCGCTTCTGCAATAAGCAGGGCCAGGGTATGGCGCTGACGGTCACCGACGGTACGCTCAAGTGCGCAAATGCAACGATCGCGTCTCTGTAATGGCCACAAAACGTCTTATGATTTCGTAAGGGAATGGAGAGGAACATGGACTACAAAGTAGTGTCTCAGCAAGTCGTCGATAACGTCGGCGGTCTGGAGAACATCGAGGGTGCCACGCATTGCGTTACGCGTCTGCGTCTGGTGCTCAAGGATACGAGCAAGTACAACAAGGCCGAGCTCGAAAACATCGATGGCGTCAAGGGCGTGCTGTACAACAGCGGCCAGCTCATGATTATCTTCGGTACCGGCACCGTCAACAAGGTCTACGATGAGTTTATGGCTCTGACGGGCGTTAAGGAGATCAGCGCTTCCGAGGTCAAGGGCGCCGAGGCGGACAAGAAGGGCAAGTTCTTCTCGGTCCTCAAGGTATTCTCGGACATCTTTATTCCCATCATCCCCGCCTTCGTCGGCGCCGCTATCATCATCGGCCTTAAGTCGCTGATCGTTGCCAACGGCCTCTTTGGCATGGAGGGCAGCCTCGCCGATCACAGCGAGTTCCTCAAGAACCTCGCAAGCTTCTTTGCCATTATCGCCACCACGTTCGACTACCTGCCTGTCCTGGTTATGTACAGCGCGGTCAAGCGTTTTGGCGGTAACCCGATCCTGGGCATCCTCGTCGGTATCGTCATGGTTCATCCGAGCCTTATGAACCGCAACGCGTTCGTTATGGACCCGACGGGTGCTGAGTATTGGAACTTTGGTCCGCTCTCCATTCCCATGGTTGCTTTCCAGGGCGGCGTGTTCCCTGCAATCCTGACTGCCTGGTTTATGGCCAAGGTCGAGAAGATTGCCCAGAAGTACATTCCCGAGGTCGTCTCGTTCGTCTTTGTCCCGACCGTTACCCTGATTCTTGCCAACGTCGCCCTGTTCACTGTGTTCGGCCCGCTCGGCAACCTGATTGGCGACGTCCTTGCCGGCGTAATCGATGTCCTGTACAACAGGATGGGCGTCTTTGGTGCCTTTGTCTTCGCTGCAGTCCTGCAACCGCTCGTCGTTACCGGTACGCATCAGTTCATCCAGGGTATCGAGGCAAACCTCGTTGCCACGACCGGCTTCAACTACATTCAGGCCATCTGGTCCGTTTCCATCATCGCCCAGGGCGGCGGCGCCATCGGCATGTATCTCATTCACAAGAAGCATTCCAAAGAGCGCAACATCTGCATGTCGTCCTTTATCCCGACGCTGGTCGGAATCTCCGAGCCCGCTATCTTTGCTGCAAACATGCGCTACTCGATCATTCCGTTCATCTGCGCTTGCATCGGTGCAGGCTGCGGCGGTGCCTTCGTGAAACTCTTTGAGGTACGCGCTATCGGTCAGGGTCTGACCGGCGTGCTTGGCCTGCTCATCGTCACGCCCGAGACCCTCGTGTGGTATGTGGCTGGCAATCTCATCGCCTTTATTGTGCCGATCGTTTTGATCTTTGCCTACAACAAGGCAAAGGGCGTGCCGACCACCGATGAAGAGGGCGCTGGCGCTGGCTTCGACGTTAGCTTCTAGTTGAGCCGTTCAGTGCAATCTGCGGATAAGTCCATTTGAGGAAGGGCGTTCGGCTCGTGTGAGTCGAGCGTCCTTCCCTATAGACGAGAAGGTCAATGGCGATGTTTAATCAAAAAAATAAGGTGACACGCGCGGACTATGAGCAGTGGCGAGCCGGACAGGATGAGACGGCGGCTCGCATCGCGTCCGACCCCGATAGACTCCTGTTTCATGTGGAGCCTGAGCTCGGCTGGCTCAACGACCCCAACGGTTTGGTTCAGATTGGTGATACATATCACATCTATCATCAATACGATCCGTTTGATGCTGCGCATGGCGGTCCAGTGCTTTGGAACCATCTGACGACAAAGGATTTTGTGACGTACGAGAATCACGGTCCCGTGCTGTTCCCCGATTCCGATTTGGATTCAAGTGGAGCGTATTCTGGTTCTGCCTTTGTGCGTGATGGCAAGATTCACTACTTCTATACCGGCAACGTCAAGCTTTTTGACCGCGATGATTACGACTACGTGTTGACGGGTCGTGAGCAAAACCAGATTCATATGGTTGCCGAGAACCCCGACGAATTGGGCGAGAAGCGCATAGCTGTTGGGCCGGTCGATTACCCCGACGATATCGGTACGCACGTGCGCGACCCCAAGATCCTTGAACACGACGGTATCTACTACATGGTTCTCGGCGCTCGTACGAAAGATGACCGTGGCTGCGTGCTTGTCTATACCTCGCGCGATCTAGAGGACTGGAGCTATGCGACGCGCATTGAGCTGGGCGAGAAGTTTGGCTTTATGTGGGAGTGCCCCGATCTGTTTGAGCTCGATGGTGAGCTTATTCTCGTTTGCTGTCCGCAGGGCGTGCTCGCCGATGGTTGGCGTTACCATAACCCGCATCAGTGCGTGTGGTTTCGTATTGAGGCCGATTGGGAGGCGCCTAGCTTTAAAATCGCCGGGCAGGGTATGCCCCCGATGGTCGATGCGGGTTTTGACTTCTATGCCCCTCAATCATTTGCAGATGCCGACGGTCGACGGATTATGATCGGTTGGGCCGGCTGCCCCGATGCAACGGCTCAAAACCCGACGGTGGAACGCGGATGGCAGTGCGCGCTTACCGTGCCGAGGGTGCTGAATATGCGCGACGGTAAGCTCTGTCAGTGGCCCGCGCGCGAGGTTGAGCAACTGCGCAAGGAGCGTGTTTCGGTGACCGCCGGAGAGACCGTCGGCTCTCCTGGTCGACTGTTTGATGCCGTCGTGTCGTGCCGGGGGACGAAGTCCATTGAGCTGGAAGTTCGTGAGGGCGTTGTCGTGTGCTTTGCCAACGGAATGCTCACACTTGATATGGGCGATGAGGGCTATGGACGCGACAAGAGGTCGGTTGAGCTCGACGAGCTTTACTGCCTGCGAGTCCTTTCGGATGCCACGATGCTCGAGGTATTTGTCAACGACGGCGAGGTTGCGCTTACGAGCCGCACCTATTCGTCTGCGGCGCCGGCGATGCAGTTGCGCGCCGAGGGCGACGCCTCGATGGAGTTTTACCGTCTGGCTCGCTAGCCGCATTGTGAGTGACCATGGCGTTTTGGATACACGGGCTTTCTTGGTGGCTACCGTTTATCGCATATAGCTACCGTTTGCGGAGTAAGTAACACTCATTACTAAACCGTGTAGAATCTCATGCAAGCACGGAGTATTTCAGGGAGACGCTGTCCTTTGTTGTGGCGAAGGGCGGCGTCTCTCTGGTGCTTGGGAGTCGTTGTTCAATTGGGCGACGGGCGTGCGCGCGTAATAAATAACCAACGTCGAGATGGGTCGTGATGATAATGGGCAAGTACGTAATCGTGGTTGAGTCTGGTTCGGATGTGACGCCGGAGCTCTGCGAACGCTATGGCATCGTGCGTGTACCCATGCATGTCACGATTGGCGACGAGACCGTCGAGGATGGCTCCATCGATCCGCTTGAGATTTACTCGCGCTGCAACGAGTTAGGTGTGATGCCCAAGACCAGTGGCTGTTCGCCAGCGGATTTTGCGCATGTGTACGACCGCATTCATGCCGAGCAGCCCGACGCGACCATTTTGCATCTTGCATATTCCGAGGCCACGACCTGTTCGCATCAGTCTTCAAAGATTGCGGCCCAGGGGCGCGACTACGTGTTCTCCATGGACACGCGCTTTGTCTCGGTGGGCCAGTCGCTCGTTGTCGTCGAGACTGCTAAATACATCGAGGCTCACCCCGATGCCACCGTCGAAGAGATCTTTGCTTTTACGAACTCCGTCATGGACCGTGTGCTGCTGGGCTTTGTTCCCACCGATCTTGCCTTCCTTAAGGCGGGCGGTCGCTTGTCCAACGTTGCGTTCCTCGGCGCCCATCTGCTCAAGATTAAGCCCTGCATTGAGGTGACGGGTGGCAAGTTCGTGGCAACTAAGAAGTTCCGCGGCTCTATGCTCAAGTGCGCTCGCGCCTTTATCGATCACATGGTTGAGAAGGGCGAGATTGACTACTCGCACATTGGCCTGGCGTATTCGGTGGGTCTTTCCGAGGAGCTGCGCGACGACATGGAAGTCTATGCGCACGATCTGGGCTTTAAGGACGTTACCTGGACTCAGGTTGGCGGTGTGATCTCGAGCCATTGCGGCCCGACCGCCTTTGGTGCGGTACTCACGCTCAAGGCATAAAGGCCGGCGTCATCGATATCTATTGCCACGGCGGCGGGCGGGTTGCGATAACCTTCCCGCCGCTTTTGCGTACGTCTAAATAGGGCGGCCCAATTGAGCGCTAAGCCGTTTCAGCATCATATGTATGGGCTAGAATGGCTCTGGCATGTATGTAGCAAAAACTAAAGAGAGGCAAGGTAGCGGGAATGGCTGAGATGACGCTCGAGGGTGTGGACGCTCGTCCCGAGGACTCCGCATTTTCCCTGGGCCGCGTGCATTCGATCGAAACGCTGGGAACGGTCGACGGACCCGGCATCCGCTTTGTGGTGTTTGTCCAGGGCTGTCCTATGCGTTGTGCATATTGCCACAATCCCGATACCTGGTCGGTCAATGGCGGCACTATGGTGACCGTCGAGCACCTGATGGACGAGTTCCAGAGCAACCATGAGTTCTATCGCAGTGGCGGCATTACCGTTTCGGGCGGCGAGCCGCTTCTGCAGCCCGAGTTTTTGGCCGACCTGTTCCGCGCCATGCACAACAACCCCGATGGCCGCGTGCATACCTGCCTGGATAGCTGCGGTTATGCGTTTGATCCCAACCGCCCCGAGAAGTTCGATGCCGTTCTCAACGAGACCGATATGGTGCTGCTCGACATCAAGCATGCCGATCCAGTTGAGCATAAAAAGCTGACCGGTTGCGATCCCGCACGCATTCTGGCGTTTGGCGATGAGCTTTCCCGTCGCAAGATTAAGGTCGTTATCCGTCACGTGGTGGTGCCGGGCATTACCGACACGGTGGAGGAGTGCGAGGCGCTCGGTCGCCTGATCGCCCCGTGGCATAACGTGGTCGGCCTGGAGATGCTGCCGTATCACACCATGGGTATCGTCAAATACGAGCAGCTGGGGATTCCCTATAAGCTCGATGGCGTGCCCCAGATGGACACCGCGCGCATGCCCGAGCTGCGCAACGCCGTCATGGCCGGCATGAAAAAACGCCGCGCCGAGCTCAGGTCGGCTATCGGCTAAGGGCAGCTAAAAGGGCTCCCGTCCCAAAAAACTGGTTAAAGCTGCGGTGAAATACGCAACAGATTTGTTTGATGTGCATAGAAACACCTGTGGTTTCTTTAGAATCACCTTAAACCTTGCTGAATATTTTGGGAAAGAAATACCTGCTCGCTATTATGCTTCCTGTATATAAATGGCGGCAGTCAGGAGGCCACGTGCGAAACAACGCATCGCGGAGCGGATATGCGCCCCGGCATGGCGATAAACAGGAAGTGCCGGGCGCGTCATGTTGTGGCCTTAGCGTTATTCGTTCCCGCGTGGCAAGGCTTGCTATTGCCGGAGTTGCTGTTCTGACGGTCATTATCCTCGCAATGACCGCCAAGACCTATGCATCGCAGCGGGTGACCTTATCCGGCGACGCGACAGTACAAGCGCAAAATGAAAAAGCCTCAAAGTCAAAGTGTGAGGCAAAGCAGGCTCTATCGACGGTTGGTCTGCAGGCCGGCTTATCGATGGCAGACTTTAACGACATTCCCGCGAGTGACGCGATTCAGGCCTTTTCGCTTGTGGGCGGCAAGGCGCCCGCATGCTCAAACGTTCAGCTTGCGGCGCTCGAAGATGCCGTCGCAAAAGCCGAGGAATTGGGAGAGGTCGGCTTTGTGTTCTACGACCTGACAAGCGGTGAGGGCGTTGCGTACCACAGCAATCTTGAGATATACGGCGCCAGTAGCTATAAGGCACCGTACGCGCTCTATATTTGCGAATCATTGGTCGAGACGGGGCAGGTGTCGCTTGATGATCCCTTGGGCACCTATGGCAGCTCTAGCATGGGTTGGCAGACGGTGCGAGACCTGATTGAGGCGGCGGTTGTTAATTCGGATAATGATTCGTATATCGCATTGCGCAGCGCGTTCGACCAAGATGGTTATGAGGATTGGGTGGCAAGCCTCGATATCGATGACGCCCCGCTCGATGTCATGAGCGATTTTCCCACCTATTGCCCATGTTCCTCGGCAAAGCTGTGGCACGAGATGAGCGAGTATCTTAACGGGGACACCGAAACCTCGCAGTGGCTGTCGGGACTCCTTGCCGCTACGACGAGATCGTTTATTCGTGACGGCATCGCGGACAATCAGGTTTTGGTGCGCAACAAAGGCGGCTGGATCTGCGAGGACGGTTACTATTCGACCTGTGATGCGGGGCTTATCGATGCGGACGATCACGCCTACGTCATGAGCATCATGGCGTCTATGCCTTGGAGTGATCAGTCGGGTGCCTTGGTTTCGCAGATAGCCTCTGCGCTATATGACATGCGTGCCGTATTGTCCTAGCCCTTGGTGACCGAAACGTTCTAGTCTTGGAATCACAAAGCTTGCCGTGTTCATATGCTCCTAAATGGCATCGAGTGTGATGTGACGGCTTCGAATAGCTCTTAATTGCTGGTACCATACGTGGATACGAGTTGTTTATGGGTTTGGGGGACGGTATGGCCACCATCGCGATTATCGGGGCACTTGAAAAAGAGGTCGCGCAGATTAAAGAGGAGCTTGACGGTGCGCAGGTAGCACAGGAGGCCGGTCTGACAGTCGTAAGCGGCGAGCTTGACGGCCTGACGGTCGTTGCCACGACTGCTGGCATGGGTACCGTGAATGCTGCCGCTGCAACGCAGCACCTCATTAGCAAATATGCCCCGCAGGCTGTTGTGTTTTCGGGTATTGCGGGTGGTTTAAACCCTAAACTTCATATTAACGACGTGGTTATAGGCAGGTGCCTGCGCTATCTGGATACCGATACGGCACTCATCGCAGAGTCTGCTCCGGAACTTGAGGAGTTTGCTTCAACGGGTGCCCTCGTGCAGATTGCCGGTGCCGTGCTCAAAGATCATGGTTTTGTCGATGCCGGGGTTCTCGATACCGCTGCGGGCGATGATCCCAAGCAGTTCCTGTGCGGAACCATTGCCACGGGCGACCGCTTTGTGACGGGCGATGTTATGCGCAATGCCGCCATCGAGGCGACGCACGCCGATTGTGTCGAGATGGAGGGCGCGGCAATCGCCCATATCGCGACCAAGAACGGTGTCGATTGCTTGGTGCTGCGCGCCATCAGCGATAATTGTGACGAGGCATACGATGCATTTTGCGAGCGTGAGTTTGATCTGGATGAGTATGCCCGCACCGCGAGTAGCATCACGCTCGATATCGTTCGCCGCATTGCTGCAACGTGCTAACCCGTTTGTTGTAAGTGACCTACGACCAAGGAGTGTCCATGGCCGATTCCATTAACTACCAGCTTGCCAAGTTCGTCGCCAGCTACGGCAAGGTTTCACAGATTCCCGAGTCCACCTGTCCCGAGGTAAGTTTTGTCGGCCGCTCCAACGTAGGCAAGTCGTCGATTATGAACAAGCTCTTTGGCCGCAAGAATCTGGTCAAGGTTTCGAGTACGCCGGGCAAGACGAGTAACATCAACTTCTTTGAGGCCGATGATGTGCACTTTGTCGACCTGCCGGGTTACGGTTTCGCCCGTCGCTCCAAAGCTGAGCGCGATCGCTGGGCCGAGCTCATCGGCGACTTCTTCGACTCCGAGCGCAGCTTTAACCTGGTTGTGTCGCTGGTGGATATCCGCCACGACCCCAGTAAGCTCGACCACGACATGATCGACTATCTGCAGGGCAACGAGTTCAACTTTATCGTCTGCCTTACCAAGGCCGACAAGCTCAGCCGCACCCAGCAGGCCCGCCAAGCAGCAGCTATCAAAAAGCAGCTCAACGTCCCGGCCGAGAATGTGATCATCACGAGCTCCCAGACCGGCGTGGGTATCGACGAGCTCAAGCGCCGCATTGCCGAGGCTTGCCTCTAATAAGTGCCCCTATCAATAAAATGCAGAACATCAGCCTGGCGACTTTCCAGGGCGTAGTTCCCTGTAGCCGCCGCCAGCGAAGTTAACGTAGGGGAGGCCAGGGGCTTTGCCCCCAAATCTTTCCGCAGGACGGCAGGACCCCCGCCGCACGAAGTGCGCAGCGGGGGTCCTGCCATGTCCGAGGACGATTTGGGGGCAAAGCCCCTGGCCTCCCCGGCGGGTATACGGGACGGCGGCTACAGGTATTCGATCTGGGCGCCTTCCGTGTCGCACGTTAGAATATGCGTCTCACACTTGGGGAATTGCTCGCGCAGCTTGACCTGCAGGAACTTTGCCACGATGGTGTCGTCGGTTACAGCCATAAGGGTCGAGCCCGAACCGCTGATCCAGATGGTCTTGGCGCCGCCGTTAAGGCAGGTGTCACGCACAGCGTTGTAGTCGGGAATCAGGCGACGACGATAGGGCTCCTGGATGCGGTCGTCATTGGCGGCGGCAATCAGGTCGAGGTCGCCGGTCTCCAGGCCTCGTGTCATGCCGGCGATACGGCCCATTTGCCATACGGCGGTGGAGAGCGGAATCTCTTGCGGCACGACCTTGCGCGCCTCGCTCGTGTGTACCTCGTAGGGTGGGATCACGGTAATAAAACGTAGGCGATCGCTCACCTCGTAGCGCAGGCACTGGGGGAGCGAATCGGTCGGCGTAAAGGAACAGACGGCGCCGCCCAGGATAGCGGGGGCGACGTTATCGGGATGGCCCTCGACCTCGGTGGCAATGCGGACGAGCTCGGCGCGGTCGACTGTGTGGCCTGTCAGTGCGGCGGCGGCCATAATGCCGGCGACGACGCAGGTGGAGCTGGAGCCCAGGCCGCGGGCGACGGGAACGTCAGTCTGAATGTCAATGGCGACGGGGAAGGCCGGCTCGCCCCATGCAGCCAGCGCATCCACAAAGCTCACGTAGACCAGGTTGTTCTCGTTTTGGAACTCTTCGGGGCAGCCCGTGATGGTGAGCTTGTCGGCGCGCTCAAAGGTAAAGTGCGAGTAGAGGCTGACGGCCATGCCGAGGGTATCGTAGCCGATGCCTAGGTTGGCGCTGGTTGCTGGGACGGTGATCTTGATCATGGGAATCTCCTGGGCGGTCTGCCTGTTTAGTTCGCTGCTCGGGCAGTCCTGGCTCGCTCGGAAAGCACATTAAGTGCTTTCCGGCTCGTGCGGAACTCGCGACGAACTAAACAGGCAGACCCGCATGTCAGTTCGTCATCATCCCGGTGGGTATCTGATAAAAGAAAGTGCGCCGGCTTTCGCCGGCGCTTAATAAGGGGTCTAGTTGGTGCTCATTCGTTTTGCTGCGGACTCGACGTAGCTCGCCATCTCATCGACGTCGCAGACGTCTTCGAAGCGGACGGGCTTGGACTCGAGTTCGGCGAGCTGCGCCGGGGCGACCGTATTGGTTGCCTGCTCGAGCACGCGCATAGCCTCAAAGTCGTCCTCGGGAACGTCGAGGCCCAGGGCGTCGCAGCAGGCGCGCGGGAACTTGTAGGGGCTGGCGGTCGAAAGCAGCACGCGGGCCTTGGCGCCCTCGGCGGGAGCGACCTTTTCAAAGACGTGATAGCCGCAAGCGGTGTGCGGATCGATCACGTAGCCGTTCGCGTCCCAGCAGCCCTTGATGGCAGCGCGGACCTCGTCCTCGCTGGCCCAACCGCAGCCAAAGACGCTCTGAATTTTTGCCAGCAGGTCGGCGGGAACCTCGTAGCGACCAGTCTGTGCTAGCTGCTCCATAAGGCCGGCAACAAGCTCGCAGTCGCCATCGGACAGGAAGTACAGCATGCGCTCCAGGTTGGAGCTGATGAGGATGTCCATCGACGGCGAGATGGTCGTGAAGAACGGACGGTTGCGGTCGTAAACGCCGGTGGTCAGGAAGTCAGCCAGAACGTTGTTCTTGTCGCTCGCGACGATGAGCTTGGCGACGGGCAGACCCATGCGCTTGGCATAGTAGCCGGCCAGGATATCGCCAAAGTTGCCGGTCGGCACGCAGAACTCCACGGCATCGCCGGCCTCGATGGCGCCGGCGCGCAGCAGCTGTGCATAGGCGGCAAAGTAGTAGACGACCTGCGGCACCAGACGGCCGACGTTGATGGAGTTGGCGCTCGAAAGCACCGTGCCAGCGGCCTCAAGACGCTCGGCAAGCTCCTTATCGGCAAAGATGCGCTTGACGGCACTCTGGGCATCGTCGAAGTTGCCGCGGATGCCGCAGACGGCGACGTTATCGCCCTCCTGTGTGGACATCTGCAGGTTCTGGACGCGACTGACCTTGCCCTCGGGATAAAAGACGGTGATGCTCGTGCCCGGGGCGTCGGCAAAGCCAGCGAGTGCTGCCTTGCCCGTGTCGCCCGATGTGGCGGTGACAATCATAATGCGCTCGGCACCGCCGTCCTTGGCGGAAGTGCGGGCCATGAGGCGGGGGAGCATCTGTAGGGCGACGTCCTTGAAGGCGCTTGTGGGGCCGCCAAAGAGCTCCATCACATAGGTCTGAGGGGCGTCAGCGCCCGGCGCAGCGTCGAGTTTGACGAGCGGCGTAACCTCTTCACTCGCGAACGTGCCGCGGTATGCCTCGTCGACACACGCCGAAATTTCTTCGGCCGTGTAATCATTCAGTAACATTCCCAACACATCTTGAGCGATTTCAAAGTACGATTTAGCTGCAAGCGAGCTGATATCGATCTGCTGGGTGCCGAGCTCGTCCGAGACAAACAAACCCCCGTCGGGAGCGATGCCGGTGCGGATTGCCACCTTACTTGAGCACGATAAAGTGCGTCCTCGTGTACTATGATAAGTTCCCATATAACACTGCTCCTCGGATGCCTTGGTCCCAATCGGTGAAACCATGGTATCAGAGCGCGCAAAATAGGTTCGCAGAGGCTTTTTAGAAAGGTAACCTCCAGCCCATGATTAAGATTGCCAAGTTTGGCGGCTCGTCGGTCGCCGACGCCGAACACTTTAAGAAGATCAAGGCCATCGTCGATGCCGACCCGGCTCGCCGTTTTGTGGTGGTTTCCGCCTGCGGTCGCCGCTTTAAGGGCGACACCAAGGTGACCGACCTGCTCTACCTGGTTAACGCGCACGTTAAGTACCACGTGTCGTGCGAGGAGCTGCTCGAGGACATTGGCCAGCGCTACTTTGATATTGCTGACGAGCTGGAGCTCGCCTATCCCATTCGCGAGGAGTTCGCGGCCTTTGCCGAGCGTGCTCGCTCGGGCGGTTACTCCACCGAGGAGCTCGTGAGCCGCGGCGAGTACTTTACCGCCCGCCTGATGGCCGAGTACCTGGGCCTGCCGTTCCTGGACGCCGCGACGGTTGTGGCGTTCCATCACGACGGCACGCTCAGCATGAATCGCACCGCCGAGCTGGTGCAGGAATACGGTCAGCAGGGCGGCTTTGTTATGCCCGGTTTCTACGGCGCGACGCGTGAGGGCCAGATTAAGCTGCTCGATCGTGGCGGCGGCGATATCTCGGGCTCGATCCTGGCTAAGTGCCTGGGCGCCGACCTTTACGAGAACTGGACCGACGTTTCGGGCTTCTACTCTGCCGATCCGCGTATTGTTCCCGAGGCTCAGCCCATTGCGCGCGTTACCTACGAGGAGCTGCGCGAGCTTTCGTACATGGGCGCGAGCGTCCTGCACGAGGAGGCCGTGTTCCCCGTGCGCGAGGCGGGTATTCCGCTGGTCATCAAGAACACCAATGCGCCGCAGGACCCCGGCACCATCATTAGCGAGACGGCTGATGAGGGCGAGGCAGAGCCCATCATTACCGGTGTGACCGGCAAGCGCGGCTTTGTCGCCATCAACGTGGCTCGCGACCGCACCAAGCCCCGTGTCGGCTTTATGCGCCGCGCGCTTTCGGTCTTCGAGCGCTATGACGTTTCCGTCGAGCATATGCCCACCGGCGTCGACCGCTTTGGCGCCGTGGTACAGGAGCAGGATGTGCACGATTCGCTGTACTCACTCGTGGGCGACATTCAGCAGGAGGTCGAGCCGCTCGAGATCGAGGTTGTCGAGGGCCTGGCGCTCATCGCGACCGTCGGCCGTAACCTGCGCGGCCGCGCTGGTATTTCCGGCCACCTGTTTGGCATGCTAGGCCAGGCTGGCGTGAGCGTGCGCATGATTTCGCAGAGCTGCGACGAGATCAACATCATCATCGGCGTCGAGGAGAAGGACTTCGACCTGGCGATTCAGACCATTTACCGTGCCTTCTCCGACGAGAACGGCATTGTGAAGGTCTCCGACTTGGAGGCTCCTGCGCCGGTCGATCCCGCCCTGGCCGCGCTCAAAAAGTAGAGACGGCTCGGTAAATTTTTGGGCATGTCTCATAAATCTACGGCATGGCGTTTCGTTTCGGTTTCGTTTCGACGGGGCGGGTTTCGTGTCCGCCCCGTTCTTGTATACACTGGCAACAATAATCGGCCTGCTCGACGTGCGGGCAAAAGCCACAGCCTTTAAAGGGGGAAGCATGAAACAGTACACGGTTGCTATTTTGGGCGCGACGGGAGCCGTGGGCACCCAGATGCTCGAGTGCCTTAACGAGCAAGAGTTTCCGGTTGGCAAGCTCAAGCTGCTGGCGAGCGCACGCTCCGCGGGCAAAACCGTCGAGTTCCGCGGCGAGCAAATCGCGATCGAAGAGGCTTGCCCCGAGGCCTTTGAGGGCTGCGACATTGTGCTTGGCGCCGCTGGCGACGACATCGCGAAGGAGCTGCTGCCCGAGGCCGTCAAGCGTGGCGCCGTCGTGGTCGACAACAGCCATGCCTTCCGCATGGATCCCGAGGTGCCGCTCGTCGTGCCCGAGATCAATGCCGACGACATCAAGTGGCATCACGGCCTTATCGCTAACCCCAACTGCGCAACTATCATCGGCCTGGTTCCTACCTGGCCGCTGCACCAGCTTGCCGGCGTGAAGCGTATGATCGTTTCGACGTATCAGGCGGCTTCGGGTGCCGGCGCTCCCGGTATGGCCGAGCTCGAGGCTCAGCTGGCCGCCCTGGGCCGCGGCGAGGAGATTCCCGAGCCGCGCGCCTTTGCCGCTCAGCTGGCGAGCAACCTGATTCCGCAGATCGGTGGCGTCAAGGAGGAGGGCTTTACTTCCGAGGAGATGAAGCTGCAAAACGAGGGCCGCAAGATCATGCACCTGCCCGAGCTGCGTGTGAACTGCACCTGCGTGCGCGTGCCGGTGCTGCGTTCGCATTCCGAGAGCATTACGCTCGAGTTTGAGCGCGACATCACGGTCGAGGAAGCCCGTGCTGCGCTGGCTGCCGCTCCGGGCGTGAAGCTGGTTGACGACATGAGCGCCGAGGATGCGCACGACCGCTTCCCCATGCCGATGGATACGTCCGACCAGGACCTGATCTGGGTCGGTCGCGTGCGCCGCGACATCTCGAACCCCGAGGCTGCGCGTGGTATCACCTTCTGGTGCTGCGGCGACCAAATCCGTAAGGGCGCGGCAACCAACGCCGTCCAGATTGCTAAGCTGCTCTGCGAGTAGTGCGACCTGTCCGGCGGGGGCCGGGCTTGGTTTTCAGAACGTCCTCGACCATGTGTGGCGCCTTGTCCTGCTCCTTCGGAGCCGCGGACAAGGCGCCACACTGGTCTGCGGAGTGTTCTGAAAACCAAGCCCGGCCCCCGCCTGCGGTGACGCTGCTGCAAGCGGCCTGCGATGGGGCCGTTGTTGGTTGGGGCCGCTGGGCTGATGTGGGGGCGCGCGGCTGTTGCGGGCCCTGGTCCCGGCGGCGGCCTCGGCGCTTCGCGCCTGGCCGTGCATGCGGTGACTTTGGGGTTGGGACGAATCGGGGTCTAATACTTTTCCTGAGAAGTGAACGACCTTATTTGGACCCCCGAGGCATTGGCATATTTTGACCGCTATTTCCTGCGGTTTTGCGGTCTAAAGGTGTGGATGCTCCGGGGCTTCGTTTTTACTCGTTCACTTCTCGGGAAAAGTACTAGAACTCAGCTGGTAGGGGTACTGCTTTGGCGTCGAAGCTCTGCGTCTTCTTCGCTTGATTGGGGAAAGCGCCCTCGCTTAAGCAATTGCGAGCCCGCCCAGACGTATCTGCGGGGTTGTCTGCACAATTCGCGGTATTATGTTGCGGAGTTTTGAAAGGAGCCGCTAGTGGTCACGACGACGTTTGCTTCGCCTTTGGGCGAAATCCTGCTTGCCGCTGATGGCCGCGGTTTGACAGGGCTTTGGTTTGAGGGGCAGGAGCATTTTGGCTCTACGCTGCTCAAAGAAGATGCGGAGCACGTTGAAGGTGTCGATGCGGTTTCCGGTGCTGGTGGTATGTCGTCGGTGAGTCCGGCTCATGGTGCGGCTTCTTCGGTGCTTGAGCGTTCCTGGGCTTGGCTGAATGCTTATTTTGCGGGGCAGGAGCCTCGGTATACGCCGCCGTTGCATATGATCGGTACGGCGTTTCAGCGTGAAATTTGGTATGAACTGCTTTCTATTCCGCGTGGCGAGGTCGCCACGTATGGCGAGATTGCGGCTCGTGTCGCCGCCCGCCATCGGGTGCCGGGGAACGAGAATCCCGTTGTGTCTCCTCGTGCGGTAGGGGCTGCGGTCGCTCGCAACCCTATTTCGATTATCGTGCCGTGCCATCGCGTGGTGGCGGCCGACGGATCGCTCAACGGATATGCCGGTGGCCTCGACCGCAAGGAGCGGCTGCTGCGGCTTGAGGGCGCGTACGAGGACTAGCGCTCGAACACTTTGCGTAACTGGGACGCCGCAAAAGGACGAGTCGCTGTCTTTTCGCGGCCGGCATGCGTCCAAGTGCTCGGCATCTGCGCCTTAAGTTTGACTAAGCCATATCCTGCGCATTTAAAAGCGCGTCGGTTGAGCAGCTAAGGCTGCGCTAAGGCAGCTTTTGGTGCGCTATCATCGGCAGTATCGAAACCTGTAGAGCCGTGCGCCAAAGGAACAACTATGAAGCTGATGCTTGCCGAGGACGAACCCGGCCTCTCCCGCGCCCTTACCGCGATTCTTCAACATAGCGACTACGAGGTTGATACCGCACTCGACGGTCTGACGGCGCTCGAATATCTACTTGCCAACGACTATGACGCCGCAATCCTGGACATCATGATGCCTGGCATGGATGGCATCGAGGTGCTCAAGCGCACGCGTGAGGCCGGCAAACGCCTGCCCATCATCATGCTTACGGCCAAAAGCGAGGTGTCCGATAAGGTCGAGGGCTTGGATGCCGGTGCCAATGATTACCTGACCAAGCCGTTTGCCGCCAAGGAGCTACTCGCTCGCATTCGTGCTATGACGCGTGCGGCGACGGCAATCGACGCCACGACGCTCAGCGTGGGCAACGTGCGTCTCGACACGGCATCGTGCACGCTTGTGGGTCCCTTGGGTGAGGAGCACCTGGCCAATCGTGAGTTTCAGCTCATGGAACTCTTTATGCGCAACGCCGGCACACGTATGCCCACCGAGCACCTGATGCTCGAGGTTTGGGGCGAGGACGCGCCCGAAGGTGCCAACGTGGTGTGGGTCTACATCTCGTACCTGCGCAAAAAGCTAACGGCGCTCGGTGCCAACGTGGCCATCCGCGCATCGCGCAATCAGGGCTATTCGCTCGAGGTTGTCGAGGAGGGCGAGCAGGCGTGAGCGTGCGCGCGTGGTGGAAACGTATGACGGGACAGCTTTGTGCCGCCTCGAGCGGTGCGGGGCAGACAAATTCTGCTGATGCATTGGGCCGCCGCCTGCGCCGCAAGTTCATTCTTGTTGCCATGGGCGCTGTGACCGTGGTGCTCACGCTCATCATCGCTGGCATTAACATCGTCAACTATTCGCATATCTGTAAGATATCCGATGTTCGTCTGGACTATATTTTGGCTGGTAAAGACGGTATCGGTTGGACATATGAGCTGAGCGCCGATTCTGGCGTTGGTATGGGCGTGGAATCTGGTAAGGGTGTGTCCGGAGACAGGGCGAGTTTTTTCATCGGTCATTTTGAAGGTATGACAGCGGAGTCACCGTTTGATACGCGCTACTTCACCGTGACGCTTGCCGGCAACGAGGCGGTCGAGGTCAACACTGCGCGCATCGCCGCAGTTGGCTCGAGGCGCGCCATGCGTATTGCCGCCAGGCTGTATGCCAAGGGCTCGACCTCAGGGTTTTCTGGTAACTACCGCTATACGACTACATCTCAAGGCGATGAGACCACCTATGTGTTTGTCGACTGTACGCGCGAACTGACGAGCTTTTATTCGTTTTTAACCGCGAGCGTGGCAATCAGTTGCATTGGCTGGTTGGCGGTGCTGGTAATTGTAACGGTCGCCTCGGGCGCCGTGATTCGACCGATGGTCGAGAGCTACAGCAAGCAAAAGCGTTTTATTACCGATGCAAGCCACGAGATCAAGACGCCGCTGGCCGTGATCGACGCCGCTAACGAGGTGCAGGAAATTGAGAGCGGCGAGAGCGAGTGGACGCAGAGCATTCACGAACAGGTTGCACGGTTGACGGCGCTCACGGAGCGTCTGGTATTTTTGGCTCGCATGGACGAGGGCTCGGCGGGCTTTACTATGACATCGATCGATCTTTCGGAGGCAGTGGACAAAGCGGCGGCGCCGTTTGAATCGGTGGCGGTTTCGCGCGGAAAGCGGCTGTCGACGTCGATCGCGAGCGGTGTGCGGGCCCATGCCGATGCCGCAGCAGTGGCGCAGGTTGTTGAGCTACTGCTGGACAACGCCACACGCTACGCAAGCGAGGGCAGCGTGATTGAGCTGAGCCTGCGTGCAGCCTTGCGCGGTCAGGGTAAGGGCACCGCCGAGCTTGTCGTATCGAACGCCGTGGACGAGCTGCCCGAAGGCGACCTGGACCGATTGTTCGACCGCTTCTATCGTGCGGACGTGTCGCGCAGCTCCAAGACGGGCGGCTCGGGCGTGGGCCTATCCGTGGTGCGTGCCATCGCCGAAGCCCATGGCGGGAGCGCTTCTGTCTGCGGCCACGGCAACCAGATCACCTTTACCGTCCGCCTCTAAAACCTGCCAAAAAGGGACAGGTTTATTTTGGTCGGTTTTATCTGGGGAAACGCCGGCGGGAGAGGGCGTGGGCGGAAACTGCGTCCTGCTTTGATCCACGACTTCTGGTATTTCATTTAAGCCTCTTGATATAAAAAGAGCTGGAGTTGCGCATCGTTGAGAGGCTTTCCAGCTTT
>ERZ1034939.93-NODE-93-length-61287-cov-23.197250_pt1 | contig 61287 bp, 46 predicted proteins | sample MGYA00520626_ERZ1034939 | MGnify/ENA primary metagenome ERZ1034939 (study PRJEB33766, sample SAMN09781751) | gut metagenome | biome: gut microbiome | host: Homo sapiens | place: Madagascar | study: EMG produced TPA metagenomics assembly of the PRJNA485056 data set...
AGATTCTCAATCTTGGCATAGGGGTTCGATTCCCCTATCGACTACTAAGTGTTTTCATGTATTAGTTAGATTGTTTGAGCTTGCATTAAGTCTTCCAAAAGACTATTGCAAGTTATTTTTTTGCCCTTTTGTTTGGTCGTCTCCCCTTTTTGCATTACCTTTGCAAGAAAATTTCATGTATGAACAAACTATACTTCTATATATCCTCCCTTGCAGGGCTTATTCTTCTTTGCCTGCCCATTCAGGCGCAGAGGCACGAGATATTCAACCCTCGCATCTCAACGCTCCAGGTAGTGGCAGGCAATGACTGGCTCTCACTGCCCATCATCAAGTTGAACCAAGGTGAGCAGATCCACATCGACTTCGACGATATGACCCACGATTACCATCGCTACGTCTATAAGTTGGAGCATTGCGATGCCAACTGGAATGTATCGCAAGGACTTTTTGAGAATGATTATCTCGCTGGGTTTAATGGCGAGCAAGCCATCGAAGACATCGAGCAGTCGCTCAATACCAACCACCTCTACACTCACTACCATCTCTCGCTTCCCAACGAGAACTGTAGGTTGAAGATGAGTGGCAACTACAAGCTTACTGTCTATGATGAGAATGCGGAGGATGACAAGATGTTTACGGCTTGCTTCATGGTATTGGAGCCAGAGATGACGGTGGGTGTGGGATATATTTCTAACACGGACATTGACGTGAATCGCAACCATCAGCAAGTGACTATCCAGGCAGATTATGGCTCCGTCCATGTGACCAATCCCCTCGCCCAGCTCACCACCGTGGTGCTCCAGAATGGAAGATGGGACAATGCCGTGGTCAATGCCAAGCCCGACTATATCCAGCAATCCGGACTTCAATGGCAGCACTGCCAGCAACTGATATTCCAAGCTGGCAATCATTACCGCAAATTTGAGATGCTCGATATGGACCATCCAACAATGGGCATAGATGAAATCAAATGGGATGGCAAGAACTACCAAGTCTTCGTGATGCCTGATCAGCCACGCCCTAACTACGTCTATGACGAAAGTGCGCAGGGAGCATTTTATATCCGCAATAGTGATAACGAGGGAAATGACTATCTGAGCGATTATGCCTGGGTGCATTTCCAGCTAGAAGCCCCTCGCCAGCAGGGAGAAGTTTACCTCAATGGCAACTGGACTTACGATCTTTTCACTCCCTCCTGCCGGATGGAGTATGACGACGCTACCCACGCCTATCATGCCTCTATGCTGCTGAAGCAAGGCTACTACAGCTACCAATATCTGGTGCTCAGGGCAGATGACACCACTGCTCCTGCCTCCACTGAGGGCGATTATTATCAGACTAGCAATCGCTATGACGCTCTCATCTATTATAGAGGAACAGGCGACAGAACCGACCGACTCGTGGGTTGGGGATGTGTTAAGTAAACATAAAAGACAGCCCTGTTTATATGCATTCTCGCAAATTATCCGTACATTTGCATTCAGATTATCACGGGGTGCTGATTATTTCGGCTGAGATTATACCCATAGAACCTGATGCAGGTAATGCTGACGCAGGGATTAAGAGATATAACCAAGATAAGAAGAAACCCCTATTCCATGGCTGTCAGCCTGGTGTAGGGGCTTCTTGTTTTTCAAAGCTCAAGCTTTCATAGTGAGCATTCCGTGTAAAGTTTTATTTATTATTTTAACGAACAAGGAAACGAATTATGAAAGTGATTATCAACAACAAAGAGACCGAGACGCAAGCCACCACAGTCCAAGCTTTGGCAGATGAACTCAGCTTGCCTGCCACAGGTGTGGCAGTAGCCATCAGCAATGAGATGGTGTCTAGAGATGCCTGGGATACAACCGCTATCCTGGAGGGAGCCGACATTGTCATCGTGAAAGCATTTTGCGGAGGATAATTTTTAATTAAGAATTAATAATTGAGAATTAATAATTAGCAATTAAAATCTTAGCATGAAAGAAGAATTGTTCAACCATAGCAAACTCCAGTTTATCAGCCATTTCACGAAGAAATATACATATCTTGATGGCATTCAACTTGCCCTGGAGGGAGGATGCCGATGGATACAGTTGCGCATGAAGGATGCAACGGATGATGAGGTGCGCCCCATCGCTATCCAAGCGCAGAAGATGTGTAGGGAGAAGGGTGCCACATTCGTCATTGACGACAGGGTGCAACTGGTGAAGGAGCTCGGTGTGGACGGTGTGCATCTCGGCAAGAACGATATGCCTATCCAGGAGGCTCGAGAGATTTTGGGCGATGGTTTTATCATTGGTGGAACTGCCAATACATTTGAGGATGTGAAGGCTCACTATGAGGCTGGAGCTGACTACATAGGCTGTGGTCCCTTCCGATTCACCTCCACCAAGGAGCGTCTCTCTCCCATTCTGGGCTTGGAGGGCTATCGACACATCACAGAGCAGATGGAGCAGCAAGGCATCCACCTTCCCATCGTTGCTATCGGAGGCATTACATACCAGGACATCCCCGACATCATGCAAACGGGAGTTACTGGCATAGCCCTCAGTGGTAGCATACTCCATGCTGCCGATCCCGTGGCAGAAACCAAGAGAATCATGCAAGCCATTATGAAATAAAGATTTATAATATTGCGCTGAAAGGCTCCCAGTATTTCTTGCCATAATCGTTCAAAAAAAACATTAACAAACAAGAAAATAATAATACAATGGAAAAATTAATCATTGCGGGCAAAGAATTTAACTCCCGCCTCTTCCTGGGCACAGGAAAGTTTAACAACAATCAGCTCATGGCTCAGTCTATCGAAGCTTCTGAGACAGAAATGGTAACAGTAGCCATGAAGCGTATCGAACTGGAAGATAAGCAGGACGACCTCTTGCAGCACATTGTGAAAAATCCTAACATCCAGTTGCTCCCTAACACCAGTGGCGTGCGCACTGCTGAGGAGGCAGTCTTCGCTGCACAGATGGCTCGAGAGGCTTTCGGCACCAACTGGCTCAAACTGGAGATTCACCCTGATCCACGCTATCTTCTCCCTGACTCTATCGAAACACTGAAGGCTACCGAAAAATTGGTAAAACTCGGTTTCGTGGTACTTCCATATTGCCAGGCAGACCCTACCCTCTGCAAGCACTTGGAGGAGGCTGGAGCCGCTACCGTGATGCCACTTGCTGCACCTATCGGCACAAACAAAGGACTGAGAATGAAAGACTTCTTGCAGATTATCATCGAGCAGGCCACAGTACCTGTAGTAGTGGATGCAGGTATCGGAGCACCTAGCCATGCTGCCGAGGCCATAGAGATGGGTGCTAGTGCATGCTTGGTCAACACAGCCATCGCTGTAGCTGGCAACCCTGTGGAAATGGCTAAGGCTTTCAAGGAGGCAGTTATCTGCGGTCGACGTGCCTACGAGGCAGGACTGGGTGCCATCAGCGATTGCGCCGAGGCAAGTTCTCCACTTACTGCATTCTTAAATAATTAATAATTAAGAATTTATAATTACAAAATAAGAAAAATAGCAATGAGGACAATTAAAGTCTTCACTCTTCACTTAATTTGACATTTATGCCAAACGATAACAAAGCTTACGCCAAGAGAGAAAAGGCGTATATGCAGGGAAAACTCTTCCCACAGATACAGGTCGGAATGACCAAGGTGAACCTCACTCCTACCGTGGTAAAGGATGAGCGAGGTATTCCGCATACCGAGCCTAACGCTCCAGTATATATCTACGATACAAGTGGTCCGTATACCGACCCTAACTATCAGGTTGACTTGAAGAAAGGATTGCCTCGCTTGCGCGAGCAGTGGATCTTGGACCGCAATGATACCGAGCAGCTTAGCGAGGTAACCAGCGAATATGGCAAGATGCGCCTTGCCGACCATTCTCTCGACCATCTGCGCTTCGAGCATATCCAGAAGCCTCGCCGTGCCCAGGCTGGCAAGCACATCACACAGATGGCTTACGCCAAGGCTGGCATCATCACACCTGAGATGGAATATGTAGCCATCCGTGAGAACATGAACTGCGAGGAACTGGGCATCAAGAGCTATATCACACCAGAATATGTGCGTGATGAGATAGCCCGTGGACGTGCCGTATTGCCTGCCAACATCAACCACCCAGAGAGCGAGCCTATGATTATCGGCAGAAACTTTGCCGTGAAAATCAATACCAACATCGGCAACTCTGCTACCACCTCCAGCATCGAGGAAGAGGTAGACAAGGCGGTATGGTCTTGCAAATGGGGAGGCGACACGCTGATGGACCTTTCCACTGGCGATAACATCCACGAAACTCGTGAATGGATTGTGCGCAACTGCCCTGTGCCTGTAGGCACCGTGCCTATCTATCAGGCTCTGGAGAAGGTGAATGGCAAGGTGGAAGACCTCTCTTGGGAAATCTACCGTGATACCCTCATCGAACAGTGCGAGCAGGGTGTGGACTATTTTACTATACATGCCGGCATCCGTCGCCACAACGTACATCTCGCCGACAGTCGCCTTTGCGGCATCGTGAGCCGTGGCGGCAGCATCATGAGCAAATGGTGTCTCTACCACGACAAGGAGAGCTTCCTCTACGAGCACTTCGACGACATCTGCGACATCGTGGCTCAGTATGACGTAGCCCTCTCCCTGGGCGATGGATTGCGCCCTGGCTGCATCGCCGATGCCAATGACGCAGCCCAGTTTGCCGAACTCGACACCATGGGCGAACTCGTTACCCGTGCTTGGGACAAGAATGTTCAGGCATTCATCGAGGGTCCTGGCCACGTGCCATTGCAGAAGATCAAGGAGAACATGGAGCGCCAGTTGGATCATTGCCATGAGGCACCATTCTATACCCTCGGTCCTCTCGTTACCGACATCGCCCCAGGCTACGACCATATCACCTCTGCCATCGGTGGAGCACAGATAGCTTGGCTCGGTACCGCCATGCTCTGCTACGTAACCCCTAAGGAGCATCTCGCCCTGCCTAACAAGCAAGACGTGCGCACCGGCGTGGTAACCTACAAGATAGCAGCCCATGCAGCCGACTTGGCGAAGGGACATCCTGGAGCCACCATCCGAGACAATGCCCTCAGCAAGGCACGTTTCGACTTCCGTTGGCGCGATCAGTTCCATCTCTCGCTCGACCCAGAGTTGGCGCTTCAGTATTTTGAGGAGGCAGGTCATACAGACGGCGAATACTGCACCATGTGCGGTCCTAACTTCTGTGCTGCCAAGCTGACTCACGACTTAAGAAAATATAAGAAATAAAGTGTGGCAGGAGGTTCACTCCTGCTACCTATTTAAAGAATAAAAAATGTTTTCAGACGAATTAAAGAATATCAGTTGGGAGGAAACCACCGAGCGCATCGCCTCCATGACTGCCAATGATGTGGAACGTGCGCTCCGTAAGAGTCATTGTGATGTCAACGACTTCATGGCACTGCTTTCACCTGCCGCCGATCCTTACTTGGAGCAGATGGCACGCCTCTCTCGCCAATATACCGAGGAGCGTTTTGGCAAGACGATGTCCATGTTCATCCCCCTCTACATCACCAATTCCTGCTCCAACTCCTGCGTGTATTGCGGATTCCACAGAGAGAACCCGATGGCTCGCACCATCCTCACTCCTGAGCAGATAGAGAATGAGTACAAGGCCATCAAGCAGTTGGCTCCCTTCGAGAACATCCTGCTCGTAACGGGCGAAAACCCAGCCAAGGCGGGCACCCCTTATCTCGCCAAGGCCATCGACATTGCCAAGAAGTATTTCTCTAATGTGAAGATAGAGGTGATGCCGCTATCCACCGAGGATTACAAGACGCTAGCCGACCATGGTATGAATGGCGTGATTTGCTTCCAGGAGACCTACCACCGTGAGAACTACAAGCTCTATCACCCACGTGGCATGAAGAGCAAATTTGAGTGGCGTTGCGATGGATTCGACCGCATGGGTATGGCAGGCGTACACAGCATCGGCATGGGTGTGCTGATAGGACTGGAGAAGGAATGGCGCACCGACGTGGTGATGATGGCTTACCACCTGCGCTATCTGCAGAAACACTATTGGCGCACCAAGTACAGCGTCAACTTCCCACGTATGCGCCCTGCCCAGAACGAGGGCTTCCAGCCCAACTGCTTCATGACCGACCGAGAGCTGGCGCAAGCCACCTTCGCCATGCGCATCTTTGACCACGATGTAGACATCTCCTACTCTACCCGTGAGCCAGCCTTCATCCGTGACAATATGGCCACGCTCGGCGTAACCACCATGTCGGCAGAATCCAAGGTAAACCCTGGCGGCTACCACACTTACCCACAGGCACTGGAACAGTTCAGCGTGAGCGATGAGCGCACCGCCAAGGTCATCAATGCTCGCCTCAAGGAACTAGGAAGAGAGCCAGTTTGGAAGGATTGGGATGCCTCCTTCGACCTCTTTGGAGCACTTCAAAACAAATAGTTAATCGCCATATATGGCGTTCGTGTATACCATGTATGGTGTGCATGGATGCCATACATGGCGTTACTTGATGCCATACATAGTGTAAGTTATCGGCATATATGATATAGGCTACATTCATATATAATGTAAGCTATGCTCATATATGGATGCAGCTTTGGTTATATCAATCAGCGGTTACGCTCTTATGAGCGATGCCCCACGCTGATATGAGAACAACGTGACGCTGATATGAGCGTAACCCAACGTTCATATCAGCGTGCTCGAACGCTCATATAAGCTTTTGTCCTTTATTCCTTTTCCTCCTAATATATATTATTGTATAAAGAGATGTCTTTGTTAAGGATAGTTAATCAAGAAAAACTCTTTGAGAATAATTTCTTAGTTTCGAGATTTTTGATTACCTTTGCATTCAAATTCTCAATGAGAGGATGAGCGAAAAGCCATGATGGCTCAGTTGGTAGAGCAACGCATTCGTAATGCGTGGGTCGCGGGTTCGAGTCCCGCTCGTGGCTCTGATAGGCGAGATTAGCACATCGGTAGTGCACGGGCTTCCCAAGCCTGGGAGGCGGGTTCGATTCCCGTATCTCGCTCTGTTTTATATTTTAAACAAATAGCAATCAGATAAAGAACTTATAATAATATCACACAAATAATATGAGTAACCTGTTTAATATCAAAGATTATGTAGTGGTTATCACTGGTGGTACAGGAGTCTTGGGACGCTGCATCGCCAAATACTTGGCTCAGGAAGGCTGCAAGGTGGCTATCCTGGGAAGAAAAGAGGATGTAGGCAACGAAATCGTAGCCGACATCAAGGCTCATGGCGGCGTGGCTTCGTTCTACAAGACCGACGTGATGAACCAAGAGGTGGTGGAGAAAAACTGCGCTGACATCTTGGCTAAGTATGGCAAGATAGACACGCTTCTCAATGCGGCTGGCGGCAATATGAAGGGTGCCACCATTGCTCCAGACCAGAACTTCTTTGACTTGCAGGCTGACCAGTTCCAGACTGTGCTCAACCTCAACCTCACCGGTACTGTGATCCCTACTCAGGTATTCCTCAAGCCTATGGTAGAGGCTGGCAAGGGAAGCATCATCAACTTCTCTTCCATGGCTGCCTTCCGCCCTATGACCCGCGTATGCGGCTATGCTGCTGCCAAGGCTGGCATCTCTAATTTCACGGCCTATATGGCTACGGAGTGCGCCAAGAAGTTTGGCGAGGGCATCCGTGTGAACGCCATCGCTCCGGGATTCTTCATCACTGAGCAGAACCGTGCGCTCCTCACCAACCCTGACGGTAGCTATACCCAGCGTGGAGAGGATGTGATCAGACAGACTCCATTTGGCAGAATGGGCAAGCCTGAGGAGCTCTGTGGCACCATCCACTATCTGATGAGCGATGCTGCGGCATTCGTTACAGGTACTGTGGCTGTGGTGGACGGCGGATTCAATACATTCGCCATGTAAAAATCGTCTGTTAAAGAAAAAAACATAAGTGACCCTCAGTGGAGGGGAAGAAAAAAGTCAGTAACGGCGGGTCCGAGAGGATATGCCGTTTTTTTTCGTTCTTCCAGTAAGTCATATTGCTTCATCCGCTATAGTTTGCGTAAAGGTTTGCGTTAAGTTTTTGTGCTTTTTTTGTCCATCATAACAAATAAATGAGTACCTTTGCATCCGTAAAAACGAAACAACGAATAAAACGTCATTAATAAAACAAAAAATAACAAACATAAAAACAAATCATGAAAGAGTTAAAAGCTTTGAACAAGCGTACAGCGCCTAAGAGCGTAGCGCCTGAGAAAATCATCCAGTTTGGTGAAGGTAACTTTCTCCGTGCATTCGTAGATTGGATTGTATGGAACATGAATAAGAAGACCGACTTCAACGGTTCGGTTGTCGTAGTGCAGCCATTGGCTCAGGGTATGGTAGACTGGCTCAATGGTCAGGACTGTCTCTATCACGTCAATCTCCAGGGTAAGGAGAACGGCCAGGCTGTCAATACATTGGAGCGCATCGACGTCATTAGCCGTTGCCTGAATCCATATTCTCAGAACCAAGCTTTTATGGCATTGGCAGAGCAGCCAGAGATGCGTTTCATCATCTCTAACACCACTGAGGCAGGTATCGCATTCGATGACTCTTGCAAGTTTACAGATGCTCCAGCTGCCTCTTACCCAGGCAAGTTGGTACAGCTCCTCTTCCACCGCTACAAATACTTCGAGGGCGACCCTACCAAGGGTATGATCTTGATGCCTTGCGAGCTCATCTTCCTCAATGGCCATCACCTGAAGGAGTGCATCTACCAGTATATCGAGCTTTGGAAGGAAGACATGGGCGCCGACTATGAGGGCTTCAAGGAATGGTTTACCAATCACTGCTATGTATGCGCTACCCTCGTAGACCGCATCGTACCAGGCTTCCCACGCGATACCATCAAGGAAATCCAGCAGAAGATTTGCTACAAGGACAATCTCGTAGTCAAGGCTGAGAGCTTCCACCTCTGGGTAATCGAAAAGGCTGAGAATATGACCGTAGAGCAGATGCAGGAGGAATTCCCTGCTCACAAGGCTGGCCTCCACGTGCTCATCACCGACAATGAGAAGCCATACCACGAGCGCAAGGTTACTCTGCTGAATGGTCCTCACACTGTATTGAGCCCTGTAACATACCTGAGCGGCGTCAACATCGTGCGCGATGCTTGCGAGCACCCAGTATTGGGCAAGTACATCCACAAGGTACAGTTTGATGAGTTGATGCAGACCCTCAACTTGCCTATGGACGAGCTCCAGAAGTTTGCAGCCGATGTATTGGAGCGCTTCGAGAACCCATTCGTAGACCATCAGGTTACTAGCATCATGCTCAACTCATTCCCTAAGTACGAGACCCGCGATCTGCCAGGCGTCAAGGTATACTTGGAGCGCAAGGGCGAATTGCCACAGGGATTGGTATTCGGCTTGGCAGCCATCATCACTTACTACAAGGGTGGCGTACGCGAGGACGGTGCTCCTATCAAGCCTCAGGACGACCAGAAGATCATCGACAAGCTGACAGAGCTTTGGGCTACTGGCGATACTCAGAAGGTAGCAGAGGGCGTATTGGGCTTCGACTACATCTGGCATGAGGACTTGAACAAGACTGTTCCAGGCTTGACCGAATTGGTAAAGAAGGATCTTGACTTGATCCAGGAGAAGGGCATGTTGGAGGCTGTGAAGACTATCCTCTAAAAAGAATGAAGAAAATGTTGTTCTGGTAAACACAATAAGCAAAGGGCAGAATCCTCACGGACTCTGCCCTTTTTCAGTATTTTTTAAAAAAAACTCAATACCCACAGAGAGTATCTACATATAAATCCTAATTCTAAAAGTATAGCCAATATACGCCTAGCAATATGGCTATCATAATGAAGGCAACTACCATCTTGACCATGCAAGTGGCCACCTTCTTCAATATCATCAACCCCACTATCAGTACGATGAGGGCGAAAGCATAATATGCGAAATTACTCATTCTTAATTATTAATTATTAATTCTTTATTACCCCCTTCATCACCTTGCGAAACTCGCTAGGGATGGGTGTCTCAAACTCCAGCGGCTGGTGGGTAACCGGATGGTAGAAGCAGAGCAGGTAGGCATGCAGGCAGAGACGGCCGCAAGGGTCATCGCCATTGCCATACTTGATGTCGCCACATACGGGATGGCCCATATCGGCAGTGTGAACGCGAATCTGGTTCTTCCTGCCCGTCTCCAGCTTAAACTCCACGAGTGAATGGGTGGTGGTGCGCTGCAGGGTATGGAAGTGGGTAACGGCATACTTGCCTCCATTGTCAGTATCGCTGGCATAGGTGATGTAAGCCTTGTTGTCCTTCAGCCAGTTGGCGATGGTGCCCTCATCGTCCTCCATCTCGCCCGATACGAGCGCCACATAGCGGCGGTCATACACATTGTGATGCCAGTCATCCTCCAGGGCCAGTTCCGTCTGCTTATCCTTGGCATAAATCATGAGCCCAGAGGTGTCGCGGTCCAATCGGTGCACCACATGCGCCTGGCAGTTCTGTCGGGTCTGGTGGAAGTAGTCATCGAGCACGGTCTTCACATTGAGCGTGGAATGGCCTGCCGCCATGCTGAGTATGCCCACGTTCTTCTCTATCACGATGAGATATCTGTCTTCATATACTATCTTGAGATAGCGGCTCTTAAACACCTCCTTGTTCTTCTTGGTCTTGCTCACGCTCACCTTCATGCCGGGCTTGAGCTGATAGTCGAACTGGGTGATGGTCTTGCCGTCCACCCTGATTCCCCTACCCTGCAGGGTGAGTTTCACCTTGGTCTTGCTCTGCCCCTTGAGGTTTTCGAGCAGCCACTCCAGCAGTTTGGCAGGCTTGCCCACCTGGTAGTGTTCATATTCATTAGGGTTGCCATATCCGCATGCCTGATTGCCACGGCTGGTAAACTTATGATTGTTTTGTCTCATACTATATCTTTATTTTCTCTGCAAAAGTAATGAAAAAAGTGAAAATATGCAAGAAACGGACATATTTTAACTTAAATATCACTCTTTTTTTCATTAATCTATTGGTTTTCAAATATTTTTTTGTAACTTTGCAAGCAGAAAATAAAAAAGAAGGAATAATATAAAAGAATGATTACAGTAACAAATCTTGCAATTCAATTCGGAAAGAGAGTGCTTTACAAGGACGTAAACCTCAAGTTCACTCATGGTAATATCTATGGCATCATCGGTGCCAATGGCGCAGGTAAGTCTACCTTCCTCCGTGCCATCAGCGGTGATTTGGAGCCTAACAAGGGTACCGTGGAGATGGGTCCAGGCGAGCGACTCTCCGTATTGGAGCAGGACCACTTTAAGTATGATGAATATCGCGTGATGGACACCGTGCTCATGGGCCATCAGCCATTGTGGGAGAACATGAAGGAGCGTGAGCGCCTCTACGCCAAGCCAGAGATGACCGAGGAGGATGGTAACCTGGCAGCCGAGCTTGAGCTCAAATTTGCTGAGATGAACGGCTGGGAGGCTGAGAGCAATGCCGCACAGCTGCTACAGAACCTCGGCGTGAAGGAAGACCGCCACAACAAGCTTGTGGGCGAGCTCTCCAATACAGAGAAGGTGCGCGTGATGCTGGCCAAGGCTCTCTTTGGCAACCCAGACAACCTGCTCCTCGATGAGCCTACCAACGACCTCGACCTCGACACCGTAGAGTGGCTGGAGGAATACCTGAGCAATGTGGAGCAGACCGTATTGGTAGTATCTCACGACCGCCACTTCCTCGATGCTGTCAGCACACAGACCGTGGACATCGACTTCGGTAAGATTACCATGTTTGCCGGCAACTACTCATTCTGGTACGAGAGTTCTCAGTTGGCTCTGCGCCAGGCTCAGAACCAGAAGATGAAGGCTGAGGAGAAGAAGAAGCAGTTGGAGGAGTTTATCCGCCGATTCTCAGCCAATGTTGCTAAGAGCAAGCAGACCACATCGCGCAAGAAGATGCTCGAGAAGCTCAATGTAGAGGAGATTCGCCCATCTAGCCGCAAGTATCCAGGCATCATCTTCCAGATGGACCGTGAGCCAGGTAACCAGATTCTGGAGGTAGAAGGCTTGAAGGCTGTGGATGAGGACGGAACAGTACTCTTCGGCAACGTAAACTTCAACATTGAGAAGGGCGAGAAGGTGGTATTCCTCTCTCACAACCCTAAGGCGATGACCGCCCTCTTCGAGATCATCAATGGCAACAGAAAGGCAGACGCTGGCGAATACAAATGGGGTGTAACTATCACCACAGCCTATCTGCCACTCGACAATACAGAATTCTTCCAGAGCGACAAGAACCTGGTAGACTGGTTGAGCCAGTATGGTCCAGGCAACGAGGTGGCAATGAAGGGCTATCTCGGAAGAATGCTCTTCAGCGGCGAGGAAGTGTTGAAGAAGGTGAACGTGCTCTCTGGAGGTGAGAAGATGAGATGTATGATAGCTCGCATGCAGCTGCAGAACGCCAACTGTCTGATTCTCGATACTCCTACTAACCACCTCGACTTGGAGAGTATCCAGGCATTCAACAACAACCTGGTGGCATTCAAGGGCAACATCCTCTTCTCTAGCCACGACCACGAGTTTATCAATACCGTGGCCAACCGAATCATCGAGCTTACCCCATCTGGCACCATCGACAAGCTCATGTCATACGATGAGTACATCTATGATGAGGCCATCAAGGAGCAAAAGGCTAAGATGTATGGATTTGAATAAGAAATTCTTATATGGAATAAAAATATTGTCAAAAGGTAAAATTGGAAATGTGCAGCGGCACTTGTACGAATCCTATGCCAATTCGATGCGAATCGGGTTGGCATAATTTTTGTGAGCTAATCCATAAAATAAAAACAATAAGATTATGTCAAAAGAAAGAAACATTCATATAGAAGACGAAAACGCTCAGCAAGACGTTAACACAGAGAACGTTGAGCAGGGTACTCAAGAGAATAACAAGGAGCAGCAGACTGACAAGGAGTCAGAAGCTGCTGACAAGGATACCGCCAATGCTGACAACAAGGCAGAGGAGAAGGAACTCGACCCACTGGCCAAGGCACAGCAGGAAGTAGAAGACCTCAAGAAGCAGTTGCTCTACAAGACTGCCGAATTTGAGAACTATCGCAAGCGCACCCTCAAAGAGAAGGCTGAACTCATCATGAACGGTGGCGAGAAGACTATCGCTGCCATCCTGCCAGTACTAGACGACTTTGAGCGCGCCATCGCTGACAAGAGCGAAGACCCTAAGGCTATCAAGGAAGGCGTGCAGATGATATTCAATAAGTTTGTGAAGTCACTGGAATCGCTCGGTGTCAAGAAGATTGAGACTCAGGACAAGGACTTCGACGTAGACTACCACGAGGCCATCGCCATGGTGCCTGGTATGGGCGACGACAAGAAGGGCAAGGTCATCGACTGCGTACAGACGGGCTACACCCTCAATGACAAGGTGATTCGCCATGCCAAGGTGGCAGTGGGACAGTAAACGGAAGAGCATTCAATCATATAAAACAAGAAAAGAATGGCTAAGAGAGACTATTACGAGGTGCTGGGCGTAGACAAGCAGGCATCTGAAGACGAGATAAAGAAAGCCTATCGCAAGATAGCTATCAAGTATCACCCAGACCGCAACCCTGGCGACAAGGAGGCTGAGGAGAAGTTTAAGGAGGCTGCCGAGGCTTACGAGGTGCTCCACGACCCTCAGAAGAGACAGCAGTATGACCAATTTGGATTCGACGGTCCTCAGGGAGGATTTGGCGGATTCAATGGTGGCGCAGGCATGGATATGAGCGACATCTTCTCTATGTTTGGCGACATCTTTGGTGGTCATAGTGGCGGATTCGGTGGCTTTGGCGGCGGATTTGGCGGTGGCGGTGCGCGCCAGTATCAGGGCAGCGACCTCCGCGTCAAGGTGAAGTTGACTCTCCAGGAGGCAGCTACAGGCGTAACCAAGAAGTTTAAGATTCGCAAGGACGTAACCTGCGACAGCTGTCACGGTACGGGTTGCGAAGGTGGCGCCAAGCCAGAGACCTGCCCTACTTGTCATGGTTCGGGCGTAACGATGAAGACCGTTCGATCCATGTTTGGCATGATGCAAACCCAGCAGGCTTGTCCACAATGCCATGGCGAGGGCACCATTATCAAGAACAAGTGTAAGGCTTGTGGTGGAGAAGGCATCGTGAAGGGCGAGGAAGTTGTGGAAATCAACATCCCAGCAGGAGTAGACAATGACATGGTGGTTACCGCTCCAGGCAAGGGCAACAAGGGTAAGCACAATGGCACCAACGGCGACCTGCAGGTACTCGTAACCGTAGAGAAGGACGAAAACTTTGAGCGTGTGGGCAAGGACCTCTACTATAACTTGGTACTCGACTTTGCCACAGCCACACTGGGCGGAGAGGTAGAAATCCCTACCCTCGATGGCAAGACCACCATCAAGATAGAACCAGGCACTCAGCCAGGCAAGCAAATCAGACTGCGGGGCAAGGGTATGCCAGCCATCCAGGGTTATGGTTATGGCAAGGGCGATATCATCGTCAATGTAACCGTATTCATACCAAAGACCCTTTCCAAGGAAGAGAAGGAACTGGTATTGAAATTCAAGGAGTGCGACAACTTCAAGGCAGACAATGCCACCAAGAAGTCACTCTTCGACAGCTTTAAGAATCTCTTTAAGTAGAACTACACATAGTGAGGGGGAAGTTCAGAAGAAGTCATTTAGTATATGACAGCTATCTTCTGGCTTCCCCCTTATTATGCACGTTTTTCTACCGCTAGAAACACTGGGAGCAACCCTATGAGCAAGGATGTAGTATAAAAGCATTTCTACTTATTGGGCAGGTAACAAACCTGCCCTCCAAGCATTTCTTGCCGATAGCTAAGCTTTCTTCTTAATATTCACATTTTCTCTCTATATATAATAAGGTATATGAATTACAATGAAACAATAGATTATTTATTTCATAGCACTCCCGTCTTTGAGAAGATAGGAGCCAAGGCTTACAAGCCAGGATTGCAAACCACCGAGGAGCTAGATGTCCACTTCGGCCATCCCCACAAGCTATTCAAGACCATCCATGTGGCAGGAACCAATGGCAAGGGCTCTTGCTCTCATACGCTGGCAGCCATCCTGCAGAGCCAAGGCTATAAGGTAGGGCTTTTCACATCTCCTCATCTTGTAGACTTCCGAGAGCGCATCCGCGTCAATGGCGAGTGCGTATCTGAGCAATTCGTCATCGACTTCGTGGCAGAGCATCGCTCATTTTTCGAGCCCCTCCACCCTTCCTTCTTCGAACTCACCACGGCTATGGCATTCAAGTATTTTGCCGAGCAGCAGGTAGACATCGCAGTTATCGAAGTGGGGCTGGGCGGCAGACTGGATTGCACCAACATCATCACCCCACTCCTCTCCGTCATCACTAACATCAGCTTTGACCACACCCAGTTCTTGGGTAACACTCTGGCCCAGATAGCAGGCGAGAAGGCAGGCATCATCAAGCCAGGAGTGGCAGTAGTGGTAGGCGAATATCTACCAGAAACCAAGCCTGTGTTCGAGGAGGTGGCAAGCCAGAAACACGCCCCTATCCTCTTTGCCCAAGACCAAGACATCTCTTATGATGTAGACTTGGAACTGAAGGGCAGCTATCAGGAGAAAAACAAGAAAACCATCTTCACAGCCCTCTCCCAACTCCAGCAGATGATGTCGATCAGCAATGATGCCATCCAGCAGGGCTTCGCTCACGTCTGCGAACTCACAGGCTTGCGTGGTAGATGGGAAAAGCTCAATAATGCCCCTCTCACCATCTGTGATACGGGCCACAACCTTGCAGGCTGGCAATATCTGGCATCACAGATCGAGGCGGTAGAAGCTCCGGTGAAGCACATCGTCTTCGGCATGGTGGACGATAAAGATGTGGACGGTGTTTTACAGATTTTGCCAAAAACTGGTACAAAATTCTATTGGGCGCAGGCTTCCACTCACAGAGCCATTCCAGTGGAAAAATTGGCAGAAATTGCGGCTAAACATGGTTTGAATGGAAAAACCTATCATTCTGTAAAAGAAGCATTTAAGGCTGCTAACGAACAAGCCATGAAGGATGACTTTATCTTTGTCGGAGGGTCTAGTTATGTAGTGGCTGATTTACTCTCTTAATACATTTTTAGGTTTTTTAAATCAAATAATTGCCAAAATGTTTGTCATACTCATTTTTTTTTTGTTACTTTGCAGTATATTACTTTTAACCAAGAGTAAGTAACTAAAAAAATTGAGATATTATGAATGCAGAACCAGTAAATAAGTGTGGTTTGAAAAGAGAAGATTTCCAGACCACAGTCAACGGCAAAGAGACAGATCTCTTCGTGTTGAGAAACAAGCAAGGCAACGAAGTTGCAGTAACTAACTATGGTGGAGCGGTCGTTGCCATCATGATGCCTGACAAGAATGGCAACTATGCCAACTTGATCCAGGGTCACGATAACATCAAGGACGTCATCAACTCTCCTGAGCCATTCTTGAGTGTATTGATTGGTCGCTATGGCAACCGAATCAAGGAAGGTAAGTTCACCCTCCATGGCAAGGAGTATCAACTGGCTTGCAATGATGGTCCTAACCATCTGCATGGCGGTCCAACTGGTTTCCATGCCCACGTATGGGATGCAACTCGTATGGGTGAGAACGCAGTGGTACTGAAGTATACAAGCCCTTATGGCGAGGAAGGCTTCACAGGCGAATTGGCAGTTTGGGTGGCTTACACACTGACCGACGACAACGAGTTTGTCATCAAGTATCAGGCTACCACCAACAAGACTACCATCGTGAACTTGACCCACCACGCATTCTTCTCTATCCAGGGCATCGCTAACCCTACCCCAACTATAGAGAACATCATCTGCGAGGTTAATGCAGACCACTATTTGCCTATTGACAAGGTATCTATCCCAACAGGTGAAATCCTGAAGGTTGAGGGTACTCCATTTGATTTCCGCAAGCCAAAGCCAATTGGTCAGGACATCGATGCAGACAATGAGCAGATCAAAAATGGTCAGGGCTACGACCACAACTTCGTATTGAATAAGAAGGAAGAGGGCGAGCTCAGCTTCGCTGCTCGCATCAAGGACCCGGTAAGCTGCCGCACTATGGAGGTTTATACTACCGAACCAGGTTTGCAGATGTATACAGGCAATTTCTTGGCTGGTATTTTAGGACAGTTTGGCGCTACTTTCCCACGTCGCAGTGCAGTCTGCTTCGAGGCCCAGAAGTTCCCAGACACTCCTAACCACCCATACTTCCCTAGCTGTAGATTGAACCCAGGTGAGACATACACCCAGAAGACTATCTACAAGTTTGGCGTAGAGAAATAACCCTATATGAACATGGAGCAGATACATGAGAAAAATGCGTCTGCTCCATTTTCACGCTTGAATAAGCAACAACCAAACAAGCAAAAATAACAATAACACAAAATATCAACTATCAAAAAAAATGGAAAACCAAAACAAAAATGGTAATGTCATCGCCATCATTACGATGATGTTCCTCTACGCCATGATTTCGTTCGTAACGAACTTGGCTGCTCCTATCGGAGTCATTTGGAAAAACGTATTCGCCGACAGCGGTAGTGCCAACATGATTGGTATGCTCGGTAACGCCATGAACTTCTTGGCTTACCTCTTCATGGGTATCCCTGCTGGTAAGTTGCTCACCAAGATTGGCTATAAGAAGACCGCGCTTGCTGGTATCGCTACGGGTTTCGTTGGTGTCTTGATTCAGTTCCTTTCTGGTAAGTTTGGCGCTGATGTAAGCGGCTTTGCTGTTTACCTCTTCGGTGCCTTCATCTCAGGTTTTGCTGTATGTATTTTGAATACAGTTGTTAACCCAATGCTCAACCTTCTCGGTGGTGGTGGCAACCGCGGTAACCAGCTGAACCTCATCGGTGGTACACTGAATAGTTTATCTGGTACTTTAACCCCAATGCTCGTAGGCGCCCTCATCGGTACTGTAACAGCCAACACTAAGATGGTAGACGTAAACCTCGTGCTTTACATCGCTCTCGCAGTATTCGCTGCTGCTTTCATCATCTTGAACTTCATCCCTATCCAGGATCCTGAGATGGGCAAGACTACAGACAAGACTGTATTCGAGCATTCTCCATGGGCATTCCGCCACTTCAACCTCGGTGTTATTGCCATCTTCGTATATGTAGGCGTTGAGGTTGGTATCCCTGGAACATTGAATTTCTACATCTCTGATACTACAGCCAATGGTGGTGGTTTCATCAATGGTAATGTATTGGCTAACGCAGCAGCCATTGGTGGTTTCGTAGCCGGTACTTACTGGTTGCTGATGTTGGTAGGTCGTTTGCTCTCCAGCTTTATTGCCGACAAGGTATCTAGCCGTATGATGATGATCGTGGCTAATGGTGTAGGTATGATTTTCATCATCCTCGCAGTCATCCTTGGCAAGAGCACTACAGTTGAGATGCCAGTATTCACCGGTACATCATTCCAGATGGTAACAGTGCCTGTAGCTGCCATGTTCTTGGTACTCTGCGGTCTCTGCACATCTATCATGTGGGCATCTATCTTTAACCTCGCTACTGAGGGCTTGGGCAAGTATACCGCTCAGGCTTCTGGTATCTTCATGATGATGGTTGTAGGTGGTGGCTTGATGCCATTGGTACAGAACTTCATAGCCGATAACGCAGGCTATATGACCAGCTACATCGTGCCATTGATCTGTATGGCATATATGTTCTTCTATGCCGTTGTTGGTTGCAAGAACGTAAACAAGGATATTCCTGTAGACTAATATATCTAATATATATTGTCCCGAGGGCAAACCACTCTCGGGACTTTTTATATATACATATTTATATTAGGTATACATCTTATATATTGATGCAATAAACAAATCATTATAATAATAACAACTATTAAAACTTAACTATTATGGATATTGAAAAAGTAAGAAGCCGCTTCATCAAGCATTTCGATGGTAAGACAGGTAATATTTATATGTCTCCAGGTCGTATCAACCTTATCGGTGAGCACACCGACTATAATGGTGGATTCGTATTCCCTGGCGCAGTAGATAAAGGTATCATGGCAGAGATTCGACCTAACGGCTCTAACACCGTGATGCTCTATTCTATCGACTTGAAAGACCGTGTAGAGTTTAAGGTAGATGATCCTGAAGGACCTCGCGCTTCTTGGGCACGCTACATCTATGGCGTCTGTCAGGAGATGAAGGCTCTCGGTGTTGACGTGAAGGGATTCAATGCTGCATTCTATGGTGATGTGCCTCTCGGTGCAGGTATGTCTTCTTCTGCTGCCTTGGAGAGCTGCTTCGCTTTCGCACTTAATGACCTCTTTGGCGACAACAAGGTTTCTAAGTGGGATCTCGTTCTCGCTGGTCAGGCTACAGAGCACAAGTACATCGGTGTAAACTGCGGCATCATGGACCAGTTTGCTTCTGTCTTTGGCAAGGAAGGCAAGTTGATGCGTCTCGATTGCAACAGCCGCGAGTTTGAGTACTTCCCATTCGAGCCAAAGGGCTACAAGCTCTGCTTGGTCAACTCTAAGGTTAAGCACGAGTTGGCAGGTTCTCCTTACAACGATCGTCGCAACTCTTGCGAGAATGTGGTTAAGCACATCGCCGCTAAGCACCCAGAGGCTAAGTTCGAGACTCTCCGCGACTGCACATGGGAGCAACTGGAAGAGGTTCGTGCCGAGGTAGGTGAAGAGGATTACAGCCGCGCTCACTTCGTATTGGGTGAGAAAGACCGCGTATTGGCAGTCTGCGATGCACTCGAGAAGGGTGATTACGAGACAGTAGGTCAGAAGATGTATGAGACTCACCACGGCTTGAGCAAGGAGTATGAGGTAAGCTGCGAGGAGCTCGACTTCTTGAACGACGTAGCCAAGGAAGACGGCGTAACTGGTAGCCGTATCATGGGTGGTGGCTTTGGTGGCTGCACCATCAATCTGGTAAAGGACGACATCTACGACAAGTTCTGCGAGGATGTTACCGCCAAGTTTACTGCTAAGTATGGTCATGCTCCTGAGATTTATCCAGTGGTTATCTCAGAGGGTTCACATAAGGTATGCTAAAATATAGGAAGGGGGCATCCCCTTCTTGCTTCACAAATATATTTGATTGTGGCTGCAATAGGTTGGGAAATCTGTTGCAGCCTTTTTTGTATCAAAAACTCTGTGAAATCATAAAAAACAGCCCTTATTTATGCAAATAGTGTTAAAAAGACACTTTAGATGAAAAATAATTTGGGAAAACGCTTGCAGTTTCGAAATAAAATTGTAATTTTACACCCAAAATTAATAAACAATAAAAAACAACCTAAAAATGAGCAACGTAAAGCACCTTATCATGGGAGCAGGTTTGGCGACAATCGCTACCCTCTCAGCTTGTTCATCAAGCAGCAATGCAAGTCTTACACAGTCGGGCTTGAATCCAGCAGATTTCGATTCTACTGTATTGGGCAAGAAGACAGAGTTAGTAACCCTCAAGAATGCCAACGGTATGGAGGTATGCCTCACCAACTATGGTGGTCGCGTGGTTTCTATCTCTGTACCAGACAAGAATGGCAAACCTACTGACGTGGTATTGGGTTATGATAACATCCATCAGTATGCTGATACTCTCAACTCACCATCTGATTATGGTTCATCTGTAGGCCGCTATGCCAACCGCATCAAGAATGCCAAGTTGACCATTGCAGGCTCTACCTACAATTTGAAGCCAAATGATAATGGCAACTGCCTTCACGGTGGTGGCGCCACAGGATGGTTGAACCAGGTATATGACATCAATGAGAAGAATGATTCTTCTGTTACCTTCACCATCAATGCCAAGGATGGCGAGAATGGATTCCCAGGCAATGTAACTGCCACAGCTACCTATACTGTAAAGAGCGACAACACACTCGACATCGTATTTGGTGGTACTACAGACAAGGAGACCGTACTCAACATGACCAACCATTCATACTTCAATCTGAATGGTGACCCATCCAAGGAAGGCTTCGACCAAGTAATGTATATCAATGCTGATAAGTTTACCCCAGCCGACTCTCTCTATATCCCAACAGGTGAGATCAAGAACGTAGAGGGCACACCTATGGACTTCCGCACTCCTACTGAGATTGGTAAGAAGGTGGACTACAACTTCGATCAGATCAAGAACGCTACTGGTTATGACCACAACTGGTGCTTGAATACATATAAGGACGGTAAAGGTGACGACAAGACTGTTTGCGCTAGCCTCTACTCTCCTAAGACAGGTATCTTGCTTGAGGTATTTACTAATGAGCCAGGTATCCAGGTTTACACTGGCAACTTCCAGGGCACAGGCATCGCTTGCAAGCATGGCATCAAGTATCCTAAGCACGTGAGCGTTTGCTTCGAGAGCCAGAAGTATCCAGACTCTCCTACTAAGATTACTGAGGGAGTGAAAGATTGGACCGATTCTACATTGAAGCCAGGACAGAAGTACTATTCTCACCTCGTCTACAAGTTTAGCGTAAAGAAGTAATCGTCTATATGTAAGGGAATTATTCTTCTAGCAAAAAGGATTTTCCCTTTCTACAAGATATGAATAAACAATAAATTAATAATAAAATCTAAAGAATAAACAAAGATTATGAATTGGAATTCAACAGAATTCGTATGGCTTGACTGGGCAGTGCTTGCTATTGGCGTAGTAGGTGTAATCTGGGCAGTATGGCATGCGATTGTGAAAGACAGAAAGGCACAGAAGGGTGAAGACTCATCTGCTTACCTCTTTGGTAAAGGTGAGCCTTGGTATGTAATCGGTATGGCAATCTTCGCTGCCAACATCGGTTCTGAGCACCTCGTAGGTCTTGCCGGTACTGGCGCTAAGAGTGGTGTAGGTATGGCTCACTGGGAGATGCAGGGCTGGATGATCCTGATCTTGGGTTGGCTGTTCGTACCATTCTATCAGTTGCTCATCAACAAGATGGGTAAGATTATCACCATGCCAGACTTCCTGAAGTTCCGCTACACCCAGCGCACAGGTTCATGGCTTTCCATCATTACCCTCGTAGCATATATCCTTACCAAGGTTAGTGTTACAGCACTTACAGGTGGTATCTTCTTCGAGTATCTCTGGGGCTTGAACTTCTGGGCAGGTGCCATTGGTTTGATTATCCTCACCACCATCTTCACCGTATTCGGTGGCATGAAGGGTGTGATGACATTGTCAACCATTCAGACTCCAATCCTCGTAGTTGGTTCTTTCTTGGTTCTCTTCCTTGGTCTCTCTGCACTGGGTGGTGGTAGCATCACAGCAGGATGGGCAGACATGATGGACTACTGCGGCAAGTTGAACAACGGCTACGGTACAACCCACATGTTCCACTGGGAGGCAGGTGACTCTATGTATCAGGAGTATCCTGGTTTCGTAGTATTCATCGGTGCAACCATCATCGGTTTCTGGTACTGGTGTACTGACCAGCACATCGTTCAGCGTGTATTGGGTCAGGTTCCTGGCGAGAGCAACGTAGAGGTTATGAAGCGTGCCCGCCGCGGTACTATCGCAGCCGGTTTCTTCAAGGTTCTCCCTTGCTTCATGTTCCTCATTCCAGGTATGATAGCAGCAGCCTTGGCTCAGAAGGGCGCAATCCAGATGAACGAGACTGATGCAGCCTTCGCCATCATGGTAAAGACCGTACTTCCTGCAGGTATCAAGGGTATCGTAACCATCGGTTTCATCTGCGCACTCGTTGCTTCATTGGCAGCATTCTTCAACAGCTGTGCTACTCTCTTCACCGAGGACTTCTACAAGCCATTGAAGAAGGGTATGTCTGAGGCTCACTACGTACTCGTAGGCCGTATCGCCACAGTCGTTGTCGTAATCCTCGGTTTCGCTTGGTTGCCTATCATGATGAAGATGGATACCCTTTACAACTATCTCCAGGGCATCCAGTCACTCCTCGCTCCTGCCATGGTAGCCGTATTCGCCATGGGTATTTTCTTCAAGAAGATTACTCCTAAGGCAGGTGAGTACACCATGATTACAGGTTTCGGTATCGGTATGCTCCGCCTCGTTACCAATGTCATCACAGATACAGGTAAGGCAACTATGGATGGTGCATTCTGGGATTACACCGCATGGTTCTGGCAGACCAACTGGTTGGTATTCGAGTGCTGGTTGCTCGTATTCCTCATCATCTTCATGATTGTAGTTAGCTGCTTCACACCAGCTCCTAGCAAGGAGCAAGTAGAAGCTATCACATTCACATCAGACTTCAAGAAGTCTATCCGTGAGAGCTGGGATGTTTGGGATATCGTAGGTACCCTCGTAGTAGTAGGTCTCTGCGCAGCATTCTACGCTTACTTCTGGTAAAAACATATATACAAGGCTGGAGATATTAGCTCCGCTGGGTCTCCAGCCTTTATCAAACATCAAACTTAATACATTAACTATAGATTTCAACAAACACAACAACGACCATGACGCAGTTTTATAATGAATACTCCAAGGTATTGGTATCCGTGGATTGTATTATCTTCGGATTTGACGGAAGCGACCTCCAGGTACTTATCGGCAAACGACAGATGGACCCAGGAAGAGGCGAATGGTCGCTATATGGCGGTTTCGTAGGAGCCAATGAGAACCTCGAAGACGCTGCCAACAGAGTAATTCTAGAACTCACGGGCATGAAAGGTCTCTACATCCGACAGGTGGGAGCCTTCGGCAGAATAGACCGTGACCCAGGTGAGCGAGTTATCTCCATCGCCTATTGCACCCTCATCAATGTGGTGGACTATGATGACCACCTCCGCGAGGAGCACGGACTGGAATGGGTAAGCCTCAAGGAGCTACCACATCTCTACTCCGACCACAATCAGATGATAACGAACGCTATCTCACAGATACGCCGCCGCATCAATCATGAGCCATTGAGCTTCAGACTGCTTCCTAATCTCTTTACGCTGACACAGCTTCAGCACGTATTCGAGGCTGTTATGGGCGAAGAGATAGACAAGCGCAACTTCCGCAAGCGCGTGAAGGACATCGACTTCATAGAAAAGACGGAACTGATCGATAAGGTAACCTCCAAAAGAGGAGCAGCCCTGTATCGCTTCAACAAGAGAGCATACGAGCAAGACCCATCGTTCAATCTAAAATAGAATATTCGTAAAAACGACATATCATCATATCGCGTTAGAATAAACAAGATATACAGAAACAAGATAATAATAGTAAACAACTTTAACGATTAATATTATGTTAGAAGAATTAAAAGAAAAAGTGTTCAAGGCAAACCTTGACCTTGTTAAGCATAACCTCGTGCTTTTCACATGGGGTAATGTGAGTGGCATCGACCGTGAGAAGGGTCTTGTAGTGATCAAGCCATCTGGCGTAAGCTATGACTCCATGAAGGCTAGCGACATGGTAGTCGTTGACCTGGAGACTGGCAAGGTGGTAGAGGGCGACTTGAATCCATCTTCAGATACCCCTACCCACTTGGTATTGTATCGCGCATTCCCTGAGTTGGGCGGTGTGGTTCACACACACTCTACATACGCTACAGCTTGGGCTCAGGCTGGTATGGACATCCCTAACATCGGTACTACTCATGCAGATTACTTCCACGATTGCATCCCTTGCACTGATGCTATGACTGAAGATATGATGGCAGAGTATGAGAAGAATACCGGTGTTGTCATCGTAGACCGCTTCAAGAAGGACAACATCAACCCAGTTCACACTCCTGTAGTATTGGTGAAGAACCATGGTCCTTTCACATGGGGTAAGGATGCTGACGAAGCTGTTTATCATGCAGTGGTGGCTGAGCAGGTAGCCAAGATGGCTTTCATCTCATTCAGCGTGAACCCTAACACCACCATGAATCCATTGCTCGTAGAGAAGCACTTCAGCCGCAAGCACGGTCCTAACGCTTACTACGGACAGAAGAAAAAGCACTAATTTTTTAATTAAGAATTAGGCATTCTTCAAACTAAGATAAGAAATAAACAATAATAAATAAACAATAAAACAACACAACAATCATGATTAAGGCATTTGAAAATTACGAGATTTGGTTTGTAACTGGTGCACAGCTTCTTTACGGAGGCGAGACAGTTAAGATAGTAGATGGTCACTCTAAGGATATGGTAGATGGCCTGAACAACAGCGGCATCATCCCTGTAAAGGTAGTTTACAAGGGTACCGCTAACTCTTCAGCAGAGGTAGAGGCTATCATGAAGGCTTCTAACAACGACGATAAGTGTGTAGGTATCATCACATGGATGCACACATTCTCTCCTGCTAAGATGTGGATCAAGGGCTTGCAGGCATTGAAGAAGCCTCTCCTCCACTTCCATACACAGTACAACGCTGAACTTCCTTGGAAGGACATAGATATGGACTTCATGAACCTCAACCAGTCTGCTCACGGCGATATCGAGTTTGGTCATATCTGCACTCGTATGCGTGTACCTCGCAAGGTAGTAGTTGGCTACTGGAAGAGCGAAGAGGCCCAGAAGCAGATTGCTACATGGGCTCGCGTAGCTGTAGGTGTAGCTGATGCTCACAACGTACGCTGCTTGATGTTCGGTATGAACATGAACAACGTAGCCGTAACTGATGGTGACCGTGTAGAGTTTGAGCAGCGTTTGGGCTACCACGTAGATTACTATCCAGTATCTTCTTTGATGGAGTACTTCAAGAAGGTAACCGACGAGGAGGCTGATGCGCTCGTAGAGGAGTACAAGAAGGAATATACCATCAAGATTGATGAGTCTGGAGAGGAAGTTTACTGGGAGAAGGTGAAGAATGCAGCTAAGGCTGAGATCGCACTCCGCAGAGTATTGAAGGACGAGGGTGCCATCGCATTCACCACTAACTTCGACGACCTCGGAGATGCTAACGCTGACGATCCTAACTTCTGCGGCTTCGACCAGATTCCTGGTTTGGCTTCACAGCGCTTGATGGCTGAGGGTTATGGTTTCGGTGCAGAGGGTGACTGGAAGACAGCTTGCCTCTATCGTACACTCTGGGTAATGAACCAGGGCTTGGAGAAGGGTTGCTCATTCCTTGAGGACTACACCCTCAACTTTGCTAAGGATCAGACATCTAGCCTCCAGAGCCACATGCTCGAGGTTTGCCCTCTCATCGCTACAGACAAGCCAAAGTTGGAGGTTCACTTCCTCGGCATCGGTATTCGCAAGTCGCAGACCGCTCGCCTCGTCTTCACCTCTAAGACTGGTAAGGGTATCAAGGCAACAGTCGTTGATCTCGGCAACCGCTTCCGTCTCATCGCTAGTGAGGTAGAGTGCATCGAGCCTCAGGAGATGCCTAAGCTCCCTGTAGCTTCTGCTCTCTGGGTACCACAGCCATCATTCGAGGTAGGCGCTGGTGCATGGATTCTCGCCGGTGGTACACACCACAGCGCATTCTCTTACGACATCACAGCTGACTACTGGGAGGACTTCTGCGAGATTCTCGGCATCGAGTTCGTCAACATCGACAAGAACACCGAGCTCCGCAGCTTCAAGCAGCAGCTTCGCAACAATGAGATTTATTACATGCTCAACAAGGCATTGAAGTAAGATAAGTTAAGAACGAAGAGTGAAGAGTGAAGAATTCAAATGCTTTGCTCTTCATTCATAACAAATGAAGATAATGAGCGCAAAATCAATTATAGAATCAGGTAAAGCCATCCTCGGTATCGAGTTTGGCTCTACCCGAATCAAGGCTGTCTTGATAGACACCGAGAACTACCCTATTGCACAGGGTAGTCACGAGTGGGAAAACCAGTTGGTTGATGGTCTTTGGACCTATAGCATCGACACCATCTGGGCAGGTTTGCAGGATTGCTATGCTGACCTCCGCAAAAACGTGAAGGCCGAGTATGACTGCGAGATCAAGCAGTTGGCTGCCATCGGTATTTCTGCGATGATGCATGGCTACATGGCATTCGGCAAGGACCAGAACATCCTAGTTCCTTTCCGCACATGGCGTAACACCAATACAGCCAAGGCTGCTGCCGAGCTTTCTGAGCTCTTCCACTTCAACATCCCATTGCGTTGGAGCATCTCTCACGTTTATCAGGCTATCCTGAATGGTGAGGAGCATGTTAACAAGATTGACTTCCTGACCACACTCGCTGGTTACATCCACTGGCAACTCACAGGCAAGAAGGTTTTGGGCGTAGGCGATGCATCTGGTATGCTCCCTATCGACTCCAACACCAACAACTATGATGCCGATATGGTGGCTAAGTTCGACAAGCTCATTGAGCCTAAGAACTTGGGGTGGAAGATTCTCGACATCCTCCCAGAGGTATTGAATGCAGGCGAGGATGCTGGAGCTCTTACAGAGGAAGGCGCCATGAAGCTTGACCCATCTGGCACACTCCAGGCTGGTGCTCCCCTCTGTCCTCCAGAAGGTGATGCAGGTACTGGTATGGTTGCTACCAATGCGGTACGTCAGCGTACTGGTAACGTGAGCGCAGGTACTTCATCTTTCTCTATGATTGTATTGGAGAAAGCCTTGAGCCAACCTTACGAAGTCATTGATATGGTGACAACTCCAGATGGTAGCCCTGTAGCCATGGTTCACTGCAATAACTGTACTTCCGACCTCAATGCATGGGTAGGTCTCTTCAAGCAGTACCAGGAATTGCTCGGTGTGCCAGTAGATATGAACGAGGTATTCGGCAAGCTCTACAACCACGCCCTTAAGGGTGATGCTGATTGCGGTGGCTTGATCGCATACAACTATATTTCAGGTGAGCCTGTTACAGGTCTTGCAGAGGGTCGTCCAATGTTCGTTCGCTCTGCCAATGACCACTTCAACCTTGCCAACTTCATGCGTGCCAACCTCTATGCTTCAGTAGCAGTGTTGAAGATTGGTAACGATGTATTGTTCAAGAACGAGAAGGTACAGGTAGACCGCATCACAGGTCATGGCGGTTTGTTCAAGACCAAGGGTGTGGGTCAGCGTATCCTCGCCGCAGCCATCAACTCCCCTATCTCTGTGATGGAGACAGCAGGCGAAGGTGGTGCCTGGGGTATTGCCCTCTTGGCAGGTTACCTCGTTAACAACGACGAGAAGCTCAGCCTCGCTGACTACCTGGACAAGAAGGTATTCGCTGGCAATACAGGTGTTGAAATTGCTCCTACAGCTGAAGACGTAGCTGGCTTTGACAAGTACATCGTGACTTACAAGGCAGGTCTTGCCATCGAGCAGGCAGCTGTAGCTAATAAGAAATAATGATACTTTTTGGGGGGAGAGTTCAAGGCGGATTATCTTTCGAGAGACTTTCGCAGCGGCGATGTCACAGTCTCTCCTCTTCCCCCTTTCTTTTTCTCTATAAAAAATATAGGGAAAGTTTCTTATTGAGCGTATTATCAATAAAAATGAATACATTAATCATCTTTTAAATATAAACAATAACAAGACATGAATAAACTTATCGCTACCACATTGCTTTCTACGGCAGTTGCATTCTCAGCTCAGGCTCAGGACGTAACAGGAACTATCCATGCCAATCAGGGCAAGCAGAAGATTTACAAGGAAATCTATGGCCAGTTTGCCGAGCATCTCGGTAGCTGTATCTATGGAGGTCTTTGGGTGGGTCCGGATTCTAACATCCCTAACACCCAGGGTTATCGCAACGACGTGCTCCAAGCTCTCAAGGACCTGAAGGTCCCAGTATTAAGATGGCCTGGAGGATGTTTCGCTGACGAATATCACTGGATGGATGGTATCGGCCCACGTGAGAAGCGTCCTAAGATGCAGAACAACAACTGGGGTGGCACCATCGAGGACAACTCTTTTGGTACCCATGAGTTCTTGAATCTCTGCGAGATGTTGGGCTGCGAGCCTTACATCAGTGGCAATGTGGGTTCTGGCACTGTAGAGGAACTTGCCAAGTGGGTGGAATATATGACCAGCGATGGCGATACCCCTATGGCAAAGCTCCGCCGTCAGAATGGACGCGACAAGGCTTGGAAGGTGAAGTTCCTCGGTGTGGGTAACGAGAGTTGGGGCTGCGGTGGCAACATGCGCCCTGAGTATTACTCAGACCTCTTCCGTCGCTACTCAGTATATTGCCGTGAATATGACGGCAACAAGCTCTACAAGATAGCTTCTGGAGCCAGTGACTATGACTATAACTGGACCAAGGTGTTGATGGATAGAATTGGCAATCGTGCCAATGGCGTATCTCTTCATTACTACACAGTTACAGGCTGGAGTGGAAGTAAAGGTTCAGCTACCAAATTTAGCGATGACGACTATTACTGGACCATGGGCAAGTGTCTGGGCATCGAGGATGTCATCAAGAAGCACGAGGCCATCATGGACCAGGCTGACCCAAAGAAGGAGATTGGTCTCTTGGTTGACGAATGGGGCACCTGGTGGGACGAGGAACCTGGCACCATCAAGGGTCACCTCTATCAGCAGAACTGTATGCGTGATGCCTTCGTGGCAGCATTGTCACTCAATGTATTCCATCGCCATTGCGAGCGTGTGCGTATGACCAATATTGCCCAGGTAGTCAATGTGCTCCAGTCTATGATCTTGACCGACACCAAGGGTACTGGGCACATGGTATTGACCCCAACCTATCACGTATTTAATATGTATAAGGACTTCCAAGAGGCCACTTACTTGCCAATGGACGTGAAGTGCGACTCGATGGATGTGCGTGGCGACGACCATGCCAAGGATGGCAGAAAGATTCCGCTAGTATCTACATCAGCAGCCAAGAAGGCAGATGGCACCATCGTTGTATCACTCGCCAATGTGAGCCTCGACAAGGCGCAGCAGGTAGAGCTGAAGTTGGATGGTGCAGCAGCAAAGGCAGTGAACGGTCAGATTCTCGCTTGCAAGAAAGTGAGCGATTTCAATGACTTCGAACACCCAGATGTACTGAAACCAGCCGCCTTCAAGGATGCAAAACTCAATAAAAACACCCTTAAGGTGAAAATTCCTGCAAAATCTATCGTGGTTTTGAAAATAAAGTAGTATCTTTGAAGCGTCATTCGGAAGAATAAGCAATTTCAGAGACTGAAGTTTCAGCAGAAAAGAATAGAATATCTATAACAATATAATTAAATTTGTGTTATGAACGACATTAAAGTAATGAATCATGCAGCAGATAACATCCGTATCTTGGCTGCTTCAATGGTAGAAAAAGCTAACTCTGGTCACCCAGGCGGTGCCATGGGTGGTTCAGACTTCATCAACGTACTCTTCTCTGAGTACTTGGTATACGATCCAGCAGACCCTACATGGACTGGTCGTGACCGCTTCTTCTTGGACCCAGGTCACATGAGCCCTATGCTCTATGCAGGTTTGGCTATGCGCGGTTTCTTCTCTATGGAAGACCTCAAGCAGTTCCGCCAGTGGGGTTCTGTAACTCCTGGTCACCCAGAGCTCGACTTGGAGCGTGGCATCGAGAACTCATCAGGTCCTCTTGGTCAGGGTCATGCCCTCGCAGCTGGTGCAGCTGTAGCAGAGAAGTTCTTGGAGGCTCGTTTGGGATCTACCATGATGCAGCACAAGATCTACGCATACATCTCTGATGGTGCTGTAGAGGAGGAAATCTCTCAGGGTGTTGGTCGTATCGCCGGTAACCTCGGTTTGAACAACCTCATCATGTTCTACGATTCTAACGACATCCAGCTCTCTACAGAGTGTGGCGTTGTAATGAACGAGGATACAGAGATGAAGTACAAGGCTTGGGGCTGGAATGTCATCAAGATCAACGGTAACGACGTGGCTCAGATTCGTGAGGCACTCGATGCTGCTCAGAAGGAGCAGGACCGCCCTACCCTCATCATCGGTAAGACTGTAATGGGTAAGGGTGCTCTCCGCGCTGACGGTACTAGCTACGAGGCTTGCATCAATACTCACGGTGCTCCTCTCGGAGGCGACGCATACGTAAATACAATCAAGCACCTCGGTGGTGACCCTGAGAACGCATTCGTTATCTTCGACGATGTGAAGGAGCTCTATGCAAAGCGAGCTGAGGAGTTGAAGAAGATCGTAGCAGAGCGCAAGGCTGCAGAGGCTGAGTGGCGCAAGGCTAACCCAGAGAAGGCTGCTCAGATGGATGAGTGGTTCAGCGGCAAGGCTCCTAAGGTAGACTGGAGCAAGGTTGAGCAGAAGGCTGGTTCAGCTACTCGTGCTGCTTCTGCTGCTTGTCTCGGTGTTTTGGCAGAGCAGGTTCCTAACATGATCTGTGCATCTGCAGACCTCTCTAACTCTGATAAGACCGACGGCTTCTTGAAGAAGACCAAGAGCATCGTTCGCGGTGACTTCTCTGGCGCATTCTTCCAGGCTGGTGTTGCTGAGTTGACGATGGCTGATATGTGTATCGGTATGATGCTCCACGGTGGTGTTGTAGCAGCTATGGGTACATTCTTCGTATTCTCTGACTATATGAAGCCAGCTGTTCGTTTGGCTGCCTTGATGCAGATTCCAGTTAAGTTTATCTGGACTCACGATGCATTCCGTGTTGGTGAGGATGGACCTACCCACGAGCCTGTGGAGCAGGAGGCACAGATTCGCTTGATGGAGAAGTTGAAGAACCACGCAGGCAAGGACAGCGTTCGCGTATTCCGTCCAGCTGATGCTGACGAGACTACCGTTTGCTGGAAGCTTGCTATGGAGAACATTGACACTCCTACCGCTCTTATCTTCTCTCGCCAGGGCATTGCTAAGTTGCCAGAGGGCAACGACTATGAGCAGGCTGCCAAGGGTGCTTACATCGTAGCAGATAGCGACGAGAACCCAGACGTAATCTTGGTAGCTAGCGGTTCTGAGGTATCTACCTTGGAGGCTGGTTGCGAGGCTTTGCGCGCCGATGGCATCAAGGTTCGCGTAGTAAGTGCTCCATCAGAGGGCTTGTTCCGTGGTCAGAGCAAGGAGTATCAGGAGAGCGTATTGCCTAAGAACGCTAAGATCTTCGGTATGACAGCTGGTCTTCCTGTAACCCTTGAGGGTCTCGTAGGTGCCAACGGTAAGGTTTGGGGTATGCAGAGCTTCGGTTTCTCAGCTCCTTACAAGGTGCTCGATGAGAAGCTCGGCTACACAGGCGAGAACGTTTACAAGCAGGTAAAGGCTTTCTTGGCTGAAGCATAAATATAAGTTGGGAGTTAGGAGTTTGGAGTGAGGAGATTCATCCTTCTCCCTACTTCTAACTTCTTTTTTATATATAGATTAATTATTCTTTTTATTAACCTCTTAAAATTTAACCATTATGGAAATTAAGACAGTTGGTATTGCTAGCGATCACGCTGGTTTCCCATTGAAGCAATTCGTGTTGGAATATCTTGAGAAGAAGGGTTATCCTGTTAAGGACTACGGTACTTATAGCGATGCCAGTGTAGATTACCCAGACTTTGGCCACGCTCTTGGCGAGGGCATTGAGAGCGGTGAGGTTTATCCTGGTATTGGTATCTGTGGTAGTGGCGAGGGTATCGCCATGACACTCAATAAGCATCAGGGTGTGCGTGCTGGTTTGGCATGGTGCAAGGAGATTGCTCATCTCATCCGTCAGCACAATGATGCTAACGTATTGGTTCTTCCTGGTCGTTTCATCGACAACAAGACTGCCGAGTCTATCCTCGACGAGTTCTTTGCCACTACTTTCGAGGGTGGTCGTCATGAGCGCCGTGTCAAGAAGATTCCTGTTCAGAAGTAATCTTATTAATATAAAAAATCAGCCTACCCAATGAACCTTGGATAGGCTGATTTTTTTGTTTACCCCTTCTTAGGTAAGCTGATTTTCTTGTTGATCTTGAATCGATCAAATCCCTCACCATACACACCGATGACGGCGCTCTGGCTAACGAATGCCGATGGATCTATCTCATCTATCAATCGGAATATCTTCTGCGATTCACTCTGCCGCGCCAAGACAAAGAGCATGTGTACGTCCTTGCCACTATAGCATCCATGACCATCCATCACCGTACATCCACGGTCGGCAGCCGTATTGATGGCAGCACTGAGCTCCAGGTATCTGTCAGAGATGATGAAGAACTGCACCGAACGGCGCAAGGCATTCACCACATGGTCCACACAGAGCGACTGCACGCAGAGACATACATAGCCATAGATCACCATCTCCCAAGAGCGGAGCACAAGGTAAGAACTGGTCACGATGATGAGGTCCACCATCATGATGACATGGCCCAGCGATACATTCCAGTACTTATGGATCATAGCCGCCACGGTATCGCTACCACCCGTAGAGCCATTGCAGGAGAGTCCCAAGCCCGCACTGCTGCCCATGAAGAAGGCGCCAATCACGGTAGCCATGAAAGGCTGGTCATGGAGCAATGGAGTCATGCCCACGGTATGTGTCTCGATGATGCGAGTGGCGAGGGCAAAGATGCCTACACCATAAATCGTCTTCAGGCAGAACTTCCATCCCAGTATGCGTAGGGCTATCAAGAGCAGGAACACATTCAGTGCCAAATAAGACACAGATGCAGGCACTCCAAATCCCCAGTAGATGATAGATGCGATACCTCCTACTCCACCCATGGTGATATGGTTGGGGAGCAAGAAGATGTTCAGACCAATACTTCCTTCTATCATCGCCAAGGCAATGATGATGTAGTCACGAATTTCATGAATTCTACTTTTTCTCGTCATAATTATTATCCTATATTTTTTATTTTGGGTGCAAAGGTACGGCAAATATTGTTAAAATCCAAGCACAATCAGCCAAAAGAACGTCCAAAGGGCAAAAAATAGCTAAAAATTATGCAAATATTGGCTAAAAATGAGCTTATTACAAAAAAAATGCCTACTTTTGCCCTATCGTATCATACATAAATGAGCATGACGAAATGAATATCTATAACATAAAATAATTAAAACTATCAAGTCTATGGAAAAGATTAACGAAAGCATCGCCTCATGGCCTAGCCTGAGCAATGGCATCCACTACAACTGGCTAGTAGACTATCCAGCTTATAGTGCTTTTGGCACCTACGAACTCTCCAACGAGGATTGGGAGAAGCGTGACTTCATCCAGAATTTCAAGGGCAATTCCGAGCTTACTACAGAGACTGACCATCAGCAGGCTATGTCGAAGGCCATCTCCCTAGTATCTGATTATGTCATTGAGCATTTTGGCGAAGAGGCCAAGCAGCTCTGCTTGCTCTGTGTGCCAGCCTCCCTGCAGTCAGCCACCAAGCGCCGTTTTGAGCATTTCAGCGATCAGGTGTGCCAGCTCACTGGTATGGAGAATCTCTATCCTGCCATCTCCTTCACATCTGAGGTGGATGAGGTTGGCGACACTGTAGATACTTCCCATCTCGATGCCCATCTTCTCCAAGGCAAGCGCATCCTGATCTTTGATGACATCATAGCCTCTGGTGGTTCCCTCGCCCGCTTCGCCGACAAACTTTCCGAGCTGCAAGGTGAGGTAGTAGCAGCCCTGGCATTGGGCAAGAAGATTTCAGATGGATATGACCAGTAACGTATGTAAACAAAATTCTTAAGAAATAAAGGTGTATAAGTTTACATTTAAAAAATACGTGACGAAGAAAAAATCTGAATATCCCGAGGAAAATAAATTTTCGTCCCGAGAAAATTTTTTTTTCCTCGGGACGTTATCTTTTTAGGGCTTTTGCCCTTATTTTAGGGGGCCATCCTTTTCTTTTTGCTATGTAATTTTTTTTCAAAAAAAAGAGGCTAGACAATTATGTCCAGCCTCTTCATATATAAACAAATAGCCTAGATTACTTACTCTCCTCCTCTGCCTGCTTGGTCTCTGCAGCTGTAGGGCCGTAGAAGCCATAGTATGCCTGGTAGCGAGTGTAACCCCAGTTAGCCTGTGCCTTCTCTGGGTCGAGCTCCTTAGCCTTGTCGAGAACCTTGATAGCCTCCTGGTAAACTACCTTGCGGCCGTTAGGATCCTGCAAGTTACCAGCCTTGCTGTTGTAGCAAGCACCGAGGTAAGTAAGAACTACCACATTGTCTGGCTTAGCATCGAGAGCCTGCTTGAGACACTTGATGGCGTTGTCAGCATCATTCTTCTGGATGTATACCATACCCTTGTTGGCAAGAGCCACGAAGTTGTTAGGGTTCTTAGCGATGGCTGCATCCAAGAGCTCCATCTGCTCCTTCTCCATTTTCAATGAAGAGAACATAGAGTTCAAACCGTCGAGCACTACCTCGTTGGTCTCGTCCTGAGCATAGATAGCCTTGAGCTTGTCAACGTATGCCAAAGAGTCAGCATGAGTCTTCAAACCGTCCTTCATCACGTAGAGCTTGAGGTTGAGAGCGTCCTTAGCCTGCTTTTCGTCCTTCATTGCCATATCGCAATACTTCTCGCAGCGAGCTGGGTCCTTAGCCTGATATGCATAGCGAGCTGTGAAGAGAGCCACCTGACCGAGATACTCCTTCTCACCCTCTTTCTCCTTGGTCTTGTTGGCAAAGAGAGGAGCGTCCTCTGTATCGAGGAATGCACCCCAATACTTCAATACATTGTCTGACTCATTGTTCTGAGCAGCAGTCTGACCAGCGTTAACGAGCTGGACACGAGCACCCCATACACGAGTAGCGTTAGCATTAGCGAACTTAGGAGCTACCTTGCCCTTGGCATTAGGAAGCTGATCATACTTGTCGCACTCCAAGGCGTTGATCAAGGCATTGTATGCGCCCTCGTTCATCACCTTCTCGTCCACAGGATCATTCTTCTTCATGATCTGGTTGGTCTGCATGATGCTCTGCTGGTCGTTGTAGTCCTTCATACCGAGGTCTACGAGCTTGTTGTAAGCCTTAGCCTTCTCGGCATCATTTTCCAACTGCCCCAAGTTCTGCTTAACCAAAGCCTCAGCCTCGGCATAAGTCTTGGCCTTCATGATTGCCTTGAGGGCATCACTGTCGCCTGCGAATGCTGATGTGGCACCTAGTACCATCATAGCAGCAACGATTAACTTTTTCATTGTCTTTAACTAGTTTAAAGTTGTTATTATTATTTACGCGTCTTCATTATTGTCTTCTGGAGCCTCTACTTGAGCCTCAGCTTCAGCCTGCGCCTCTGCCTCCACAACTTCCTCGGCTGTCTTGGCTCCTACGGTGTCGTTCTCTATCTCCTCGCTCTTCTTAGCCCAAGCTGAGCGGCTCTCCTCCTCTACTGAGGCCTCAAGCTCTGAACTCATCACCTTGCATACACTGGCGATGACGTCATTCTTCTTAGTGAGGTTGATGAGACGAACGCCCTGGGTGGCACGACCCATTACTCGGCAATCAGCCACGGCAAGGCGAATCACGATACCGCTCTGGTTGATGATCATGAGGTCATTGTCATCTGTTACGTTCTTGATGGCTACCAAGCGACCGGTCTTGTCGGTGATGTTGAGGGTCTTCACACCCTTGGTACCACGGCTGGTCACACGATAATCCAATACCTCTGAACGCTTGCCATAGCCCTTCTCACTCACTACCATCACGGTCTCGCGCTCTGGGTCATTGACGGTAATCATACCGATCACTGCATCGTCGCCCTCATCGAGTCGCATACCGCGCACACCAGTAGATGTACGGCCCATGGTGCGAATCTGGCTCTCATGGAAGCGAACGGCTCTACCATTGCGGTTGGCAAGGATCAGCTCGTTCTGACCATTTGTCAGACGAACATCTACCACCTCGTCACCTTCTACTATATTAATAGCGATGACACCATTGGTACGTGGACGAGAGTATGCCTCCAGGCAGGTCTTCTTCACTGTACCATTCTTGGTAGCGAACACTACATAGTGAGAATTGATAAACTCGGAGTCGTTCAAGCCTCTCAAGCGGAGGAATGCGTTCACCTGGTCATCGTTCTCGATGTTGAGGAGGTTCTGGATGGCACGACCCTTAGAGTTGCGGTCGCCCTCTGGAATCTCGTAGCACTTGAGCCAGTAGCAACGTCCCTTCTTAGTGAAGAAGAGCATGGTCTGGTGCATAGTGGCTGGATAGATATACTCCGTGAAGTCCTTGTCACGAGTGCGGGCACCCTTGGCACCTACACCTCCACGAGCCTGCTCACGGAATTCTGAAAGCGGAGTGCGCTTGATATAGCCCAGGTGGCTCACGGTGATAACCACAGGATCATTTGGATAGAAGTCCTCAGGGTTAAACTCGTGGTCGTCTGGCTTGATCATAGTACGGCGAGCGTCGCCATACTTCTCCTTCACCTCGTTGAGCTCATCCTTCATCACCTTCTTGCAAAGCTCTGGATCGTTCAAGATCTGGTTCAAGTAGTCGATGGTCTTCATCAACTCGTCAAACTCATTGTGCAACTGCTCCAAGCGCAGACCGGTGAGCTGGCTCAATCGCATATCCACGATAGCCTTGCTCTGGAGTTCATCCAGCTCGAATCGCTTCTCCAAGTTGCGCTGAGCATCAGATGGAGTCTTGCTGGCACGGATGATATGTACCACCTCGTCGATATTGTCGCAGGCGATGATCAAGCCCTCCAAGATGTGGGCACGCTCCTGCGCCTTCTTCAACTCATACTGAGTGCGGCGGATGGTAACATCATGACGATGCTCCACGAAGTACTTCACACACTCCTTCAAGCTCAAGAGGCGTGGGCGACCAGCTACCAATGCGATGCAATTCACAGAGAATGAACTCTGTAGGGCTGTCATCTTGAAGAGTTTGTTCAAGAGCACATTGGCGTTGGCATCACGCTTCACGTCTACCACGATGCGCATACCCTGACGGCCAGACTCATCATTGACATTAGCAATACCGTCTACCTTGCCTTCCTTAGCCAGGTCGGCGATGGCCATCACGAGCTGCTCCTTGTTCACACCATAAGGAATCTCGGTGATTACAATCTTGTCGTGGCTCTCACCACTCTCTATCTCGGCTGTGGCACGTACCACGATTCTGCCTCTACCTGTCTCGTAAGCATCCTTCACGCCCTGGATGCCATAGATGGTGGCACCTGTAGGGAAGTCTGGAGCTGGGATATACTGCATCAAGCCTTCGGTGTCAATCTCAGGATTGTCGATGTAAGCGCAGCAACCATCTATCACCTCGCCCAGGTTGTGGGTAGGGATATTGGTAGCCATACCTACAGCAATACCGTTACCGCCATTCACCAAGAGGTTAGGTATCTTGGTAGGCATCACAGAAGGCTCCTGGAGGGTATCGTCGAAGTTGTTCATCATATCGACGGTTTCCTTGTCCAAGTCGTCCATGATGTGCTCACCCATCTTAGAGAGTCGGCACTCAGTGTAACGCATGGCAGCAGGAGAGTCGCCGTCCACAGATCCGAAGTTACCCTGTCCGTCGATGAGGGTGTAACGCATGTTCCACTCCTGTCCCATTCTGACGAGGGCGCCATATACAGAAGAGTCGCCGTGTGGGTGATACTTACCAAGCACCTCACCTACCACGCGCGCACATTTCTTGTAAGGTTTGTCACTGGTATTTCCAATACCCAGCATACCGTAGAGAATACGGCGATGCACAGGCTTGAAACCATCACGCACATCAGGGAGGGCACGAGCCACGATAACCGACATAGAATAGTCGATATAGGATGACTTCATCTCCTCCTCAATGTTGATTTTCATGATTCTATCATGATCCATTGTCTGATTTTCGTCCATTTCTATCTATTATGATTTTTGAATATTCTTCTATTGTTGTCCCATTCCGAGGGTTGACTTAACTAGGGCGAAAAAGCCCCAAAATTGCGTTTAAGGGCATTTTTAGGCGATTTGAGCCGTTTTGCCCTTTCTGAAACGCTCGACAAAGTTACAAAAAAAATACTAATAAAAACACGAAATGCTCTAAAATCTGCACTTTTTAGCATAATTTGTATTTTTTGACAGCAAAAAAGTTGGCATAGCATTTGCTAAAACGAAAATTAATGTGTAATTTTGCACTCAAATATATTAATAATGTAACGAATATGCAGAATCCATTATCACATATCAAGGACATACTGAGTCTCTGCAACGACGAGGCTGCCAAGTCGCACAGCTCAGCTATCAGCGCTGCGCACATCATGCTAGGCTTCCTGAACTCACAGAATAGTGAGATGGGCAAGATCATAGAGCATGCTTGTTCCACCAGTGCTTACAACGTGCAGAAACTGATTAGGGATGTCATGGAAACTGAAGATATGACAGCTGATCCCGCTCCCGCTGTCAAGAATTTGCCTTTCGACCGAGATGCAAGTCTCATCATTCGCGACGCAGTAAAGCAGGCTTACATCTATGACAAGTCGGAATATGTGGAGCCAAAGCATGTTTTGCTCGCACTGCTCAAGCACCAAGAGATGGGACTCGCTCGACTGCTTGCCGACCAAGGCATCACTTACGACGTTATTAAGGACTATCTATACACAGACCCTCAAACTGGCCTGAAACGTGACAAGGACGGTTATATCACCCCTCCAACCCCAATCAGCGTGGTAGAGGGCACTGGAGATGAATATGAGGTGACAGACGACTTTGATAACTTGGACGACGAAGAACAAGGTGCTAACGGACCTGTCGTAGATGAGATGAGCAATCAGAACGACAATATGCTGGACCCTGACGAGGAGCCGCTCGACTTCAGCAGCAACCAGCCGATCAACGACACCCAAAGCCCTCAGCAGAAGGGCCCGAAGAAAAAGAGCAACACTCCTGCCCTCGACAAATATAGCACCGACCTGACCCAAGCGGCAAAGGATGGAAAGCTAGACCCTGTAGTGGGCAGAGACAAGGAGATAAAGCGCGTGATGGAGATTCTGGGCAGAAGAAAGAAGAACAACCCAGTGCTCATCGGCGAACCAGGTGTGGGCAAGAGTGCCATTGCCGAAGGCTTGGCGCAGCTCATCGTAGAGCAGAAGGCAGCCCCACTCTTCCTCAACAAGCGCATCTTGAGCCTCGACATGACAGGCATCGTGGCAGGCACCAAGTATCGTGGCCAATTTGAGGAGCGCATCAAGAGTGTGATCAAAGAACTGGAAAAGAATCGCGACATCATCATCTTCATCGACGAGATTCATACCATCATTGGTGCGGGCTCGGGCGAAGGTACGATGGATGCCGCCAACATACTCAAACCAGCCCTGGCTCGTGGTACCATACAGTGCATCGGAGCCACCACCCTCGATGAATATCGCAAGAGCATAGAGAAGGATGGCGCCCTGGAGCGCAGATTCCAGAAGGTAATCGTGGACCCTACCACTGCCGAGGACACCCTGCTCATCCTGAAGAACATCAAGAGCAGATATGAGAACTTCCATGAGGTGAGCTACACAGAGGAGGCTCTGCAAGCTTGCGTCCGACTCACTGAGCGATACATCACCGACCGCTACTTCCCAGACAAGGCTATCGACGTGCTGGATGAAGTAGGTTCGCGCGTACATCTTAATAATGCATCCGTTCCTCAGGACATCGTGGAGATGAAACAGCAACTCGATGAGTTGATGGCCAAGAAGTCGAGAGCCGTGGCTTGCCAAAACTTTGAGATGGCAGCCACCCTGCGTGATGCACAGGCTAAGATGGAGAAGAAACTCCAGGAGAGAGAAAGCAATTGGCGCAATGGCGACAGCGGCAACCACGTGCCTGTGGGCGAAGCTGAGATAGCTGAAGTGGTGAGCCAGATGGCTGGCGTACCTGTGCAGCGAGTAGCCGAGGGCGAAACAGCCCGACTCAAGAACTTGGGCAATGTGCTCAAGGGTGAGGTTGTGGGCCAGGATGAAGCTGTAGAAAAAATGGTGAAAGCCATCCAGCGCAATCGCCTGGGACTTCGCGACCCTAACCACCCTATCGGCGTATTCATGTTCCTGGGTCCTACGGGCGTGGGCAAGACCTATCTCGCCAAGAAACTCGCCGAGCAGATGTTTGGCGACAGCAGCGCCATGGTGCGCATAGACATGAGCGAATATTCCGAAGGCTTCAACACCTCTCGACTGGTAGGAGCACCTCCGGGTTACGTAGGCTACAACGAGGGCGGCCAGCTCACCGAGAAGGTACGCCGCAAACCATATAGCATCGTATTGCTCGACGAAATAGAGAAAGCCAACAGCAAGGTATTCAACATGTTGCTGCAAGTGCTGGACGAAGGAAGACTCACCGACGGCAACGGCAGATTGGTAGACTTCCGCAACACTGTGATCATCATGACCTCTAATGCCGGCACACGCCAGCTCAAGGAGTTTGGCAGAGGCATCGGTTTCGGTGCGGGCAACCTGAGCAGCAACGGCTTGATGACCGAGAGCGACAAGGAGTATGCTCGCAGCGTCATCCAGAAGAGCCTCTCCAAGCAGTTTGCCCCAGAGTTCCTCAACCGTCTGGACGAGATTATCACCTTCGACCAGTTGAGCATCGACTCCATCAAGCGCATCATCGACATCGAGCTGAAGTCATTGGTAAGCCGCATCGAGCAGATGGGCTATCACTTCCAGATCACCGATGCCGCCAAGGAGTTTGTGGCTACCAAGGGCTATGACGTGCAGTTTGGTGCCCGCCCACTGAAGCGTGCCATCCAGACATATATTGAGGACGGCGTATGCCAGCTCTTGTTAGACGAGGGACTCAAGCCAGGCGACACCATCACCGTAGGCAAGAGCCGAGGCAAGAATGAATTGACATTTAAGTAAGCACTCATTTTAATATATAGTAAAATATATAGAAATGGATCAGAAAACTAATCCAGAGGTCATCTTTCGAGATGACCTCTACCAATATCTCACCAGCCTGGACCGAGTGGACCAGCACCTGCCAGAGGCACCCGACCTGGAGGCGCTCTGGGCAAAAATAGGCGAAAGCTATCTGCCCGATGCCTTGCGCGAATGGAACCAGTATCCTACCGTGGCTATGGGTTGGATCATGTACGTAGGCATGGCTATGGCCAAGTACTGGGACATGGACTGGGAGCTATATAGCAAGGTAGACGACCTATACAAGTATCTGAGAGATCGCATCGACTTCGACCACATGGACGACTATATCTGCGAGAAGGTACTGCTTCTGGACAGCAACGAGCACCAAGCCCTCACCAAGGTGGTGGCAGAATGCTCAGCCCGCACCGTGTCCAAGCTCACTCACATCGGTTTGCAACCTGGTTCGGAAAAGGCGTTCAGAGGATTCATAGCCGCCCTTCACCAGATGTATCTGATGGGCATCGCCATCGAACTCAAGGCACTAGGCTACCACATGACCAAAATGGGATAATATCAAACATAATGAAGAAATATTTACTGACTGCTGCCCTCATGGCAAGCCTGATGACAGCCCAAGCACAGCAGCATCCGCTCTGGATGCGCTATCCAGCCATCTCACCTGATGGCACCACCATCGCCTTCACCTATAAAGGCGATATCTATAGTGTACCCGTAAGTGGCGGATTGGCTAAGCAGCTGACCACCAACAGCGCCTACGACTCTCACCCTATCTGGAGTCCCGACGGCAAGAAGATTGCGTTTGAGTCAGACCGTGAGGGAAGTCTCGACATCTATGTGATGGACGCACAGGGAGGCACTCCTACCCGACTCACCACCAATAGTGGCACGGAGGAGCCTATTGCCTTCGCCGACAATGACCACGTGCTCTTCTCGTCTAGCATCATGCCTACCGCACAGAGCATCATCTTTGCCGGCAACACCTTCCCACAGGTATACAAGGTTAGCACTCAGGGAGGCAGAGCCGAGCTCTATTCCACCCTGCCTATGGAAGACATCAGCATCTCCCAGAAGGGCGATGTGCTCTACCATGACAAGAAGGGATACGAGGACCCTTGGCGCAAGCACCATCAGTCTCCTATCGCCCGCGACATCTGGCTGGAGAGCAAGGGCAAGTTTACAAAGCAAACCACCTTTGCTGGCGAAGACCGCACACCAGTGTGGGCAGCCAATCAGCAGTCTTTCTACTATCTAAGCGAACAAGACGGCACATTCAATATCTACCATCGTTCACTCAATGGAGCTGACGACCAGGAGATTACCCACCACAAGGGCAATCCTGTACGTTTCCTCACCGCCTCTAGCAATGACCTGCTCTGCTACGGCTACGATGGCGAGATATACACCGTAAAGCAAGGCGCCGAACCACAGAAAGTAAACATCACGATCACTACAGATAATGACACTCGCGACTTGATACGCAGCATCAAGCGTTCGGGTGCCACCGAGATATCATTGTCTCCTGACGCCAAGGAGGTAGCATTCATCATGCATGGCAATGTATATGTCACATCTACCCAGTATGCCACCACCAAGCGCATCACCGACACACCGGAGCAGGAGCGCGAGGTATGCTTCTCTCCTGACGGTAGAGCCTTGGTTTATGCATCAGAGCGCAACGGCTGCTGGCAGATATATCAGGCTAAGATCAAGAACGAGAAGGAGAAGCAGTTTGCCTATGCCACCGACATCGAGGAGGAGCAAATCGTGAACACAGGCATCACCTCCCAGTATCCACAATACAGCCCTGACGGCAAGGAAGTGGCATTCTTCGAAGACCGTGCCACCCTGCGCATCGTCAATCTGAAGAACAAGCAGATACGCACCGTGCTAGATGGCAAGTACAACTACTCTTACAGCGATGGCGACATCTGGTTTGAATGGAGCCCAGACAGCAAGTGGCTCTTGAGCAGCTACATAGGCACTGGCGGCTGGAATAATACCGACATAGCCCTCGTCAAGGCAGATGGCAAGGAGGTACACAATCTCACCAACTCTGGCTATAGCGACAGCAATGGCAAATGGGTGCTCGGCGGCAAGGCTATGCTCTTTGCCAGCGACCGCGCCGGCTACCGCAGTCATGGTAGTTGGGGTGCGGAGGATGATGCCTACCTGATGTTCTTCGACCTCGACGCCTACAACCGCTTCAACATGAGCAAGGAAGAGATAGAGGTGGCTGATGCCAACAAGGACGAGAAGGAAAAGAAGGAGGACGAGAAGAAGGAAGAAAAGCAGAAGAAGGCTGACGAGAAGGAGAAGAAGACCGGCAAGATAGAAGTAGCCAAGGTGGAACCACTGGAGCTAGACATCGACAACTGCCGTGACCGCATCGTGCGCCTCACTGTCAACTCATCCAACATGGGCGATGCCATCCTCTCCAAAGATGGTGATAAGATTTACTATCAGGCTGCCTTTGAGAGTGGCTACGACCTCTGGAGCAGAGACTTGAAGGATGGCTCTACCAAGCTTATTCTCAAAAATGTAGGCTATGGTAGTTTCCAGGCAGACAAGGACATCAAGAACCTCTTCCTCTGCAACGGCTACAGCATCAAGAAGGTAGACCTCTCCAACAATAGCACCAAGTCAGTGGACTTCGAGGCAAACTTCAACTACAAGCCTGCGGCAGAGCGCCAATACCTCTTCGACCATATCTGGCGACAGGTAAAGGACAAGTTCTACGATCCAAAGCTTCATGGCGTGGATTGGGAAGGCTATCGCAAGACCTACGAGAAGTTCCTGCCATACATCAACAACAACTATGACTTCAAGGAGATGCTCAGCGAGATGCTGGGCGAGCTCAACGCCTCTCATACTGGAGCAAGATTCCGTCCTGCGGGCGCTATCCTTCAGACGGCTCAGCTCGGCGCCTTCTTCGACCCTAGCTACACTGGCGATGGCTTGAAGATTCAGGAGATTATCAAGCGTGGTCCTTTCGCTGTGAAGAAGACCGACGTCACCCCTGGTTGCATCATCGAGAGCATAGACGGCGAACCTATCAAGGCAGGTATGGACTATTATCCTCTGCTCGATGGCAAGGCTGGCAAGAATGTGCGCCTAGGCATCAAGACTGCCAAGGGCAAGAAGATGGACGTAACCATCAAGGCGATCTCGCAGGGTGAACTCACCGAGTTGCTCTACAAGCGATGGGTAGATAGAAACCGCCAGTTGGTGGACAGCCTCTCCGGTGGTCGCTTGGCTTATGTCCATGTACAGGCAATGAACAGTCCTAGTTTCCGCACCGTATATAGCGAACTCTTGAGTGACAAGAACCGCAATCGCGAAGCTGCCATCGTAGACGAGCGACACAATGGTGGTGGCTGGTTGCACGATGACCTCTGCACCTTACTCAGCGGCAAGCAGTATCAGGAGTTTGTTCCTCACGGTAAGGTAGTTGGCCATGATCCGTTCAATAAATGGGTGAAGCCATCATGCGTCATGATTTGCGAGGATGACTACAGCAATGGCCACGGATTCCCATGGGTATACAAGGAGTTGGGCATCGGCAAGTTGATAGGTACCCCAGTGGCAGGTACGATGACCGCAGTATGGTGGGAGACATTGATGGACCGCTCATTGGTATTCGGTATTCCTCAGGTAGGATGCCGAGACATGAGAGGCGTCTTTAATGAGAACACCCAGCTCAATCCAGACGTAGAGGTATACAACACACCAGAAGACTTCATCAATGGCCACGATGCCCAGTTGGAGCGTGCGGTCAAGGTGATGCTTCAGTCACTCGACAATAAGAAAAAATAACAAAATAGAAGAAATAAATGAAGAAATATATAGTCCTAGTATTATTGATGATATTCAGTATCGGTTCGGCAAGCGCCCAGACATCTAGCATGACTGACGACCAAGTGATGCGCCTTGTGGTCAAGGAGCATGAGCGCGGCACGTCCAATGCCCAGATAGTGACCAAGCTGATGCAGCAAGGTGTAGACATCTCGCAGATTCGAAGAGTTCGCAACAAGTATGAGCGACAGATGAAGCAAGGTGGCGTAGCTGGTGCCTCGGAAGAGGTAGCGAGCAAGGACGCTACCCGCCTGCGCACCAATAATGGCAAGACTCGTGAAGACTATGGCAAGGGCATCGACGAGAAGGCAGAAAACTATAGCAACTATCGCGTGAAGGCTCAGAAAGACAAGGACTATAAGCACACCTATGATGAGGATGATGAGGAGTTCATGGACTTCCAGGACGAGATGGACGGCTTGATTCCAGATACTGCTATGATGATCAAGCGTCTCTTGGCGGAGCGTGAGATGAAGCGCAAGAAGGTATTCGGTCGTGACATCTTCAACAACAAGGAACTGAGCTTTGAACCCAACATGAATATCGCCACCCCACAAAACTATCGCTTGGGACCTGGCGATGCCGTCATCATCGACATCTATGGTGCATCTCAAAAGACCATCCAGAGCACCGTATCTCCCGATGGCGAAGTAACCATCGAGGGCTATGGACCCGTGAATGTGAGTGGTCTCACCGTGGCTCAAGCCAACGCCCGTCTGCGCAGCACCTTGGGCAGTCGCTATCGTTCGAGCCGCATTAAGCTCACTGTGGGTCAGACCAAGACCATCATGGTCAATGTGATGGGCGAAGTAAAGGCACCGGGCACCTATACCCTCTCTGCCTTTGCCACCGTGTTCCATGCACTCTATATGGCAGGCGGCACCAACGACCTCGGTACCTTGCGTAACATCAAGGTATATCGCAACAACCGACTCGTCACCGTAGTCGACATCTATGATTACATCCTCAATGGCAAGCTGACGGGCAATGTTCGCCTTACCGACAATGATGTCATCGTAGTAGGACCATACGATTGCCTCGTCACCATCACGGGCAAGGTGAAGCGCCCTATGATCTATGAGATGAAGAAGAACGAGAGCGTCAACTCCCTGCTCAAGTACTCAGGCGGATTCACGGGCGATTCCTACAAGAAGTCAGTCCGTGTGAACCGCAAGACAGGCAGAGAACGTTCGGTATACAATGTAGAGGAGTTCGACTTCTCTAGTTTCCGTATCGACGATGGCGACTCTGTAAGCGTAGACAGCATTCTGCCTCGCTACGCCAACACCGTAGAGGTAAAGGGAGCCGTGTTCCGACCAGGCATGTACAACATCGGCGACCAGATCAATAGCGTTCGCACATTGGTAGAGCATGCCGAGGGACTCACCGAAGATGCCTTCACAGCCCGCGCCGTGATGCATCGCATGAAGAGCGACCGCAACCTGGAAGTCATCAGCGTCGACATCGCAGGCATTCTGGCAGGCACATCCCCTGACATCCCACTCAAGGAGAATGATGTCCTCTTCATCCCTACCCGCCAGGACAAGATGACCGAGCGCACCATCACCATCCGTGGCGAGGTGCAATATCCCGGCACCTATCTCTATGCCGAGCATGAAACCATCGAAGACTTCGTGCTCCAGGCAGGCGGACTCACCGACAAGGCATCAACCATCAATGTCCTCGTGAGCCGCCGCGTCAATGATACCAAGGCTACCAAGCCAGATAGTATCATCGCCAAGACCTATACCCTATCCCTGAAGGATGGATTTGTGATAGATGGCAAGCCAGGCTTCGAATTGATGCCATACGATGAGGTAAGCATTCGCAAGAGCCCTGCATATACCGAGCAGCAGAATGTGGAGATAGAGGGCGAGGTACTCTTCGGAGGCACCTACACCCTGAGTCGCCGCAACTCCCGCCTCAGCGACCTTTTCCAGAAGGCAGGCGGCGGCACCGACCAAGCCTATATCAAGGGAGCCCGCCTGATGCGCAAGGCAAACGAGGCAGAGAAAGCAAGAATGGAAGCCGTGCTCAAGATGCAGCGAGAGCAACAGCAGAAGAATCTCCTCCAGTTAGCCGCCAGCAGCAACAATGCCAGCGCCATCACCCAGACAGCGAAGGATGCCAAGGACGCTGATCTTCAGAAGTTCAATGTCCCAGACGAATATCCTGTAGGTATTGACCTAGCCGAGGCTCTGAAGCATCCAGGCAGCGACGCCGACATGATACTGCGTGAGGGCGATCGCCTGATAGTGCCACAATACAACAGCACTGTGAAGATCAATGGAGCCGTGATGTACGCCAACACCGTAGCCTACGAGAAGGGCAAGAGCATCTCTCGCTACATCGACGAGGCTGGTGGTTTTGCCAGTGATGCCAACAAGAGCAAGGCATACATCATCTACATGAACGGCAAGGTTGCCAAGGTAGGCCACGGAGCCAAGGTTCAGCCCGGCTGCGAGATTGTCATCCCAGCTAAGATGAAGCGCAAGATGACCGCCGCCGAAATGATGAGTATGGGCAGCAGCATGTCGAGCATCGCCGCCATGATTGCCACCATCGCCAATCTGAGCAAGTAAAGAACATCCGTTTCAGCAATCTCAGATTTGATAGGCATGTCAGAAGAAGTAAATAGGTACAAATAATAAATACACTCAACTTAATAAGCATGTATGGCTAATCTTCATTACCCCATACATGCTTATTCCCTTTCATCCCCCCTATTCCCCCATTATTTTTCCATTTCCTTCATATTTTAGACAATAAAACCGAGAAAAGTTTGTTTATATAAAAAGAAAGTAGTAATTTTGCAGAAAAGACAACAAGTAATGGATTTTAAAGCATTTCATATAAAAGATACACGAAACAGAATGTTGAGAAACAACATCCTGTTTTCTGGTATATTAAAGATCATCAGCTTGTCAACTTCCTTACTGATTGTCCCTATTACTATCAACTATCTCAATAATGAGATATATGGTATATGGATGACAATTACCTCTGTACTTTTTTGGATTAATACATTTGATATCGGACTAGGTAATGGCATGCGCAATTACCTAACTGGTGCAATATCACGCAAAGATTTCAATTTAGGAAGAAGATATATCAGCACGACATTGGCACTTCTTACTGCGATAGCCCTCACTATGGCTATCATAATATCAGTGCCTATGTCTATCTTGGACTTTAACCAATTTTTTAATACAAAAGCCCTTAGCAATGAAGGTTTGCGTAATGCCTTAATTGTGGCAATAGGTTTTACATTACTCAATTTTGTAATCAAAAACATCGGTTTGATATTTGTTGCAATGCAAAAGTACGCCATCAACGACCTACTTTCTGTATCTGGCAATGTTATAGCTTTAGGTATCATATATTTGCTTACAAAGCTTACTACTGGCAACCTGCTATACGTTGTTTTTGCATATACAGCAACCCACTGTATCATATATGCTTTAGCCGCAATTCCTTTATTCATAAAGTATCCAGAACTTCAGCCATCATTCAATAGTTTTGACAAAGAGTTAACCCAAAAGATTGTTGGCAAAGGCTTCAGCTTTTTTATAATTCAGATTAGTAGCTGTTTAGTAATCTTTGGTGCAGCCAATATGTTTATCACCCAATATTGTGGACCATCAGCTGTAACCACTTACAACATAGCCTACAAGTTCTTTAACCTCTTAGTTATCGCATATACCATTATCCTTGCGCCTATGTGGAATGCATATACAGATGCATACGTCAAGGGCGATATGAAATGGATAGAGAACAACTTCAACAGAGCTCTGAAGCTATGGGGAATATCTGTAGTTGGTGGAGTCATTATGCTTTTAGGATGCCCTATATTTTACCATATATGGGTTGGTGACAAAGTAACTGTTCCATTCTCTGTATCGTTAAGTACATTGATCTACGTATGTTTCTTCAATCTGAATAATTGCGTAACATACCTCGTCAATGGCTTAAATAAAATAAGAGTACAGATTATCACTTCTCTTGTTTTCACAGCCATCTACATTCTTGTAGTACTATCTACAGGCACCAAGCTAGGTATAGAAGGAGTTGTCCTCTGTATGGCAGGAAGCTATGCCTCTATGAGCATTATTCACCTATATCAATGCCGACTGCTGATAAAGAATAAGGCAAAAGGGATTTGGAACAAGTAAAAGTAAAAATAAACAAATTTTTTGCAATAAATTTAGGAAAAACTTGTTTATATAAAAAGAATATAGTATTTTTGCAAAACAAATAAATATATAAAAATATGGAGACAAATAAAAAAGTATTAGAAAATATAGAGCTAAAGGTTGCATCTAGAGTTAGCAAAACTCTTGAGGCAGCAAGAAGACTAAAAGGGAGTATCATAGTAAACGACCCTGTCCTATATATACATTAACATGAGATATTTAATAATCACATTATTATTGCACAAGCCATAACTGAACATTTACCATTAATTTCAAGCGACACTCGTTTCCCTTTCTATGTAAAGCAAGGACTAGACTTGATCGTTAATAAGAAGTAACAAACTAATTAGATTGTTTTGTTCTTGAGATTAACATTGTCGTACACTTTAGATGTCAATATATGAGTAACAAGATAAGTGTTATAACAGTAGTATACAATGATGTCGCTAACATACGCGCCACCATGGAGAGTTTCTTCTCACAAACGTGGGAAGACAAGGAGTATATTGTTATAGACGGAGGCAGCACAGATGGTACAGCAGACATCATCAAGGAATACGCCCCACGCCTCGCCTATTGGTGTTCAGAAAAAGACAATGGCATATATGATGCCATGAACAAAGGTATCATACATGCTACTGGTGACTGGATAAATATATTGAATAGTGGGGATTTGTATAACAGCAACGATGTATTTGAGAGTATTTTTGGTAATGAAATTGAACAATATGATGTTATATATGGAGACAGCATAGAGGTTTCAAACAACAACATGAAACTTATAAAAGCCAATTCAAATACAAGCTTACTTTCAAAAAGTCCATTATTCAGACATGGATCGTCAATCATTAAAGCCAAATTGCACAAACAACATCTATACCCTACGGAATTAACAAGCAAATTAGGATATGCTTTAGACTGGAAATTACTATTTGATTTGTATGACAGCGGATATAAATTTCACAAAGTGAACGTAATATTTGAAAGATACCTAAAAGATGGTGTATCCAATTACCAAATAAAGAATCTTTGGTATAACTACCTCATCACATCCAAAGGGAACATCTCAATAAACAAACTATATTTTCTTTTAAAGGCTATAGCATTTACATCATTAAAACATTCGATTGTATATCGATATACTAGAGCATTCTTTTTGGAATTTCTCGTAAATGATGTATTACCAACAATACCTTTTTGGAATATTAGGAAAGTGTATCTCAAAGCTCTTGGCATGAAAATAGGTAACGGTTCATTTATTATGAAGAAAAACTATTTCATTAATGGCAACCTTATTCAAATAGGAACTGATTCACATATAAACAGAGATTGCATACTTGATGCTAGAGGTAGGATACAAATAGGAAATAGTGTTTCTATATCTCATAGAGTTTCATTGCTAACAGGTTCGCACGAAATAAATAGCACTTCATTCCAAGGCAGTTTCAAACCTATTCATATAGATGACTATGTATGGATTGGGGCCAATGCTACTATCCTGCAAGGTATCAATATAGGAAAAGGTGCTGTAGTCTGCGCAGGTGCAGTCGTTACAAAAGATGTAGATAAATACCAGGTTGTAGCAGGTATCCCTGCAAAGCAAATAAATACAAGAAACAAAAAATTAAAATATGAATGTCATTGGAACACTCCATTAACGTAAAAAGACAAACAATGAAGGAAATTAAAAGTAAAGAAATAGATATTATAGGTATCATTAAGAAAATGCTTAATGATTGGAAAACTCTTGCCATATTCGTGATAGCAGGTGGCGCTATAGGTGTAATTGTAGCACTAAGTACACCAAAAAGATACACAACCTCAGTAATCTTAGCTCCAGAGTTAGCAAGTGGCTCATCATTGGGTTCAGGCTTATCTAACATAGCGTCAATGGTAGGCATCAACTTAGGCAGCAATGGTAATGGAGTTGATGCGATATACCCCCAGATTTATCCAGATGTTTTAACATCATCAGACTTTATATTGAGTTTGTTTGACGTAAACGTTAAAGAAGAAGAGGATTCTGTATCCAAGACATACTATCAGTACCTTACAGAAGAGAAAAGTATTCCATTTTGGAGCTACCCATCTATATGGATAAATAAATTATTCTCCAAAGCAGGCAACACAAAATCTAAGACTGTAAATAAATTTAAACTTACAAAAAAGCAAGATGCAGTTTTAAATGAAATCAGAGGCAATATTGCCTGCATCATTGATAAGAATACAAGTGTTATAACTTTATCTATAACTGATGCTGACAGACAAATTAGTGCTATTCTTGCAGATACAATCCAAAAACGACTCCAAGACTATATCACAGTCTACAGAACAAAGAAAGCACGTATGGACTTGGCTTTCTCTGAAAAGCTATATAGAGAGTCAAAAGCTCAGTACGTGCAAGCGCAACAGAAATATAGTGCCTATTCTGATGCCAATACAGATATAGTATTGGAGTCATTCAAGGCTAAACGTGAAGAGTTGGAGAATGAGATGCAACTCAAGTACAACATATATACACAAACTGTACAACAATTACAAATTGCAAAGGCTAAAGTACAGGAGAACACGCCTGCATTTTCTGTAATACAAAGTGCTAGTGTTCCTATAAAAGCATCAAGCACACCACGTATGTACATAGTGTTGCTTTACTTATTCATAGCAATTGTACTAGATGCAATCTGGGTAACTTTTATCAAAGATTATTTAAGGCAAAAGAAGGAGAATAATTAAATGTATTCACTACCATACATTCTGATAATAATTATATTTGGCTTACTTTCCATATTATGGATTAATACGGATAGTGAGTCAAATAAACGTACCTATTCATTTGCATGCATTTTCATATTCATTTTCTTTTTTGGCTTTAGAGGATTCATTTGTGATGACTGGATCAATTATTATCCAGCCTATCAGAAGTGTAGTCTAGAATACATTAATATAAATCCTTTAGCTTATAATATAGAATGGGGATTTGAGCCAGGCTTTACATTACTAATGTATGTATCAAAATGCCTTGTCAACAATTTTCATTTCTTCGTGTTCTTATGTACAATCATTAATGTTGTGCTATTACTCCTCTTCCTGAAGAATAGAGTTGAAAACATTCCGTTTGCCTTCGTTATATTCTTATCATTTGGTGGCTATGTAATGAGTACAAACTTAATGAGAAATTCAATAGCTATATTAATATTCGTTAACTCTATACGATTTATTGAGCAAAAGAAAGCTATACCATATTTGGCTTTATGCTTACTTGCGTCATCGTTTCATATTTCTGCACTACTCTATATTCCCCTGTACTTTATCGTAAGATACAAGTACAACAAATGGATTTATATAGCAATATTTACCATCGTCAACTTTATTTTCCTTCTGCACGTACCTATTATAACGACTGTGATAACTCATATTTTTGGAGAAGCAAATGGGGTTGTGCAAATGAAGCTAGAGACTTACACCAGTGGGAATATGGCGGAAATGAAAACTTTGTCTATCGGATATCTCGAAAGACTATTTACTGGCATACTAATCATTTGCTATTATGATAAATTATGTGAAGTCAGAGAAGAAAACAAAATCTTCATAAACCTATTTTTGCTTTATCTCACCTCATCATTCATTCTGAGTGAATTTAGCGAAATAAGTCTTAGAACTTCTTATCTGTTTATCTGCGCATATTGGATACTATGGATTGATTTAATTAAATGTTTTTATATAAAAAATAACCAAATGCTATATATATGTTTTCTCGCTCTATATTGCGTAATCAAAATGACTTCAACAAATATGATTACTTCTGAATATGACAACGTTTTGTTTGGAGCTAAATCTTACGAAGAAAGACTTTATATACATAATCGTTATTCAAAAAATTAAGCAAATGAATATTCTTATAATAACCCCAGTCTTCCCCTACCCTCTAAACTCAGGAGGGGCACAAGCTCAATTCAATATGATTGACAAGATGAGGAACAAATATAGCATCACTCTTTTATACATACAGAAGAGCATCAAAGACAATAAGAAAGAAAAAGAACTTCAAAAAATATGGCCAAATGTCAAGATCGTCAGCTATAAATATAGTTGGCAATTATTGACTTGGCCTTTCCTTTACAACAAAGCTATTAGAGCATTTAAAATATTGTTTTTTGAAAAAAACAAGCACTTTATTATAGAGAGAGCACTAAAGCCTTATGGCGTATTTTACACTGATAAGCTGATTCGATTTGTCCACAAAAGCATTATTAAATGTGCCCCAGATATTATACAAACGGAATTTTACCCATGCCTGCATATGGTCAAGTTCCTGCCTGCAAACATAAGGAAAATCTTTATTCACCATGAGATTAGATTTATCAGAAACGAAAGACAGCTTAAAGATATTGTGCTAAACAAGTCTGAGTCGGAACTGTACATTAAGCTAAAGAATAAAGAGATTGAAGAGTTGAACTTATTTGATCGCGTTATCACTTTAACGGATGTAGATAAAAAAATCTTGCTTAACAACCAAGTATCAGCTGACATAAAGGTTTCTCCTGCCGCCATCAATTCTGCAATTCATTCACATACTGCAACAAAGAATAAGTTATTGTTACTAGGCGGTTATAGTCACAAACCCAATGTTGAAGGAACAGATTGGTTTATACACGAGATTGCAAAAAAGTTAAAAGCTAATTGCGAAATACATCTTGTTGGAATTGGTTGGCCCCTTCAAAAGATTAACTCGTATATAAATGAGACACAGAAGGACATCATATACCATGGCTTCCAAAAAGACCTATATGCAATAGCAAAAGGAAGCATCATGGTCATTCCAATACTTACAGGTAGTGGTATGAGAATGAAAATATTAGAGGCTGCCGCTATGGGGTTGCCTTTTATTACGACTTCTGTTGGTGTTGAGGGACTTAATTTTGCTAACAAAGAATCTTGCTTGATTGCTGACACCCCCGAACAATGGTTGGAGGCAGTAGAGAATTTGTTAAACGACGAATCTCTAGGTAAAAGACTTGCAGACAAAGCCCAAGATATTTATATAAAATATTACTCTCTTGAAGCGAGTGTAGCAATAAGAGAAAGAATTTATAAATTCAATTAGAAAATAACAAGAAATGAAAAATATTGCAATATATTGTGTAAACTATCATTCATATAGCGCACTTGAAGAATATTTGTTGTCATTAGACAACGCCAATAGACGTAAAGAAGTTCTATTGACGGTATTTGTCGGTGATAATACAGATACTAATGTGCAAGAACTTAAGTTTGTCCCGCAATCATTTAAGCTGAAAGTATACCAAATAGGAAAAAATTTAGGCTACTTTGGTACTATAAAATATATGATGCAACAATGTTCTCCACGAGAATATGATTATTCTATTATCAGCAATGTAGACGTGACTGTGAATGAGAACACATTAACTATGCTTTCTAAAATGAACAAAGAAGATAGTTGTGGTTGGATAGCACCTGCTATAATATCTGGTTCAGAAGATAGAGATAAAAACCCAAAAATAACAAACCGCTATAGCAAGAAAAAGCTATCCATCCTAAGTATGTTATTCAAGTATCATTGGTTGTATAACCTCTATACACATACCATATACAAAAGAAAAAAGTATACAAAACGTGATGCTATGAAAATCTATGCAGGTCATGGTTCTTTCATAATTCTCACAAAAGAATACTTCAAGCGCTGTGGCATTATTGACTATCCTGTATTTCTCTTTTGTGAAGAAATATATCTAGGAGAACAATGCATACGGCATGGGCTGAAGGTTAAATATGAGCCATTACTAGTTGTATACGACACCGAGCATGTATCTACAGGTACTTTTAAAAACAAACAATATTGTCAATATAATTACAAAGCAATTAAATATATCATAAACAAATATTATTCTAAGTAAGAAATGAACAATTATGCTTACCCTAGGTCATCTAGACTATTATGGATTGATTATATGAAAGTTCTTGGTATATACTTCATTGTACTAGGACATTTTTTTTCATACGGTAACAAATATATCTACACTTTTAGTGTACCTCTTTTCTTTTCTATATCAGGCTTTCTTTGCCATTTTGAGAATAATCGGCTCTATTTAAAGAAGGTCTTTTATAATTTGGTAATTCCTATGCTAATCATTTTTGCAACACTAACATCTAAAGTAATGTTCCATTCTATAAATGATGGAACTTTTAGCCTTGTCAATCTATTATCATATATAGCATATGGCATTGCAGGATACTATAAATCACTGGGTATACTTTGGTTTGTATATACTTTGATAGTTCTAAAGCTCATTTATATAATTACATTTAAAAACATATATCTTCAAATAGGTCTAATAATATGCTTACCTATTATCGCAATTTATTCACAACAGACAAATGAGCAAACCAACATCTCCGTGTTAGAAGAAGACGCAAATGGACTTATAAACATTTGTGTTGCATATCCATTCTTCTTTTTGGGGAATGTTTTGTCTCATTTCAGAGTAAAACTTGATAAACACAACCATTATATTCAACAACTTATTATTGCAGCATTGGCTGCTGTTACAATATTTTGGTGCGGCAAACATAATGACTTGGTACTAATGTATTTAAATGGATATGGATCAAATTATGTTTTATTTTTACTTGGTGGAATAGCTGGCATACTACTAACATATATCATATCTAAATGGTTAGCAAAATTCAACTCAAGAATAATCAGGCTTCTGTCAAAAGGAACAATATTAATATTAGGCTACCATATGATATTCAAAGGTTATATGAGAGCATTATTTCCAAATGTTTCGTGGCTTGATTTTCTCCTGGCTTTCTTTATTCTCATCTGTTTTATACCTATTATTAGCATAGCACAACGATATTTCCCTATAATATTAGGGAAATATCGCAAATAGCTATTATTGCTCATTCTTCATTATACAAAGGCTTCGTACGCCAGTATGAACAGAATCAAAACTTATCCATTTTCCATCAGCACTGCAACGGGGGTGAAGATCACACTTCCAATGCTTGTGCTCTGATGGAGAAACAAATTTCTTGGGACTCTTAGCATCTGCCAACAAAATCACTTCATCTGTTTTCCTATTAACCTTATACAACTTGACATGTCGCCACTTGTCTGGATATGTATCTACCAAGAACCAATCATCATCTATAAAATGATGATGTCCATCACTATTCAGCTTAGGATACCCACATCGCTTCCATTCTTTCATGTCGGGACCAGAAAAATACACATGAGAATCTACATTTTCTACCCTACAATAAGCAACGATACCATTTTGGTGATTCCATGCATAATGCGACACCATACCTGTAGTTGGGGATGCCATCATTTGCTTAGTCACCCTATCGAAAACTATTAGGCGAGTATTACGTGAAGTTCCTTTATACCATCTATGAAGAAAAGCTATATAGCGATTGTCGAAAGAAAACTCCGTATGAGTAACAAAGTGCATCTTTCCTTCCATACTATCCTCATGCAGAAACTCAGAAATCTCATTCAAACTCAAGAGTAAAGTTCGAGTATTATTTTCTAAATCGACTAAGAACAATCCAGTTTCTGAAGGCGCATCTTCATTCAAATAAGCCTCATCACCTATCACATACCCATAACCTGGCATATTATACTGCAATCTACCATAACTAAAGCTTGTTGCAAACTGACCACCATAGGAAACTGTATCTATTGGGAAATCAATATTTTTCACATCACCAGTATAGATATTTAAAATTTTTGAAACAAGCCTTCTTTGTACACTATCATTATAAATAACCTCATTTTGGTTCACCCATTGTAGCCTTGCGCCCTTATGATAATTCCAGGCATGAGTCTCACCTATCTTATGCCATATGCTAAAGTTGATTCCATCGAAATATCCAACTTCAAGAGTATCTTCCTCTGAAGGCATTCTTAACGGAATCAACAAATGGTTACTCAAAATCTTTGAAGAGCCTTCAGAGAATGGAGTGACATCGTGAAAGCCAAAGAAATAACCTTCAAGAACAATAGGCTCGCTCTCAAACTTTGACTCATAATTAGGCATAAGATCATACATGCCTTGATAAATATTTCTAAGAAGGTTCTTTATAATGTAATTATTCTTTACTCGCTTATAAACGAATGCTTCTAACTTATTCATTTAAATATATTCTCTTTAATATAACAATAGTATTCAATCAAACTCACCAATACAACTTTTTAGAACATTGCTGATCATTTTATTGTACCAATCTCTATTATATAACGCATATTGAGGATGATAAATACGATATGATTTTTTAGGAAGACTACTAGAACAAAGCTTAGCTACCTCTCTCATTTTATATGTTCCAAAGGTGGAAAATTTCACATCCAGAATTTTATTTTTAACGTCTTCATCATATTTTGGTCCTGTCATAAAAAGACAAACATCAGGCTTGAGAATTGCAAGCTCACTGCATGAGACATTAAAATAAACCCTTTCACAATCTAGGACATCAGGAACAGGTTTACCTTTTCCTGAATCTTTGCCAAATTTATTTATGTTGTCCCAAATGAAATTCTGATTATCGATACCATTCAGAAGATAATTGAACTCATGTACATATTTCCAGAACAAAGTTTTTACTTTTTTACCTAGTCCAAAACTCTTATAAACCTCAATATTTTTTTTTATGTCTTCATCACTATTCATATAATCACTATACCAACCATTCGTTTCTTGTCCAATAACAATAAGTTTGTATTTTGAATTCAAATATTTATCTTCCCAACAATAAGGTAACAGAGGACCTGCATAATCTTCAATGCACTTACTATCTAAATCAGCATAATGACTGTCTGTTACCTGATCAGCAGCCGCATCAACTCCACCATTATCATCCATCTTCAACTCCAAAACATAAATGATGTTAGGAATTTCAACTGTGATGTCAATCCTACCTGATGCCATTTCTACTTCTTCATGTGCCACGAAGCCACAGATATAGAACAGATTCTTAATGATAAAGCGAAAATGTTCCTCGAAGACGAACTTCTCTTTTTTCTGGGTGCTATAAGGGGTACAGGCAATCAACTGTTTCAAGCAAAGCATGGCTTGGTCTACATCTCCTGCTATCATAGCCATCTTCAAACTTTGAATGTCTGTAGAACCCTGAGATGTTTCTTTATTCAGCATGATTGGCAATACCATATTAAACATAGCCTTCTTCACCTCACGGTTGGGATAGCCCAATACATAGGTATCCCCCTTCACTTCTTTGATGGTGAGATAACCAGACTGGTAGAGAAATATCTTTGGATCCACCATATTCACATCGCTCATCTCCAAATAGTCGGCATCGATAAGGCAGCCATCCAAGGTCGGTATGGCAGAAATAAACTTATGCAGGATCTTGAAAAGCATCTCATTGGAACCTGTTGCTATCCAATATGAGTTTAAACGTAAGTCTACAAACGCATTGAATACGCTAAATGGATTATAAACATCCACCATGCTGCGCGAGAAATGATAACCATCATAGGTATATTTCATACGTGCCATTACATCTTCAGTAGTGATAGCGTAACTTGCTGCCAATTGCTCAATCTCAGGCATGAAATTATCAGATAGCTCTTCCTTCGCGATGCCACACAAGGTTGCATATTCATTACGGAAACTCATGTTCTTTAACGTATTCAGCATACTAAAAAGACTAATCTGCGTAAACTTGGTTATACCAGTGATGAATACGCATTTGATGCAATAACCATAATCTTTTAGCCCCGTGAAGAAATTACGATAGACGGTTCTGATGTCTTCATGAATATCGGTATCGTATGTATGCTGCAACGGTACGTCGTATTCATCCACTATTACTGCTATCTGAACTCCTGACTGCTCGTAAGCTCTTTGGATAATGCCATTCAGGCGATTGCCTAAAGTCTGCTCATCGGGATTCTTACCATATATCTTCTCATAGGAAGACAAGGCTAAGTCTAGATACTGACAAAGTGATTGCCCTGTAGAGCCTCCTAGGCTCATACTCAGATAAATAATTGGGCGCTTGACCCATTCTTTCTCTATCTGCATGATTTTCAATCCTTCAAACAAATCCCTTCTACCTTCAAAATAGCACTTCAAAGTAGAGCACAGCAGGGACTTACCGAAACGGCGGGGACGGCTGAAATAGTTGTATTTGTTACCATTAGCCATCTGCCATACCATATCGGTCTTATCTACATAGAGATAACCATCTCTACGCATTTCTTCAAAGTCTTGAATGCCCAAAGGCAGTTTTCTTTGTTGCATAATTCGATGTCTTAACAATTTCCCTTTTATGGCGCAAAGATAATGATTTATTCTGAGACTGCCAAACTTTTCTGAGGGTTTATACAATATATACTCCCTTAATTCCGCAACACTATAGTTTATATATTTTTTAAGCACCTGAGCAACAAAATGTTGCTCAGGATTTTGTCATGTCAAAGAATTCACTTATCTTAGTGTTGCAAAAAAACAAACAAGAGAATTCGATAAATGACATGGCAAAAATACAAATAAAATCTGAGAAACTCACTCCTTTTGGAGGAATATTTTCAATTATGGAGCAATTTGATGCTCTTTTGTCCCAAACAATAGACTCAACCTTGGGGTTGCGTTGCAAGTTGTATGGTTATCAGTATAGTGAGATCTTCCGTTATTTTTGCCTCGCATGAAAAAGTTTTTTGAAAAAGAATTGCCATATTGTCATATTCTGTTGTAAATATTTGATTAATAATAAGATTAATATATGGCAATTCTTTGATAATTGCCATAAAATGCCATATATTGCCATATTTGTGTAGATAATCTTTATAATAGTTACGAAAATATGACTTTGTATCGAGAAGATAGCATATTTTAACGCAAAATACTTGCTAGTTTTGAAGATTTTTTGTAAATTTGCAAGGAAAATATCGGGGATGGATCTATTTTCCTACCTCGTAGTTGTTGGAATTTCATCCTCGATGTAGTTGGAATTTCATCCTCGATGTAGTTTGTACTGCGTCCCGATGTATTTTCAGTGACATCCTGATGCATCGTAAGTATGGTATCTATGAGTCGTAAGTGACGTAGTTACGAGGCGTAAGTATGCCTCTTCTGCGGTTGGAATGAGGCTCTTCTGCGGTCGAGAAGTGGCTCTTTCCAACTTGAGAAGTGGCTCTTCCCAACTCCAAAGGAGGCTCTTCCCAACTCCTAAGAAGCCTTGCTTCAAACATATAAGGAATATAATAAACCATAATAATAATTTTAAAATCTGAAGCCGATGAAAATAACATTAGTCAAGACTGACAAGCAACACCATCTCTGTGTTACCAATCGTACCATGGAACATCTCTTGGCGCGTATGTGAGCATTAGGGATGTCAAGAATTTCGTAAATTCCACCTTCATCAAGCAATATAATCCTGTGGATGATTTTATGATGAGCTGCTACAATCAGTGGGATGGCAAGGACCATATCCGTGCCTTGGCTCGTACCGTGCCTACCAACTGTCCATACTGGGAAGACTGGTTCTACACCTGGTTCTTGGCTATGGTGGATCAGTGGCGCCAGGTGTTGCAGGCGATGAGCCAGTTCTTGCTCATCAATCTGGATGAGTTCA